>ERZ1066134.863-NODE-863-length-11024-cov-7.932628_pt1 | contig 11024 bp, 11 predicted proteins | sample MGYA00382781_ERZ1066134 | MGnify/ENA primary metagenome ERZ1066134 (study PRJEB33369, sample SAMEA5778364) | biofilm metagenome | biome: Industrial cooling water; feature: Water cooling tower basin; material: Biofilm | place: United Arab Emirates | collected... | reverse complement strand
TCTTCCAAGTTTTCCAAGTACAGCTTAGCCTCTTGCAACTATGTGTTTTCGTTGTGTGTTATAACATCGCATCTTATCAAAAAACAACAACGCGTACCTTTTCTTGCTTTTCCTTTTCCACCAACAGTAATGCAGGCTGAATGTCTTGGACGCGCGGCTTGAACTGGGCCGCCTTGGCCTCCAACAAGTCGACTTGCTCTGTTTTGGACTCCCGCAACGCCTCCCTATACTGCATCCAATCAATGTTTGGCAGCTGTCCCCTCAACTCGCTCAACTGCCTATTCAGGTCTTCATGGCGGGCCCTTAGGTCGATGATGCGCTGTCGGGCCTGCGGCTGGCACTTTTGCAGGACCGACGTCCAGTTTATCTTTACCATATACAAATTGTTTATTATTGTTTTTCTGGAAGGTTAAGTTTACCGAGTGATCGGGTCAAGCTTTCGGCATCCCTGGCCTTGCGCTCTGCGACAATCTTTTGCAAGGCGATCAGCGGGTTATTGGCTCCCTGATTACATTTACTATTACTATTATCATCCATATTACCACCATCATTCAAATGAAAGGGCGACCAGATGGGACGGATGGCGGGTGTGTCGGAAATGACTTGGGGTCGGAAGCGGCGCCGGGGCTGGCCCGAGTCGTCCCTCAGCTCTCTCAAAATCCCGGCAATCTCCGTTTCCCGTTTATTGTTCAAGTCGATTTTGCGCTCCTCATTTGTGCCTGCGTGCAGGTAGTAGGCGAGAACGTGGGGCAGCTTGACACGTTCATGCTCGACAATAAATTCCACACTGGGATTGTCCTTCACAAAAGCGGAAAAGGCATCCGACATTAAGTACTGGCGCAAGCCCGCACAGCCGGGCGCCGTGTCGTGGTAAAAGATGGTCAGCCTGGCCAGAGGGAGGATGAAATAGGATGAGCCATTATTGAATTTCAAAATGTTTTCTTTCGGCGTCTTTTTCACCTGGCGGAGCAATTGAGAGGCCAGCTTAAAGGTCATCTCTCGTTTGATCCCCGGTCGAGTATTCACGAGAAAGAGAATGGGCCTTTTAACGATCATCAGGAAGCATAGGATGAAGGAAAAGAATATGCGCATTTTGATTTTGGGTTTAGACAATGCAGGCAAGAGCAGCATTGTGGCGCGTTGGCTGGGTGATGATCAGGGCTCAATAGACATGATAGCGCCCACGTTTGGCTTTGAAATTCACGACATTCAGTGTCAGGAAGGGTACACGGCAACTGTGTGGGACATTGGCGGACAGGAATCGATAAGGCCATTCTGGCGGTCCTACTATGAGGGGGAGACGGACGCGGTCTGCTTTGTCATTGACTCGGCCGACATTGACAGGATAGCGGAGGCTCGCCGTGAGTTGGAAAAGGTGTTGATGGGGACAGAGGAGACACGGCAAGGCTCCCGTGGAGCATCCGTCCTCATCATGGCCAACAAGCAAGACCTCAAGGATGCTCATTCTATCAATGAGATCAAGGAAAGACTTGACCTTGATTTATTCAGCTCGACTGAGCATGACATGCACATCATGCCATGCTCGGCAATGCATGATGCTGCCAGTTGTCGACAGGGGCTGTCCTGGATCGTCGAATCGGTGAGGAGGAAACGATCACCGGGGGCCATGTGACACCCCTGGCTGTTCAGCATGAATCGGTCGGTCATTTTGCTATTCCTGGTCATGATAGCAATGGCCATGGGAAGGGTGATTGAGGACTGGCAAGGTGATGCGCGTATAAGGGACCAAGTGACTGCATTCACCAAACGGTACAATAAATTGCGCCGCCTGGTGTACCGGCAGTTCTACAAGAATCCGCCTTTGATGAAGCGATTTCGGGACAACGCTAATGGCAGCCATTAAAGACACCGTGTTTGGACCGGCAATAATCCAAAAGTGGAAGTATTGTTAAAAGAAGATGATGATGTCCGGGTAGAGTCTGAATGGAACCATTTTAGGAGATTGTGTAAGGACCAGATCATTGAGCTGAACAAGGTCGCTCGGGAACGTTTGGATCAGATCGTTGCAGATGCCCTTGGACAAGACTCGATCAGCCCAGAGGAGGCTGTCAAAAAATTGACCCCTTCGATTGACGCTGTCAAGATTGCCTTTTTAACCGAACTGGACTATTTGACGGCGCCATTCGAAGTGATTAATGAGCTTGTCACAGACTCGCTGCGCACGATTGCTCAAAAGGGCTCTGCCCGCGCCTCCAAGACTTCAAATGCAATCACAATTTCATCGTCAATACCGCACATGCCACCGTTTGACCCGCCCAAGTGGTTCAAAAAGTATTGGCTGTGGGGCCTGCTGTTTGCATTGATCATCCTTTTGATCTGGTGGCCCTGTTCCTGTGGGAATCCTTGTGAGGATGGGAGAAGGAAACGATTGGTCAGACGCGCTCATCGACCAAATCACTCTAACCATCACATAGGAAGTGTTTCGATAGGCAATCAGAGTAGCGATATTCGCTTGCACGACTCCATCAAGCAGTCCATCTACCCGTCACCGCCTTGCTACGACCCGTACAATCTGCAATCGCCCCCGGGCAGTCCGCCCCCTCCCTACCGCTATTGATTATACAATTTGTACTTGGCAAATTGTGATTACTATAAATTGAAATTCTTTGTTGTGTTTTCTGTGTAAATGACATGCAATCATGTGAGCATCAAGTCTTTGTTGTTGCTGTTGCTGTGGTTGTTGATGTGGAGGTGCTGCAACGAGAACAAAAACACACACCACACACACACACACACGTACACACAAGAAAAGATTGAAGCTCATGTCAACACTGTCGACAATAGGAAGGATCGTGGGCGTAATAGCCATACTAACCACTCTAGCGCACGCTCAGTTGTGCACAATGACCCTGTTCGGGACATTCATGATACCGACGACGCGCTTCTGCTCCGAGTTTACCGAGTCGGGTTTCAGCGCCGTCGATCTGGCACAGACCATAAGCACTCCAACACTGGACACCTTTCTGCCGATGATGGCGTGTGTGCCGGCGACGACGACGGCGATTCTGGCGCAACTGAGGGGCACTGCGTCTCCCTTCATTCTGCGGATTGATGGCGGCTCGACGGTGGTGCAGCTGCCGTCGACGGTCAGCCCGCGGTCCAAGCCGTGCCAGTTCATTCCGACGATTATTGTCACATCGTTGACCACCGTGACCGCCAGCAACAGCCGCACCACCCGGATCACCACGACCACCCAAGTCGGCGTCCTGCAGGTCACCACGCTGCTGACCATCACCTCCTTGACTTCCGCCACGTTCACCTTTACCCGGACGCGGACGTTCACAGAGACGGTCAGGCTGACGACGGCGGAGACCTTTACGGCCACGGTTCCGACCACAGAGACCGTCTTTACCTCGTCGACCATCACCTTTACGTCGGGGTCGTTCGAGGATGTGACCGCGACCGTCACGTCCATTGTTTACGGCGCATCGACCATTGTCAAGCAGTCGGCTGTCGGGACGGTGACGGAGACGCAAGCAGACACTGAATCAGTGCTGACGACGGTGACGCAGTGCGTGAATGGTAATCAGTTACAGCCATTGGCAAGACCCAAGGGGCTGCTCCCCCGGTACATGTTCAGGGCAGAGCAGGCCCAGTGCACCATCCCCTACGCCGGCAGTTTGTAAAACTCGAACCCCGGCTCCAGCATGTCCACAATCTGCAACATTGCCGGGGGGACGATGACCGGCCAGACGTACCCGGAACTGGCCACCTGGCTCTGGAGCATGATCAAGACGTGGACGCCGTGCCCGTACGCGGCTGCTGATACGGCCCTCTGGTTCTACTCGTCCTCTGGCTCGTGCATCGCAATCGAAGCAGGCACAACCACACAGAGGCCATGTTCGAACGTCTATCCGGTGATCTGCCTGTTTGGGAAACAGTCGACCCGCACCTTTACCCGGCTCACCCCCACAGCCGTCGCCGCTTCCACGGTCACCATTGTGACGGTGACCACGACGACGGCCACGTTTACCTTTAATCTCGACCTGACGGCCATCTCGTCCGTCTTCATCACCGTTCCCCTGAACACGGCCACGACGACGACCGAGACGCGCATCCGGGTGGAGAGTGTTGATGTGACGGAGACGCGCACCCTGACCGGCTATGCCCTCACCACCGACTATTTTACTGTCTCTGACACCATCCTTACCCGGACTCAATTGTCGACGTCGTACGTCCTAACCCGGACAGTGACCGTCCCCATCACCCAGACCGATTTAATCAGGACAACCGTCACCGTCTCCTCCTTGATCACCGTCGACAGCTGTCCGGTGACGGTGACGCGCGTAGAGACAATCTCTAGCACGCGTCTACTGCTGGTCACCAGCGTGCAGTTCGAGTACGAGACGGTGACCCGATTGGAGACCACCTGTGCGCCTGTTGATGATTCTGCTGTGTCATCTTGGTGCGGCTGTGTTGAATGATCCGAATGTTGTATGTTTTCTTTTTATTATTGTATTTGTTTTTGTACCCAGTGGTCGTGTATCTGTCTGTCTGGAGAGGGAGAGAGAGTCCCAAAATATCCCATTTCAAATCAATTCATTAGTCCAGGTATGCTTTTACTATACGCGCCAATCGCATAATCTTGCCTTTTTGTGTAGTCATGATTTCCGAATCACTTTGGCCTCGCAAGATCACCTCTACGAACGAATAAATGTTTGAAGGATCATTCATGAAATCGGCCATGGTCATGTTTGGTAGATCTTCAAGTCGATTCAAATTATTGTAAATTGAATTGCGGTCGAGTAGATAGTCGCGACTGCATTCATACAACAGTGTCAGGACCATCCCCCGGTTGGTCAACTCTCTCAAATAGTCCATAAAGGGGGAGCCCTTGGGCATTGAATCATCATCACATGAATCTAAGAGCAATGTTTGCAATCTACGCAAGACTCTAGTGGCCACATCCTTCAAGCAATCGCGGTCATTGTCTATGGAGCCGTCGACTAGACCCCTCACCCAAGCCTCAAAGTCGCACCTGCCCCGCAGCAATGATTTGAAAAACATTTCCCTGTCAGTGTCCATAGGGGACCATCGGCACCACTTTGGCAAAGTTGACTTGACAGGTTTGACGTGGACAAAGGCACCAGCATGCAAGAGAAAAGACAAACGCACAATGTCATCGTAACTGATGATGTCTTTGACCGTCACATGCTCATGCTTACACACGGACCTGATCAATTTTGGCTCGCCGGTGGCAAGTAGAATATTCAGCATTTGTGTATGCATTTCCGGATCCGAGCGAGCCATACGAAATAGCCTCTTTACGTGTCCTCGTAAGGTTCGATGATCACCCACAAACTGAAAATCGATCATGTGAATGTACGGTTTGAACAGTTGGAGGCTATTATTATCGTCTTGATCACAGGCTCGTAAAAAGAATCTGGTGAGCACACACGTATGATTTGCCAACATGGTTTGCACGTCGATCAAGGCACGGTAGTGAAGCTTTTCACAGGTCATTGCATTTTTCCCAAAAATGGCAAAAAAGTCGTGCGCATATGCGGGCACCAGAATAGGGTCCATTTCGGTATAATCAATGAATGCTCGACAATGACCTCTCAATGCCTTGATGATCAATTCATCATGTGCATTATCCTGCACCTTCAAATCAGTGACACATGCATAGTACATGCACTTGCAGTAAACGTCGATCATCTGGTTGATCACGTCGGTGCCGGCACGCCCCATTATGAACGCCAGCATGCGCTTGTCCAGTAGACCGCAGAGGGTATGGTCAGTCCTAATCACTCGCCACACCGACTCGGGGATACAATCAATCTGACTGACAGAGCCTTGCTTGAACAAAATTTTGATAATGGCCCTGTGGCTCTTCAAATTCAAATCCCAAGTGGCCACGCCGCGCACATCCAGCCCCTCGCAGATCGTTTCCTTGTGTCGTTTCAATAATCGTTTTATCTTGCCATCGTTTTTGATCAAGAAATCCCTCGTTGCGTGGTCAAATAGAATGGATCGGGCAAGTCTAGGCAACAGGCCTAATTGCTTGTCAAATGTAGACAGCACCTCCATCCAGTCCTTCAATTCCATAAAATCCGTAATTCTCAATGAATGGATTCGGCCGACCATGTCCAACTTGTTCAATGCCGGAATCGATGCAATATACTGGCGATTCATTCTTATCAACTTGACAAGCTTTTTGCGCCCATCACATCCTAATAAGAGATTTCTTGTGAACACCTTTTCAATTTCGTGTTTGACAATCTCCATCTGATCGGTGTGTTGTCGAGTTTAGTATGTGTCCTTCTCCTTGTACTCTAACACTCTACATATAAAATCAGTGTGTTTCGGAATGGCCCAATCAGATGCAAGTGTGGGTGCCCCTAGAGTATTGAATGCATTATATGGTTTATTAGATTGCCTTAGATTGTCTTACTCGAGTCATCACCTGCATACAACAGAATAACTAGTCATCCAGGTCAAGGCCAAACTCGGCATAAAGCTCCTTGCACGTCGTAGATCGCATCTCGGCTAAGCGCCCAATCAGTGCTTGAGTAGCGTCTTTGACTTTATCATATTCGTGCAACCGCTCCATGTGCTGCTTTATTTCCGCTTCAGCTTCCTCTCTTGACGATAAACCCAAATCAGCCAAAGTTTGTTCGTTTTCTATTTTAAGCTGCAATAATTGAGCTCGTTCTCGTTCAATTTCCACGTCCACAGAGTCTTTATGATACACGTAAACATCCGAATCCTTTATTTTATACTTTACATACTCTTTCACCGTGCTTAAATCGACTCCCTTTGCCTCCAAATAGCTGGCAGTACATGGAACACTCAGATCGGCCATTCAAAATAGTAATTTTCAATCAAATTTCAAATCATTTTCGGTTGTCTTCAATTTCTGCAATTCTTCCTCATACACCCGCTTCACATGGTACATTTCCTTCCACTCCAACGGTATCCATCCGTCATGTACGGCTTCAGGATGTTCGGCGTAATGAAAATGTAGGAGCGTCAGGTATACACTAAAGCCGAGTGAGCACACTCCCAATCCCTTTACATATTTTCCCAGTTTATCCATATCAGTGTGATGGTGGTGTAATTGTTGAGTCTAATTCAACAAATTTAATATTTATTCAATTTTTAGTGATAATGTCCTGGTACAGGTGGTCCGTAAAGGCTCCCAGTTTGGAGGATAAGAGTGTTGATGCGGGAGGAAATGGAAAAGTAGCACCCGACAAAAAAGGAAATACACCCTCTGACATGACAAGCACCCAAAAGACCCTCTCCCTACACGACACTTCCCCCTCTTTAATAACCAACACGCAACTTTCGGGAGAGGACAAACAACAAAAGGAAAACACTGTTTTCGTCCCCGAATCCCAATATCCCCACAATCCGCACCGTGGTGATCAGGGAGTGAGCACACCGAAAACCGACATTTCCATGGATTACATTTTGGAAACGTCCCTTCGACAAAGGAAAATAAGGACTGTCGACCGGGTGAATACCCACATCCGGGGAGACAGTCTGTTTGACCTGTTTCCGGACGATGAACCCCCCAATACCAGCCCGATCAAAGTTGCCCCATCCAGTGTGGGCAGCAAGACTAAACGTTCCGCCATTCCTTCATTGCTGGTGACCTCTCCCAATCTGATTACATCGACTCCGATTGTCAAGGAGAATTCAGAACAGAAAAAGAACGTGTTTACTCCCATCAATCTGCTCTCCGACATGATGAATCAGCAGACCCAAGTCTTGTTTGACAGTCCCATTGAGGGTGAGCAAGTGTACAGTGGACACTTGCCGGTCGTATTACCAGCGTCCTTTGAAGGCGTCGATGATGGACGAGTGTTGTCTTCTGAACCCGACAACACGTGTAATCCTGTGGATGGAGATGTTAACAACCATCAGATAGCTGCTTATACGACCACTGCCTGTCAGACAATGTCGCAAACAAATATTCAGCCAGCCAAGAGACCGAAATTTAGATCCTCACCACCTCAAGCAATTATCGGTGGTGTCGACATGAACGACCAAACCAGGAAAAGAGTCAGCTTTGCCAAGACTGAACATTCGGAACAGGCGAGCACACCAAGTACGGCCAGAATTTTATCTTCATTGGAACGAAATGATGGTGTGCCTAGTCGTTTATCACGCACCTCTTTGACACCGGCTCGCACAAAAACAATCATTTACGACATTCCCACTAGTGCTTTATCAAATGTGCCGACGAGTGTAAAGAGAACTACTACCAAAGATTCTATTAGGAAATCGCCAAGGAAAACTGTAAAGGAAACACCTAGTAAGACTAAGAAAAAGTCGATTGAGAAAACCAAGTCTGATGAGCTTGCAAATAACACTCTTGAAAAGAAGAACACTAAATTGAAGGAGCCTGGCAAGAAAATGTCACATGAACAGAAAAGAAAAAAGGTAAAGCAAGCAAACCTCGATTTTAATAAACTGGTGTGGACAAGGTGGAAACCGGACAGATTGAATTGCCTGGTCATTGGAACATTGTCGGATGATCAACCGTCGATGAGTACGAGAAGTCGTCAGCGCTGGCAAGTACAGTTGCATTCCCGCCTGCACACCCCCATTCATGTTTTGTATGATGACTTTTGCCTCGTCAATCCCCAGACAAAATATTTATGCAGACTGACGAAAAAGCCAAGTGTCCAGGTCAGACTTGAAGAGTGGATCGATTTGAAGAGGGTGATGGTCAGCAATATGGAGGGCAATCTAATAGAGGTTCCCACCAGACACTTGTTCATTGACAGCACAGATCTTTTGAAGAATAAGGATGCTGGTTTTAGCAGTCTTGGTGCGGGTAATGAGGATCAAAGAATGGAAAGTGATAGTATAACCACTCAAAAGGAACGAAAACATGGACAATTGTCAGATAAACAGCTGTTCAAAAATATGACGTTTATCCTCACCGGAATCGGCGATGAGAAGCGCTTGGCAAAGGTGATTGTAGAAATGAATGGTAAAGTCATTGACGACATGAGCAAACTATCCGATGACCTTGAAAATGTCTATTTGTTGTCTGAAGGCAAGAAGAGGACCACCAAATATTTATTAGCCATTGTTTTGGGCATTCCGCGTGTGTCTGTTGGGTACATTGAGGACTGTTTGAAGCGCAATGCCAAATTACCGATATCTGACGAGTATTATTTGGACACGTGTCCCCGGTCGGCTGGTCGCTTGTCCAAACAAGCTTGGATTGTAAAGGGCTCGGCAAAGTTTAGACGCGAGTTTGAACTTGTCCTTTATGCACTCGGCGTACAGATTGTCACTTCAACGTCTAGGCAGGTGGACCGGGTGTTATTGCCAAAGCCGGATAGGTCGGTCGAATTGGAAATGCTCCGACAGGGACATTGTGTAGTGCTTGTATCCGACTTGATCGAGGCCATCCAACTAGGCGAGTTTGATCTTTGAGTGTTATGTTTTTACTTGTCATGTTATCTTTTGCTTATCTTTTGCTCCTGTGTTTACATTTGGCTTAATGAAAATAGATTTTTATTGTAATATTGTCCTGTACAACAACATCCCCCATCGTATCGATGATCCACAAACAAGCCCCCATGTCCCCGTCGGATCATGCATTGTGCGCCTTTTTGCAGAGCGAGCTGTTGGTGATTGCAAACGAGGCGAGGAGAAGGCAACCGGAGCTGAAGGAAGCCATGGATGGGTGGCTGGCCGATTTGCGGGCCGTCCAGTCTAAAACAGCTCACGAGCTCAGTACCTTATTGGCGACTCGCAAGCCGGGCCTGATCGGTCTGGTGACCGAGGCGGCCATTGGGCCCGGCCAGGCCAGATGTCTGCCGTGTAGCGTCAACATTGCCATGCGATTGGTCACCTTGATACCGACGGTTTTGGGGGATGCAAGGGACATCCTCGTCATTTTATCACGGGCCTGCACTGCGTCGGAAAAAGAGGGCGGCGGGGAGGACGTGCAGTTGAAGTGTTTGCAAACCGTCATTCCCCTTTGGCAAAACTATCTGGACACCTTGGTCCGCGATGATCTGGTTTACAAGCTATTTGCTATTTGTTTCAGGCTGTGTTCTCCGGGTGCTAACAACGATGGTTTACACAGCAACAAACAACTCGAAAGCACAAGGAGGAAACAATCGTCAGTGTCGAATGCAGCCATGGCTATTACCAGGCAGCTGATGATTTACTTGTTTGAGTGGTCTACCACAAGGGGCGACTCGACCATGATGGTCAACATTTTGGAGGACGTGTGTGGGTGGATGACAATGGCCAACGGCTCCTCAAATTATGAAATCAAATATCTTTTACTGGACTCTGGTGGTTCAGAGGGCGGCGACCAGTACATGCAGGAACAGGCTTTCTGTATTGAAATCTTTGAATCTTTACTGGCCATTGACCCGAAGCAATTAGAAAAGATCAATGATTTATTGTCGATGATTAAGGAGCAGGTGTGCCCGTTTGTGATTAGGCGATTGGATGCGGCTTCGGATTCTTTGCCCGTCAAGGTCCGTCTGTGGAGGTTGGTGATTGTCGTGTTGACAGAGTACGGCTCCTTGCTCCCCCTCGAATGTGAAATATTCTTGTCATTCATGATGACGCGAATCCTGGAAGAGCCGGATGACGACGGTCGGTCAGGGCTGGTAATGGTCCTGGAATCGACAGAAGAGGTCACCAGGACAGGCAATCTGGACCATCTTATTCACCTGTCGGGGGCGGTCAAGGACACTCCCAGTCCGGCCTTTTCTGATTTGGTGAAAACTTTGTCAAAATTTTTGCTGAATGAGGCCACCAATATGGGATTGGATTCGGTGCAGGTTGGCCCCTACGACCAGTCCTCTCCCAAGATTGCCTTGTTGTCGAGCTTTGAGCGCACTGGTCGGGTGGCAATTCCCGTAGGGTATCCGATGTTGTTGGGTGTGAAAATCATGCAAAACTTGATTGATCGAGCAAGCCGCAATGATCCCGCTGTCCGTAACATTCTCACATCACTTGTGGTTAATCAGACCAAGCAAGTTGCAGAGACTGTGGACAGGTTTTGCGGCTTGACC
>ERZ1066134.857-NODE-857-length-11073-cov-7.796243_pt1 | contig 11073 bp, 6 predicted proteins | sample MGYA00382781_ERZ1066134 | MGnify/ENA primary metagenome ERZ1066134 (study PRJEB33369, sample SAMEA5778364) | biofilm metagenome | biome: Industrial cooling water; feature: Water cooling tower basin; material: Biofilm | place: United Arab Emirates | collected... | reverse complement strand
CGTTATGCCGACCGAGCACCGCTCGCAGTTCGCGTTTCGAACGAATCATACGCGACTACGCAAAGTCCGTGGCGGGCGACTCACGGACCATCACACGATTGCCACTCTTGCTCGACCGTCGCGCGTTCTGCCATCGACGGCTCACTGGGCAGGGCTAGCGCCACGGCCTCGGGTAACGTAGCTTACGGTTCGATGCATCATTTTCGTCTCCGTAGTTTGCGCGGCCTTTCTGCGCTCGTGATCACCCTTTCCTTCGGTCTCCTCACGACCGAATCTATGCTTGCGGACGTCCACGACGGCGACGCGACGCACGAGGAGCTGACGCGAATCGAGGGTGCTGCGCGACACAACGCGACGCACGTTGCGCACGGAGATCGCGAGGGCGGCTCGATGAACCACGCGGACGATCATCCGGGCGAGCGTGCGCCTGATGACGCGGGACACGACCGGCACACGTGCCATCACGCGCACGTGCACAGCGGTTGGTTCCATAAGGACGAAGCGTTGAACGGCTGTGCCTCCGCAGAGCACGAATCGCCGATTGCGTTGCGAAAGCGTATTCCCGCGAGTTGGGACGCCCAACCGCAGCTCCGACCGCCCATCGGCTGAGTCTCCCGCGGCGCTGACCCCCAGCCACGACGGCTGAGGCGTTCGAACTCGCGCTGCGTGCCCGCCATCGGCGGGCCCCAACAGATCTCGTCGGCCGACCCGTTCGACACCGCGCTCAGGCGCGATGGTGCCGCTCCGCATCGCGGAACGCGCGCCGTTGCGTCCGACGCACTCGAGCGTGGCGTGCGATGAGATCCTTCGGAGACTCACGCACGTGTCCCGTGGAATCCCCTCGATCCCGTTCTTCTCAGCGTCTCTGACGCTGCTCTCCCTGCTTGGCGGAACGATCGTCACGCGGTCGGCGAACGCACAGTCCCCCGCGGCGTCGGCGCGCGCCGACACACTCGTCCTCGCCCTCGACGATATCCAACGGCTCGCTATCGGACGAAGTCCCACACTCCTCGGCGTTCGCCAGGAGACGGCGATCGCGCGCGGCGCGCTGCGCCAGACGCGCGTGCTGCGATCGAATCCCGAGCTGGCGGTACAGTCCGCCGGAGGAGCGCTCGGGAGCGCCGCCGACCAACTGCAGTTGACGGTGCTGCAGGAGATCGAGTTCGCAGGGCAGCGCGGCTTGCGTATCGATGCCGCGCGGATCGGGCTCGGGCGCACCGCGTTCGACGTGCAGGATGCGGCCCGCCTCACGATCGCCGAGGCGAGCGCCGGCTTCTATCGCGCGGTCGCCGCCGATCGTCGGCTCGAGGTAGCAGCGGAGGCACTCGCGCTCGTGGAGCGATTGCTCGCCGCGGTGCGGATCCAGGTACGTGAAGGCGAGATCAGCCGACTCGAGGCGAATCTCGCCGAGATCGAGGCCGGACGCGCACGCGGCCGCGTGCTGAGCGCGCGCCGCGCCGCGGTGAGCGCCGAACTCGAGCTCCGTCTGCTCGTCGGGCTCGATGCCGACACACCGCTCCGCTTGGTGGCGGACTCGACCGCCGCGTTGCTCACGGACATCGACGCGCTGTCCGGCGACTCCCTCCTCGCGCTCGCGCTCGTCGGTCGTCCCGATCTCGCCGCGACCGGAGAGGCGGTGCGGGAGGCGGAGACGCTGCGCGCACTCGGCCGGCGGGAGGCGTTCCCGAACTTGCGCATCGGCGTGGGAGGGAACCGGTCGCCGAACGACGGCTCGGTGCAGTTCGGTCCTGCCTTCGGACTGACCCTTCCGTTCTTCAATCGGAACCAAGGACTCGGCGACCAGCGCCGCGCACTCGTGGACCAAGCGCAGTTCGCGCGTCGCTCAGCGCTGCTGCGTGTCGAGACCGATGTGACCGTCGCCGAGCGGGCGTATCGCGCCGCGGCGGAAGAGGCGCGGGTCTATGAGTTCGAGGTCCTCGCGCGGGCGCATGAGAACGCCGCGCTCCTCGAGACCGCGTATGGCGCGGGCAAGATCGACCTCTCGACCCTCCTCCTCCTCCGCAACCAGCTGCTCGATGCCGAGTTCGGCTTCTGGGACGCTTGGCTCGCCCAGCGCGAGGCGCTCGTGCAACTCGATGCCGCGACCGGCCGGCTCACCCCGTCCGCCGCCTCACTCCAGCCCATCGATCCCGCGGCGATCCGCCGGCAGGACTCGACCACACCCATCGTCAGGAACACCCCGTGACCCAGCGTCTCAACCTCCAGCGACCGCGGCCGGTCGTGCTGCTCTTCGCCCTCGTCGTCGGCGTTGTCTCCCTTGCGTGCGGCGGTGGCGAGGCCACCGCGGACAGCGCGGCACCACTCGCGGCGGACTCGACGGCCGAGTCCGACGTGGTCGTACTCGACACGACGTCCATCCGACTAGGCGGCATTCGCGTCGCCGTCGTGGATTCGATCACCACGAGCGGCCTCCAGGTCACTGGCGCCATCACGTATGATGCCAACCGCGTGAGCCACGTCGGCTCGCGTACCGAAGCGCGCGTGCTGGCGGTGCGCGCCGACCTCGGCGCGCGCGTCGGTGGCGACGCGGTGCTCGCGATGCTCGAGAGCGCGGACGTCGGACAGTTGCGCGCCGAGGAGCGCCAGGGCGAGGAGTTGGTCGCGATCGCAAAGGAGAACTTCGCGCGCGAACAGCGTCTCGAGTCCCAAGGCATCTCGAGCCGGAAGGAGTTGCTGCTCGCTGAAGCCGAGCTGCGTCGCAGCGAGGCGGCGCTTCGCAGCACGGAGGAACGGCTGGCCGTGCTCGGCGCTGCGCACGATCACGGGGCGGGAGCCGCCTACAGTCTGGTCGCGCCCTTCGCGGGCACCGTCGTCGCGCGCAACGTCAGTCTCGGTGAGGTCGTCGGGCCGACCGACGTGTTGTTCACGGTGGCCGATCTGTCCGTGGTCTGGATCGAACTCGACATTTTCGAGCGGGACTTCGCGCGTGTGCGCGCGGGGCAGTCGGTCGTCGTGACCGTGAGCGCATACCCCGGGCGGCGCTTCATCGGGCGCCTCGCGTATGTGGGCGAGGTGTTGGACGAGACCAAGCGCACGGTGCGTGCGCGTGTGGAGATCCCGAACGGGAACGCCGCGCTCAAGCCGGGGATGTTCGCGACCGCGAGCATCCAGGTGGGCGGGGGTGGTCCCGCGATGCCCGTGGTGCCGCAAGCCGCGGTCCAGGAAGTGGAGGGACGCCAAGTGGTGTTCGTGCCCGGCGACGCGCCGGGTGAGTTCCGGCCCGTACCGGTCGTCGTGGGCGAGACGGTGGACGGGGATCGCGTGATCATCCTCAGTGGTCTGCGACCGGGAAGTCGCGTGGTCATCGCTGGCGCGTTCGCGCTTCGGTCCGAACTCGCCAAGGGCGAGATCGGCGAGCACGGCCACTGACCGCCAGAGGATCCCTCATGCGCTCCCTCATCGGCTTCGTCCTGAATCAACGCCTCCTCGTGCTCGCGATGACCTTGCTGCTGGTCGGCGTGGGTATCTGGAGCGCGTTGGCGCTCCCGATCGACGCGGTACCGGACGTGACCAACGTCCAAGTCCAGATCAATACCAACGCGGCCGCACTGCCGCCGTCGGAGGTGGAGCGTCAGGTGACGCTCCCGGTCGAGCTCGCGATGTTCGGTCTCCCCGACCTCGAGGAGATTCGATCGATCTCCAAGTTCGGGCTCTCGCAGGTCACGGTCGTGTTCGCCGAGGGCACCGACATCTACTTCGCGCGACAGCAGGTGCAGGAGCGACTGCAACTGGCGCGCGAGGAGATCCCACCGGGATACGGCACGCCCGAGATGGGGCCCATCTCGACCGGGCTCGGCGAGATCTTCCAGTACACCGTCTCGGCGGACTCGGGCACCGGCATCGACGCCACTGAGCTGCGCACGCTGCAGGACTGGGTCGTCGCGCCGCAGTTGCGCGCCGTGTCCGGCGTGGCGGAGGTGAACGCGTTCGGTGGGTTCGAGAAGCAATATCAGGTGTTGGTGCGGCCGGAGGCGCTCGTGCAGTACGACCTCACGCTGCCGCAAGTGCTTGAAGCGATCGCCGCGAACAACCAGAACGCGGGCGGCGGCTACATCACGCGCGGTGCCGAGCAGCTCGTCATCCGCGGCGTGGGCCAGGTGCAGGACCTCGACCAGATCCGCAACATCGTGGTCGCGAGCCGAGGCGGCACACCGGTGCGGGTGGGCGACCTCGCGGAGGTGGTGATCGGGTCGACCATCCGCCAGGGCGCGGTCACCAAGGACGGGACCGGGGAGGTCGTCACCGGCATCGTGATGATGCGGATGGGCGAGAACTCGCGCACGGTCGTCAACGCGGTCAAGGAGAAGTTCGCGGTCGCGGCACGCGCGTTGCCGCCCGGCGTTCGCCTCGAGCCCTTCTACGATCGCACGGACCTGATCGGCCGCACGATCGGGACGGTCGAGAAGAACCTCGTCGAAGGGGCGATCCTCGTCATCGTGGTGCTCTTCGTCCTGCTCGGGAACTTCCGCGCGGCGCTCATCGTCGCGGCGGCCATCCCGCTCTCGATGTTCTTCGCCCTCAGCGCGATGGTGCAGGCGGGGATCGCCGGCAGTCTGATGAGCCTCGGTGCGATCGACTTCGGACTCGTCGTCGACGGATCGGTCGTGATGGTCGAGAACGCGATGCGTCGACTCGGCCATCGCAAGCCGGACGAGAACTTCCTCCACACGGTACTCGAATCGTGCGCCGAGGTAGGCCGGCCGATCCTCTTCGGCATCGGGATCATCATCGTGGTCTATCTGCCGATCCTCACGCTGCAGGGCATCGAAGGCAAGATGTTCCGGCCGATGGCGCTGACCGTGGTGTTCGCGCTGGTCGGATCGCTATTGCTCACGTTCCTGCTCACGCCGGTGCTGATCTCGATCTTCCTCAAGGGCAAGGTGACCGAGGAGGACGTCTGGCTGGTCAAGCGCGCGAAGGCCATCTATCGACCGGCGCTCGAATGGACACTCGCCAACACGCGGCGGGTGCTCATCGGGTCGGGCGCGGCGGTCGTGCTCGCGCTCGCCGCGGTGCCGTTCCTCGGTTCCGAGTTCATCCCGCGACTGGACGAAGGGTCGTTCGCCCTGCAAGTGCTGCGCCTGCCAAGCATATCGCTCGAGGAGTCGGTCCGGCAGACGACGCAGTTGGAGGCGATCCTGCTCGAGGAGTTCCCCGACGAGGTGATCGACGTGGTCGCCAAGACGGGCCGCGCGGAGATCGCGACCGACCCGATGGGCGTGAACATCAGCGACATCCTCGTGCGGCTCGCGCCGCCGGAACAGTGGACGAAGGCGACCGACAAGGGCGAACTCGAAGCCGTGATGACCGAGGCGCTCGCGCGGATCCCTGGCTTGGTGGTGAGCTTCAGCCAGCCGATCGAGCTGCGCGTGAACGAACTCATCGCCGGGGTGCGGAGCGACCTCGCGATCAAGATCTACGGCGATGATCTCGGCCAGCTCAGCACGACCGCGGAGCAGATCGTCGCGGCGGTGGCCGGGCTGCCCGGCGCCACCGGGTTCAAGGCGCAGCAACTCGAGGGGCTGCCGCAACTGCAGATCGCGGTCCTTCCGGAGCAGCTCGCGCGCTACGGCATCAACTCCGCCGATGTGATGCAGGTGGTCGAGGCGCTCGGGGGTGTGCAGGTGTCGCAGGTGCTCGAGGGGCAGCGACGGTTCGCGCTGACCGTGCGCTTCCCTGCGTCGGTGCGCGCGAACGCTGCGTCGATCAGTCGCATCCTGGTGAGTGCCCCGAACGGGGAACGCGTGCCCCTCGGGACGCTGGCCAAGGTGGAGGAGGTCGGCGGGCCCGCCGAGGTGAGTCACGAGAACGGGTCGCGATTGGTGATCGTGGAGGGGAACGTCCGTGGGCGCGACATCGGCAGTTTCGTGGCCGATGTGCGTGCGCTGTTCGACAATGGCACGATCACCCTCCCTCCCGGCTACCGGCCCGAGTTCGGCGGTCAGTTCGAGAATCTGGAGCGCGCGAGCAAGCGCCTCTTGCTCGTGGTGCCGATCTCGCTTCTGCTGATCTTCCTGCTGCTCTTCGCGACCTTCAACTCCTTGCGACAGGCGGCACTCGTGTTCACCGGCATCCCGTTGGCGACCGTCGGCGGCGTGCTCGCGCTCTTCGCGCGCGGGATGCCATTCAGCATCTCGGCGGGCGTCGGGTTCATCGCGCTGTTCGGCATCGCAGTGCTGAACGGGGTGGTGATGGTCTCCTACATCAATGAACTGCGCCAGCACGGCCGTCCGCTCGACGAGGCCGTGCGCGAGGGCGGGATGACCAGGCTGCGTCCCGTGCTCATGACCGCGCTGGTCGCGAGTCTCGGCTTCCTGCCCATGGCGCTCTCGAGCAGCGCTGGCGCGGAGGTGCAGCGGCCGCTCGCGACGGTGGTCATCGGCGGACTCATCACCGCCACGCTGCTCACGCTGCTCGTGCTGCCCCTCTTGTATCTCCTTTTCGAACGTCGACCGGAGACTGCCCCATGAAGATGGTGATCGCATACATCCAACCGTTTATGTCCGATGCGGTGGAGGCAGCGCTGCATCGCATCGGCGAGCTCTCGGGCGCCACGTTCACGGACGTCCGCGGCTTCGGACGCGGCGGTCACGCCGACGCGCCGGCGTCCGAGGGCGTGCTCGGTACGGTGCCCAAGGTGCGCGTGGAGGTGGTCGTGCCCGCTGCGCTCGAGGACGAGGTGGTGCGCGCGATCGAGCACGCCGCGCGCACGGGCAATCGCGGCGATGGGAAGGTCGTCGTGGTCGCGGTGTCGCGCGCGCTGCGGATCGCGACGGGCGATGAGGGCGAGACCGCGGTCTGAAGGAGCTGAACCACCCGGCGACACGCTCGAGCACCCTCGCGCCGGGTCAACCTGTTGGATACTCCGGAGTCACGATGCGACGTGCTGCGCGGCTCGACCTGCCCCTGCTGCTCCCCGAAGTGAAGGACCTCCGCGACGCGTGCGTGGCGCGACTCATGCGATTGCTTGAACGCCAAGAGGGCGTCGAGAGCGTGCACGTGGTCGAGGCGAGTGCGGAGCCGGACGGTGAGCCGCCGCACGCGGACGGCGCGACCCGGTCGGCGCCGTCAGGGCCGCAGCTCTGCCTGCACTACGATCCCGACCGACTCACGCTGACCCAAGTTGAAGCGTTTGCCCACGCGGCCGGTGCGGGGGTGACCGATCGATTCGCGCATATGGTCATCCCGTTCCGTGCGGTCGGCGCGGAGGATGAGGGGCGACGCATCGAGGACGCGCTCCGTGAACTTCGCGGCGTGAGCGCGGCCGTCGTCAACTTCGCTGGCCAGGTCGTGCGCGTGGAGTTCGACCGCCGACGCGTCGATCGGGCGCTGATCGAGGCGCGACTGCGCGAGGTCGGCGCAGTGCCGGTCGCGGAGACCGTGGGACAGGAAGGCGCTCCGGCGTCCGCGGCGGCCGTAGAGGCGGGGGCGAGCGCGGGGGTGACGAGTCCTGCTGCTCCGATGTCGAAGAGTTGGTCTGCCCGCAACCGCACGCTCGCGTGGAGCATCAGCTCGGGCGCGCTGCTCGTCGTCGGCTGGGCCTTGGGACGATTCACCGAGGCGCCTTCGGCGCTCGCGCTCGCGTCCTTCGCCGCGGCGTACTTCTTCGGCGCGCGCGACCTCGTGGGCCACTTCATCGCCGACCTGCGTCGGGGGAAGTTCCGCTTCAACATCGACCTGCTCATGGTGGTCGCGGCGGCCGGAGCGGCTGTGCTCGACGCCTGGCTCGAAGGGGCGTTGCTGCTCTTCCTCTTTAGTCTCGGTCACTCGCTCGAGAAGTACGCGCTCGGCCGAGCACGCCGCGCCATCGCCGCGTTGGCCGAGCTCGCCCCACAGTCGGCGACGGTGATCCGCGATGGGAAGGAATTGTCGGTGCCCATCAGCGAGGTGGTCCGCGGCGACCGCGTGGTCATCAAGCCCGCCGAGCGCATCCCGGTGGACGGGGCGGTGCGTGAGGGAAACTCGGCGGTGAATCAGGCGCCGATCACCGGCGAGAGCGTGCCGGTCGACAAGGCACCGGGCAAGCCGGTGTTCGCCGGAACGGTGAACGGCGAAGGGGCGCTCGTCGTCGAGGTCACCGCCGCGATCGGTGACCGGACACTCGACCGCGTCATCAAGCTGGTCTCGGAGGCGCAGACACAGAAGGCGCCGACGCAGCGGTTCACGGACCGCTTCGCGCGGATCTTCGTGCCGATCGTACTCGTCGCCGATGTGTTGCTGATCGCCATCCCGCCACTGCTCGGCGTCTGGACGCTCGAGGAGTCGTTCTACCGCGCCATGGCGCTGCTCGTCGCGGCCTCGCCCTGCGCGCTCGCGCTCGGCACACCGGCCGCCGTGCTCTCGGGCATCGCGCAGGCGGCGCGAAAGGGTGTGCTGATCAAGGGTGGAGCGCACCTGGAGTCGCTCGGCGCGATCACGGTGCTGGCACTGGACAAGACCGGGACGATCACGGTCGGGGAGCCGTCGGTCACGGACCTGCGGCCGACGACCGGTGTGAGCACCGACGCCTTGCTCGCGACGGCGGCTGCAGTCGAGCAGCGCTCGCAGCATCCACTCGCGCACGCGATCATCGGTGCGGCCACGAGCGCCGGCGTCGCGGTGCCGGCAGCTCGTGATCTCGAGTCGGTGACGGGGCGCGGGATCCGTTCGACGATCGCCGGCGTGCGCGTGGAAGTGGGGCGACTGCTGATGTTCGAGGAGCGTGGCGCGGCGGTGCCGGCGGCGGTGCGCACCGAGGTCGAGGAGTTGGAGAGGGCGGGGCGCAGCACCGTGGCGGTGCTTCGCGGTGACGAGTGGCTCGGCGTGATCGGCATCGCCGACGAGCCGCGTGCCGATGTACGGCAGACGCTCGACCGGTTGCGTGCGACGGGGATCCGTCGGATCGTGATGCTCACGGGCGACAACGCCGGCGTGGGCAACGCGGTGGGGATGGAGGTGGGCGTGGACGATGTGCGCGCGGGGCTCCTCCCCGAGGACAAGGTCGCGGCGATCAAGGAACTCGAACGCGAGGGGCGCGTGGCGATGGTCGGCGACGGCGTCAATGATGCCCCGGCGCTCGCGCATGCGACAGTCGGAATCGCAATGGGCGGCGCGGGGACCGCGGCGGCGCTCGAGACGGCGGACGTGGCGCTCATGGGCGACGATCTCGGCCGTTTGCCGTTCGCGATCGGACTCAGTCGACAGGCGCGTGCGATCATCCGGCAGAACCTGATCGTGTCGCTCGCCGTGATCGCGTTGTTGATCGTGGCCACGACGACCGGAGTGATCGGGATCGGTCCGGCGGTCGTGGTGCATGAGGGGAGCACTCTAGTGGTGGTTGGAAACGCGCTGCGGCTTCTGGTGTATCGGCACGCCAGTACGGGCTGAGTTCCGTTGTTATGGCGCGCGAGCCTGCTACACTCTCGGGCGAGTCTCTGGCGCAGAGGTGCCGACCCGTGCGCGGTGCAGCGCGCATAGCGCAGGGCGATGATGATGCGTTGGCTCAAAGCGCGCGCGATCTCGCCCCGAACGCCCCTCGTCCGCCGGTCCGGTGAGTGCTTCCGCACGGTCCGGACACAATCCGCTTTGTCGCTCGCAACAGACACGAATATCTCAATGCTTCCGCTGGCACTGGGGGCGCCTGCCATGACATCGTGCGCTCCGTCGCGTCGCTTCGAGTGCACCGACCAGATCTTGATGCGGGTGAATGGAGTTCTGTCGCCGTGCGACCGACGAAGCAGGTTGGCGAAAGGTTGATGGCTACTCGGTCGCGCCGCGGCATAACGAAGCTTGCTGCTGACGGCCACGCTATTGTAGCGCCCGCTTCGCGGGCGCATCTTATGGAGTGTCCGCAGCAGAAGCACACGTTACACATCGACCGAGCCTCGAAGATGCCAATCTATACGCCGCATGGTCTAAAGATCCGCCTCGACGCTGACGCCGTTGCCGATATCGTGCAACCACTTGCGTCGGTCCATGATATCGAGGATGTGCTGCTGGACGTCGAACTTTGGGAGAACCTTCCTGAAGGGATGGCTGTGCTGGGAGCGTCAGCAACTGCGGCGATTACTCAGTCGTGGACTGTGACGGTGGCGGCAGCAGTCGTCACCTTCACAATTGGCTCCCTCATCAGGAGCTTCACGTACTCCGACGTACTTCGGCGTCTCATACCACTCTCACTAGGATCTTGGCCCGTTACGGTCGCACACACCTTTGCAATCGCCGGATTCCTGATCTACCAAAGCAGTTTTGCGGCAGCAATCGCACTTTGCGTGATAAATTTTGCGGCGCACGCCGGATACTTTGGGATCCTTGACCTCCTCGTGATGCCGCTTCGCGTACCTCTGCGACGCGCACTGGGTTTGCAGCCGACGCATCAAGAGTCGGTGTTTGTGGCGGTATGCAACAGGCGCGCTGCTCAGCACGGCATTCAATTGAATTGGAACAGTTACGGCCGAGGGGCACCTGAAACAGGTCGTTCCAATTCGGTCTAACAATGCTTGGTGACTGACGGCCGGACTGCGGTAGCGGGGGTGCGGCCACGGCTCCATACTTGAGCTAGTTGGCCGTGGCCGCACCCCCGCAATTTATTGTATCGGCCGCAGCACAAGCCCACGTTAGCTGGACGAAACGGCGCTCTCAGTGAGGTAAAGTTCTTCACTCTTGGAGTATGCCGTGAAGTCGCTCGCACAGCGCGCACATCGTTGCGCCTCGAACCGTGAGCCCGCCTTCCTGATGTGAGATTTGACGTTTCGCAGGAGCAATGGCCTTTGGCTCTACGCGTTTGACCTGATGCCACTGCCGTTGTTCGCGAGGCCACCGAGAACGCGCCTCATCTTCATTGGAGGTTGGGCACCGGGCACGGCGGCCGTCGCAGCGGTACGACCCAGCTCCTCAGCAGGGCAAGTAGTCCGTGCGTTCGAGGGGCCGCAGGCTGACTGCGGTTGGCGCAGACGGACTTCGTCCGGGAAGCAGGTGGGCGGGCGCGCGCTTGATTCTGGGCCCACATCTCGATGAACTCGACGAGCCGGTCGAGGGAACTCTTTCTGGCGTGGACGGCTCCTTACGCGGCTC
>ERZ1066134.850-NODE-850-length-11161-cov-5.348190_pt1 | contig 11161 bp, 6 predicted proteins | sample MGYA00382781_ERZ1066134 | MGnify/ENA primary metagenome ERZ1066134 (study PRJEB33369, sample SAMEA5778364) | biofilm metagenome | biome: Industrial cooling water; feature: Water cooling tower basin; material: Biofilm | place: United Arab Emirates | collected... | reverse complement strand
GTAGCCTGACGGTCAGCTGGAGTGCCGTGAGCGGGGCGACCTTCTACGAGCTGCAACGGGCGACGAACAGCGCGGGGCCGTGGACGGGGCTGGGCCAGCGGACGAGCCCCACGACAGACACAGGGCTGAGCAGCAGCACGACGTACTGGTATCAAGTGCGAGCCTGTAACACGGTCGTCTGCTCTGGCTGGTCAATGGCGGAGAGTGGTGCGACGAGTGTTTCGCCGCCGGTTACCGTGACCGTCACCATTCTGATCGCCGGCACAGGGAATGGGGCCGTGACTCACCCTCCGAGTGGCCTCGGTTGCACGAAGTTCGGAGGCAGCCAGTCCGGCGTCTGTAACGTGGTCGTCGCTCTGAGCGGTGGTTCTCAGTTCGTGACCCTGTCCGCATCGCCTTTCGCTGGATCCGTGTTTGTGGGGTGGAGCGGCGTCCCCTGCATTGGCATCGGATCGACCTGTCAGTTCGAGCTGAAAGCGTCCGTGGTGATCACTGCGACATTCGCATCCTCAACTCAGCCGCCACCATCGAGCGCAGCACTCGCTGCTGTATCGACCACGTCAACAGAGATGATCACGTCGCAGCACGCCCCTTCTGACGAGTCTCTGACGGGCCGATCGACATCCTCGAATGCACGTCAGACCGCACAGGGGCTTGTGGATGGCTTGCGCGGCCTCAATGGACGCGCGAGTAGCCGCAATGCCGCGTCAACCACCCCAACGGCAGACCGAAACAGTGTTGATCGTCGAGACCCTCGCTCGCAGAATGTCGACGTGGTCGCTTCATCAACAGTAGTCCACCCTCCGGTGAGCATTCTCGTGCACAGCGATGCCGTTCGGCGAGAGTTGGTCGTGTGCGAGTCCAGTTTGCCTCCTCTCCGCTAGGCGATGAGCGGCTTCGCTGGAGTGTCCGGAGACGTACTCGGCCCGTACCTGCTCGCGTCGGAGCTCGGCAGAGGAGGCATGGGGGTCGTCTACCGTGCGCTCGATCAGCGTCTCGGGCGAAGCGTCGCGGTGAAGGTCGTGCAGCCAGCCGTCGCCGCTGCGGCGGGCGTCACGATGGACGAACTCAAGCAGAAGCTCCGCCGGGAGGCACAACTCGCCGCTCGGGTGATGCACCCGAACGTGGTGACCGTCTTCGCCTTCGAGGAGATCGGGGAGAACGCGGTCATCGCCATGGAGTTGGTCGAGGGGGCCACGCTACACTCCGTGCTCGCTGGCAGGGAACGCTGGTCGCTCACTCAAGCGGCCCACCTGCTTGATCAGGCCGCCGATGGCGTTTCTGCTGCACACGATCTGGGAATCGTCCATCGAGACCTCAAGCCTGGAAACCTGATCCTCACGCCCGAGGGCCGGGTCAAGGTCTTGGACTTCGGGATCGCCAAGGCGACCTCTGTTGACGCGACCGCAGCTGTCTCTCGGGTCGCCTTCGGGACGGTACAGTACATGGCCCCCGAGCAAATACTGGGGAAGCCAGTCTCACCAGCGACCGATGTGTGGGCGTTGGGGGTGATCCTCTACGAGACGTTGGCCGGTGTCAGCGCCTTCGGGGAAGGCGCGGCGATCACGATTGGGATGCGAGTCGCCAGCGAAGAGCCGCAGTTCCTTCGTGAAGAGTCGCTTGCGCACTCCGTATTCGGTCCACTCGCCCCCGTGCTGCGCTGCGCGCTGTCCAAGCAACCGGAGGCTCGTTACCCAACAGCGACGGCGCTCCGGGACGCGATCCGCGCGACCGGAGTCGGTCCGGTATCCGGCCCCCTCGCCGTGCCCGTATTTGGACCGGTGCCGTCGCCAGTACTTCAGCTCGGCGCACAACGTGATGGAAAGCCAGACCCTTCGCTCACGGATGAACTTAACGCTGCGTCAGCAGGCTCGAGTCCAACGGGTCAGCCTGTGAACTCCGCACCACCAGTTGCTGGGCAGTCGGTGAGCAGTCACTCTTATCGGCCGCAAACCTATGCGCTCGCGATCGCACTGGCAACCACCCTGTTCGCGATGGTCGCGGTGGGACTACGACAAGACACTAGTTCGGGCGCAATGGGAGGGGCACCAACCGGCGGCGGCCCGGGCAAGCTCCCAGCGTCCCAAGACGCAGGGTCGACAACATCAGACACGTCGTCAACGCCTCCCTCGGCGGAACCGACCGTTCCCGAGAGACCACCGAGCAGGCAAGAGAACAAGCCTCCCAGCCCGCGCGGAACTGCCCGCCCGACTGCCGTTCGAGACTCATCGCCGCCACCACCGCCCGCTGCCGCATCTGCGGATTCAGGGGTCAGGCCGACTGGCAAGGCGAGCATCTACATCGGATCAAGAACTCCCGGGGCGACCCTGTACATCAATGGCGTGCCCAAGAGAACGCTATCCAGTCTGGAGACCATCGAGATCGACGCGGGCGATGCAGTCGTCATCACCGTTAGGGCGGAAAACTGCTCGGATTGGACCAGGGTGTACAAACTCATTCCTGGCCAGACAGAGAAAATCGGATTGGCGAATCCCATTTGCAATTCCACCCGAGATGAACCATGAACAGGCACGTACACCACTTGCTTCGCGCGTTCGCCCTGCTCTCGCTCGGCGCGGCCTCTGCCGGAGCGCAGGCGGCTTCCCCGATCGACGATCTCCTCAAGGTCGCGCGGGAAGAGCTCGACAAGCTCGCATTCGACGAGGCTGACCGACTCGCGGCGGATGTCCTCCAAACCTTCGACAAGTCGCTACGACGAACGCAGCGCATCCTCGCGCTCCAGATTCGGGCGGCCGCACGGTATCCGGAATCGGACGGCGAGCGCAACGTGGAACAGGCGAAAGCCTACCTGCGGGAAGTCGTGTCCTTGGACCTCGACGCGGAGATACCGATCACCATGCGGTGGTCAGGCTTCGACGCGTTGCTCGAGGAGGTTCGTGCAGGGACATTCGGTATGAGTGTGCGCGTTGCGCCGACACAGACCTACGGCGGCTCCGCTGGCCCAGCGGTCGTCCGTGTGAGAGTCAATCAACCCGCCGCGTTCGTACTACGCGCTACCCCGCGCCAAGGGGGTGTCACCGTGGTGTTGGACAGCATCGCAGTGGCGTCGGACACGGTGCTGCGCATTGGTGCCCTGTCCGGCGCGCAGCCGATACTCGCGAGCGGCGAGTGGCTGCTGGAGGTCGAGTCGCGAAGTCTTGACGCCGGTGATATCCGCCGCAGGCCGCTCACCGCAACCTCTACGCCGGGCACGCTCACGCTCCCCACGGCTCCACCTCCATTCGATGTTGGACGACTTCTGCCCGAGGTGAAGCGAACCAGTCAGCGCTCGGCGATCATCGGCGCATCAAGTATCCTTGTCGGCTCGCTTGTTGTCGCCCGCGCAGTGCAGCCCTCGGAGCTGCTCGCCACCGATTGGCGGGTCGATGGGCGAGCGACCATGGTCGGCATTATGGGTGCCATCGGTACCGCTGTGGCGTGGTACTTCGATCGTGGCATTCCAATAGCAGCGAATGTCAGGACGAACCAGCAATGGCGAGACGCCTATACTCTGAGTGACATGAAATGGCGCGACGATACGCAGAAGGCCTTTGACGGATACCGCGCTTCGCTAACCATCGTGGCGGAGGATCGGTGATGATGCGCACGCTAACGCTGATCATTGCGGCGATCGCCGTCGACGCAGCCGTTGTCGCGGCACAAACGGTGCCGACGCCACCCGGCGATACGGCCATTCGCCTTCCGCTGGAGTTCGGATCCTTCGACCGGAAGCCACAGTTCAGACTTCAGTTGCTACGCAGCGGGGTTCGCCGGTCGATCGAGAACGGCGAGTCGATCGATCGCGCCAACCAATCACTAGGTGGATTCGAGGTCGTGACACGCTCGTTCAGTGGGCCCGGCGCGAGTCTGCGCTATCAGAACGCAACACCCGCACGGAATGCGCCTGCAGGTCTTGACTCCGTCTTCCGCGAGATTGATGCACGAGCGATCGTCGGGGATTACGGACTCGCTGTCGAGTTAGGCTGGCTGGTGCGCGAAGCTCCGCTTGAGGGTAAGGTTCGGAAGGCGCAGATTGCGCAGATCGGGATGCGATCGCAGTACACTGTTGGTACAACGGGCATCTATACCGACATCGGTGCGCTTTATCGCAGATCAGTCATCCCCATCGACTCCCGACTCGTCGACAACGGTATCGAAATCCTCCTCTGGGGAGTTCGGGCGGATGCCTCGATCCGATACGCCGTCCCGCGCTACCCGGTGTTCGTCATGCTGGGCTACGCCATCGAAACGTGGGCGCAAGAACGGACACTCAGCAGGACCGATGTCACCACGCGTCGGAACGAGGCGACGAGCTCGCTACTAATGGGAATCGGGCTTCAGCGTGGTATGCGGTAGCGGTTACTGCGTTCCCATCACCCCCCTCCTCCATTCCGCTCCGGCGGCGTGGCCCCCGTCAAACTCCGCACAAAAAAATCCGTCATCCTCCTCACCCCATACGCCCCACCATTCGTGTGCCCCTGCCCCGGCAGCACGATGAGCTCGAAGTCCTTCTGCGCACGCACCAGCGCATTCACGACCTGCATCGTGCTCGCTGGATCCACATTGGTGTCCAGCTCTCCGACCACCAGCATCAGCTTGCCCTTCAGCAGGTGGGCGTTGACCATGTTCGACGAGCGCTCGTAGTGCTCGCCGATCGGCCAGCCCATCCACTGCTCGTTCCACCAGATCTTGTCCATGCGGTTGTCGTGGCAGCCGACGCTCGCGAACGCCGCCGTGTAGAAGTCGCCGTGGAACAGCACGGCCCCCATCGCGTTCTGCCCACCGGCTGAGCCGCCGTAGATCCCGACCCGCGTCGCATCGTACCACGGATACTTGGCCGCGATGGCCTTGTGCCATAGCACGCGGTCCGGGAACCCGGCATCGCCGAGGTTGCGCCAGGCCACGTCGTGGAAGGCCTTCGAGCGGTTCGCGGTGCCCATGCCGTCGACCTGCACGACGATGAACCCGTGCTCGGCGAGCAATCGCGTGGCGCCACCCACCTGGAAGGTCTTGGGCGCGAAGCTGCCCTGCGGTCCCGCGTAGATCTGCTCGATCACGGGATACTTCTTCGAGGGGTCGAAGCTTGTCGGCTTCACGATCACACCCCAGATGTCCGTCACCCCATCGCGCCCCTTCGCCACGAAGGGCTCAGCCATCTGGTACCCGGCCGCCACGAGCGCTGACGCATCGCCGCGCTCCAGCTCCATCACCACGGACTGGTCGCTCGTGCGCTTGAGCACCGTCACCGTGGGCAGATCAGGCCGCTGCCACTGGTCCACGTAGTACGTGGTATCCGGCGACCAAGTCACGGTGTGCGTACCGTCCTCAGGCGTGTACGAGACCAGCCCGGTCCCATCGAAGTTGATGCGGTGGTACTTGAGGAAGTACGGGTCCTGCCCCGGATCGCGCCCGTTGGCCACGAACCAGATGCGCCGCGCCGCGGTGTCCACGCTGTGCACATTGCGCACGACCCACGGGCCCTTGGTCACCTGCGCCCTCACGCGGCCCGCGCGCCCATCCACCAAGTAGAGGTGCTTCCAGCCATCGCGCTCCGACATCCACAGGATCTCGCTGCCGTCGGCGATGTCGCGGCGCAAGCGCGTGCCACCGCCCGAGCCCAACGCGTCGTCGGGGGGCCGGTACGAGAAGAAGGTCTCGGGCTCCTCGCTGATCAGCGCGCGGGCCTTGCCGGTCTGCGCGTCCACCTCGATCACGCGGTACACCTGATGCCCGCGCTGATTGTACTCGAAGGTGAAACCGCGCGAATCGTCCCACCACGCGAGCGCGGTGATCGCATACGCGTTGGGGAAGAGCGCATTGTCCACCACCGTCACACGCCGCGACTCCACGTCGATCAACACGGGGTCGCGCCGTGTCACCACATCGCCGGGCTTCTGGTAGTACTGCTCGCGCCACTTGGGCTGCAGCTGGTCACTGGGCGAGGTCTCGATGAATCGCACCATGCGCTGATACCCGGGCGTCACACGCAGCGCCGCGAGCTTCTTGCCATCGGGCGACCATCGAACGGCGCGGTTGTTGCCCGCCCCCAGCACGTACGCATTGCCCTCAGAGCCATCCCAGGTGAGTTGCACACCGGTGGGGCGTGTCCCATTCGCCGCCACGGGCCGCACCCAGAGGTTGTAGTTCTGCACGTACACCTCGCGGGAGCCATCGGGCGAGCGCAACACGTTGGTGTCCACCTGCGCCTGACCTGCTGTCTGCGCCTGCGCCAAGCGCAGCCGCGCCGCGAACAACTCCAGCTCCTGCGACCGATCCTCCTCCCAGTCCTCGCTCGGCACCTCCCACACATCGTCAGCGGCCAAGGCCTCCGCGCTGCCGGGGACGGGGCTTGCTCCACCGCGACCCCCTCCTCCGGGCGCGGCCGCCGGCCCGGTGCGCGAACACACATAGCTGCTCAGCACACATTCATAGGCGAAGCCGCCGAAGCTCATGCGCAGCGCGCGATCGCCGTCATAGGTAAAGGCCGAGAAGGGCAGCGTCAGTGCGGTGGCGCGACCGTTCGTCACGGCGTTGAGCCCCTCGGCGATGCGCGCGTGATCGAAGGGCGCCGACTTCGCCTTCGTCGACACTGTCACCAGCACGAATTCATTGCCACCGGTCACCGACTTGCGGTACCAGAAGCGGTCGGCATCGAGCCACACCGGTCGCTCGGCCACGCCCACGAGCAGCCCATTGAATCGCTGCCCCACCTGCGCGGCGCGCGCATAGTCCTCGGCGGTGCCCTGGGCGCCGGCCCAGGAGGCCGCGAGTACGAGGGCGGAGAGCAACAGGATCGGTCGGGTCTGTGGCATCGGCAGGGCGGGTAGGGCCCCCGGCGCGGGGGCGGTCGTTCGGGACTCCACTTACCTACGCTTCGGGCGGCCCGGGCGCTAGCTTGCCCCCAACTTCGCCTCCCAGTCGTCGTGGTCACACTTCGTCAGATCGCTCCAATCTTTCGGCGGGCGCGTCAGCTGCGGCACACGCCGCCGGCCCAGTCGCCCCGCACGCTGCCGGTGGTGGTGAGCCTCACCTCGATCCCCTCCCGACTCAGCTTCGTCGACCTCGCCGTGCGATCGCTGCTCGCGCAGGAGCAGGGGCCCGAGCAGGTCTGGCTTTGGCTGCATCCATCCTTGGCCACGGACCTTCCCGCGCGGTTGCGGGCGTTGATCGGCGAGCGATTCGCGATCCGCTATGTGGAGGGCACCAGTTCGTATCGCAAGCTGCTTCCGGCCTTGTCCGCGGCGCCGGGTACCACTCTCGTCACCGCCGACGACGATGTGATGTACGATCCCCAGTGGCTCGCCCGACTCTGGACCACGCACGAGCGTCACCCGCGCGATGTGGTCGCGCACGAGGCCCGTTGCATCAGCTATGCGCGCGACGGCGCGCTGCTGCCTTACGTGCGCTGGCCGCGAGAGAGTCGGGCGGGCGTGTGCTACCCCGCGCTGTTGCCGATCGGGTTCGGCGGGACGCTGTATCCCGTGGGATCGCTGCACGCCGAGGTCGGTGACGAAGCGCGCGCGCTCTCACTCGCGCCAAGCGCCGATGACCTCTGGTTCAAGGCGATGTCGCTGCGTGCGGGTACAGCGAGCCGGCGGGTCGACGACCCGTTGCCGCCACCGCTGCCGGCGCCCGGCGCCAAGCGCTCGGCGCTCTCCGTGCGCAACATCGTAGGTGACCGCAACCGTGCGCAGTGGTCCACCCTGGATCAGGCATTCGGATTCGGCCGCCTCGCCGCCTCATGAAGCTCCGCGAGTTCCTCCCGTCCTGGCGCCGCGCCCAGCGGCTACGATCCGGCGTCCCTGCCGCGGTCGGCGCGCCACTGCCGGTGGTCGTGTCGCTGACGTCGATCCCGTCGCGGTTGCCCTATGTCGATCTGCCGATCCGCTCGGTGCTGGCGCAGACCCGCCCGCCGGCGTTGATCGTGCTCTGGTTGCACGAGTCGTTGCGCTCGGCCATCCCGCCCCGCCTCGCGGCGCTCATCGGCTCACGCGTGGAGATCCGCTTCGTCAGCGGCACCAGTTCGCACCGCAAGCTGGTCCATGCGCTCGCCGACTGGCCCGACCGCGTCATCGTCACCTGCGACGACGACGTGATGTACGATCCGGCGTGGTTGGAGCGCCTGTGGGCGACCCACGAACGGCACCCCCGCGACATCGTGGCGCATGAGGGCCGCCTGATCAGCTACGGCGCCGACGGCACGCTGCTCCCCTACGCGCAGTGGCCTTGGGTGCAGGAGCCAGGGAATGCGACCCCGGCCTTCCTCCCGGTGGGCTACGGGGGAGCGCTGTATCCGCCGGGGGCGTTGCACGCCGATGTCACCGACGCGCAGCAGTACCTCGCCCTGGCCCCGACCGCGGATGACCTCTGGTTCAAGGCGATGGCGCTACGGGCGGGAACCGTCAGTCGCAGAGCAGACGACCCGGTGCCTCGCCCGATCCCGGTGGTAGGCGCCAAGGGCTCCGCGCTCGCAGCGGTCAATATCCGCGAGGACCGAAACCGCACGCAGTGGCTGGCGCTCAGTGAGGCCTACGGCGTGGGGCGGCTCGACGGCACATTCTGATGGGGTTCTGACGCCATGGATCGTAGCCTCGACGAGATGACGTCAGCACTCACGGTGTATCTGACGACGCTCGGGGACCTCGAAGTGCGAGTCGTTGGTCCTGCAGGCGAGCGGTCGCTCAGCAAGGGGAAGCCGGCGGCCTTGCTGGCCTACTTGGCCTGTTCACCTGGCAGGCGAGCCACCCGAGAGCGCTTGGCGACGCTGCTCTGGGCGGACGGCTCGTCAGATTCCGCGCGCCAGAATCTTCGCCAGACGCTCTGGTACATCAAGCGGCGCTTGGGCGAGCTGGTGGAGACCAGCGACGACGTGCTGTCGCTCGCCGTCGCCACTACGTTCGATCGCGACGACTTCCTGGCCCTCGCTGCAGCGGGTGACCACGCGGCTGCGGTGGAGCGCTATGCGGGGCAGTTCATGCCCGAGTTCGCGGCGCCCGGCGCCGAGGCGTTCGAGGAGTGGGCCACAGTGGAACGCCGTCGGCTGTCAGCCGCCTTCGTGGCATGTGCCGAGCTGGAAGTGCGCGTCGCACTATCTCAAGGTCGATTTGCCGACGCGGTCCGGCTCGCCCGCCGAGCCCGCGACGAGTTGCCCGCCGAGCTCTCGGGTTGGCGGCTCCTGCTTGAGGCGTTGGTCACCGCCCGGGACCAAGTGGGCATGACGGCGGAACTGGCGCAGTTCGATCTCTTGATCGAGCGCGAGGATCTGGCGCCCGATCCCGCCACACGGGCGACCGTCCAGCTGGCGCGACGGGTGCTGCGCGGCGAGACACCCACGGGTGATGCGCCCGCCTCCGAAGCGTCTCCCGTGCTGGCGCCGGACCTTGTGGGGCGCGAGGTCGAGTTCCGCCGCCTGATCGATGCGTGGGACGCGGCGGGTCGCGGTCGTGGGTCCCTGCTCCTGCTCGCCGGTGCCGCGGGGCTTGGCAAGAGCCGTCTGCTGAATGATTTCCACGCGCGCGTGATGGCCGCCCGTGCCCGGGTCGTCTTGGTCCGCGCGCATCAGGGGAACCGCGGGATCCAGTCCTCCTTGGCGGCGTCGCTCGCGGAAGCGGTGGCTACGCTCCCCGATGCCATGGGAGTCGCGCCCTCGAGCGCGGCGGTGCTGGTCGCCCTGAATCCACGCTTGGCAGACACCTTCGAGGCCGCAACCCCCGACACGGCGACCGGCGAGGACGCGTTGCGGAGGCGGGTGATTGCGCTGAGTGAATTGCTTGCCACCGTGAGCGAGCGCAAGCGGGTGGCCCTGCTGATTGACGACCTGCATTGGGCAGAGCCCGAATCGCTGCGGATCTTGGCGGGCCTGCGCGCCACCATCGAGTCTGGGCGCATCCTTGCGGTGGTGACCAGCCGCTTGCCGCGGGACGCCAGCGAAGCGCTGGGCACGCTGGAGACCCTGCAACTCCCTCCGCTCGACGTCGCGGGCGTCGCTGAGTTCGTCGCTAGGCTGGGGCGCCTCCCCATGGAGGCCTGGGTCACTCCGTTCCTGCAACAGCTGCTCAACGCCACCCGCGGGATTCCGTTGGAGCTGGTCGAGAGTCTGCAGCGCCTGCTTGAGATCGGCGTACTGCGACTCCGCGATGGCTCGTGGGAGGTCGATGAGCCGGAACGCCTGCTGCAGGACGTCGCCGCGGGGGACGCCTTGCAGCGACGACTCGCCGTCCTCAGCCCGGCAGAGCGCGAGACGCTCCTCCGGATCGCGACGATCGGTCGTCCGGTCGAGGCCAAGTCGCTGCCGCGGGAGCTAGTCGACCCGCTGGAGCAACGCGGCTTCGTGTGGCGCGATGCGGACCGGCTCGGACTGGTGCACGACGAGATCGCTGAGGCGGCACTGGAGGCGGCGACGCCAGAGCTGCGGCGTAGGGCACACGCGTGGGCGGCCGAGCAGTTTCGTGTGAACAGCACCCCTGCCACGCAGCCGGTGCTGGCGTATCATGCGGCACGCGCCGAGGACGAAGCGCTGCTGAGACGGGTGACGGAAGAGCACGTGCGTGCTCGGCGCGCCGACGGCGATCGACGACCGGTAGCGCAGGTGGTGGATGACCTCGTGGGTGCGACCGTCGCGGCGGCACAACGGCAGCGGCTTGCAACCTCCTTGCCGTGGTCGCTTCGAAGTCCCTGGGGTTGGCGGCCGGTGGTCGTGGTCGCGGCTGTATTGATCGTCGTTGCTGGAATCTCCGCGTGGCGCCGTCCCCTAGCGCCCGCCGATGCAGATCTCATCGTGTTGCTACGCCTGGCGTCCACGCAAGACTCTCTGGCCGAGCTCTCGCTCTCCTACTCAGGTACTGGGCGTCGGATCCAAGCCGCGGTACCTCGTATACGACCGCGTACTGCGTATCCACCACTCACGCATCGTGGCCTAGAACGACTCGTGCCGCTGCCAGACGGGTCCGGATTCGTGGGGCATGGATTCTTCGGCGGCCCCAATGGCGACGAGATCGTCGAGGTCGATCAGCGCGGCGAACTCCGATTCATTGCGCCGAGCACGGCGGACGATGGTTCCGCACTTCCGTCCCCCGATGGTCGTTTTGTAGCATTTTCGACGGCGCGCTACGATACCGTGACGGATCACCTCTCGTTGGCGGTACTTGAGCGGGCCTCCGGA
>ERZ1066134.848-NODE-848-length-11187-cov-24.593604_pt1 | contig 11187 bp, 9 predicted proteins | sample MGYA00382781_ERZ1066134 | MGnify/ENA primary metagenome ERZ1066134 (study PRJEB33369, sample SAMEA5778364) | biofilm metagenome | biome: Industrial cooling water; feature: Water cooling tower basin; material: Biofilm | place: United Arab Emirates | collected... | reverse complement strand
CTTTATCTTTAAATCCGCTGCTTAACTAGTCCAGTTTTTAAGCGGAAAGAGCAATTTAACCCTTTTTTCTCCATCGCTAAGTCAAGTTTTTTGTTTTAAACATGAAAACTTTTTCAATTGAACTTCTGAAATTGGTTTGTATTTAATGGCAGTTAGCAAAACTTCTTCAACAAATTCATCACAGATAATGTTTTTACGTTCTATATAATATCGCAGTAAGTCGTCCAAGCAAAGTGCGAGGTTTTCCTCCTCCGTAAGTGACTTCATATACAATCCACTTTTTCGTGCTGTTTCAGTTATTTGTAATTGCGTAATGTAGTCTTCACTTGGCATATACCTGTAAAATGATGTAAGTTCAAGGTTCCACCAAATTCCGTTTTCGTCCTGTTGTCTTATATAAACATGCATTGGTGCGGTTGATAAGAAGGCGGTTGCCCCAATTTCGTCACACCATATTTTATATAAATACGGAAGGCTACGGCAATTGCCAAGATTGGTTTGTAATAAATGATATACAAGTCCGGTTGTGTCGTTTGCGTAGTTAGCATAGTCGTAATGATAACGCTGGTATCCGTTCTTTGTAACAGTTGTGTCGGTCATATAGGTATGGATTGCCCAATTTTTTGAGGTTTTGTATCTACCATATCCAGAGGTTTTTATCATCTGTTCAAAAATAGGGATTTTATTTTTTATCTCTTGTTCATACCAATTCCAATCCAATGTTCCGTCCATGTAAGCATTGTCAACAACAAATACAGCACGCTTAAAATTGATTTTTTCTTTTCCTTCAAGCATGTTTTTAATTTCAATAAAAGCATTTCTGAACAAGTCAGTTTGTGTTTGCTCCTTTTTCGTTTCTCCCTTGCTTTTATTTTCGGGAATAGAGTCAATTTTGTCTATTACGGCAGTATTTAAAGATGCAGAAACCATTTCTTGAGTTTCATTTTTCACAGTCTTGTCCGTTGATTTTAAATAGAAAAAAGTCGAGCCGAACGCTGTCAAGGTCGTTGCTGTCAAAATTAATGCTGTCTTACTTACCATTGTTTTTTTGTTTTTACGTTGTCTGTTCATGTTTAGCACGGTCGCCATAGCATGACGTCTAACGTTTCGGTGGTTTGCGATGCCGGGGATTTTTAGCACGAAACTTCATTCGGAGAACTGAACTTCCACCTTGCACAAATGTGTCTGCGAAGCACGGAACCCCCGCTATCGCAAACCCCTTGTTAGCGGCTACCCTGTTGTCAATACGAAGCACGTCTGTTTCAAATTAGGATAGCACCTCATAGATGGCATCAAGTTTCTCGGAAATCTCTTTATTAACTTCTTCGGGCTTCATTAACATTATGAGTTGGTAATAGTCTCTTTTAGAGAAGTCATTATACACGCCAAGTCGCTTATAGAACTCTGGAAAGATAACGTCAAGCCATTCGTCTGATAACTTTGCTTTGAGCCACCAATCGTTATTTAAATCTTTTAGATAAAGAGGAACAGTTGAATCTTGAACCGTCTGCTTCATAGTGTCAACAAGTTTAGTAGAACCAACAGAAGGATACTTTACTGAAAGAAGTTTTGCATGGCGATATAACATTTCGGGTTGAGCAAAGTAATTTTCAAGTTCTCGTCTTGTCCAGCAGATAATTTTTAGTTTAGGATTGTCTTGAAGGTTTGGCAGATTGTCAAAAAGGGCTAAACCTTTTAATTCGGGAAAAATTTCTTTTAGTGATGCAAAATTATTAATTGCTGTTCCGGGAACATTGTCAGCAGTATATTGAACATTAGCAACTCTTAGCAAATTTTCAACTTTATGATTTAGTTTATTGGCAAAGTGCAACAGCATTTGTAAGTCCGTTGAACCTTCAAGATACAGAACATGCTTTTTTGCTCGGGCTAAATAATATTTCTCCCAACCTATCTCAGTCAATGCCTTTTTGATGTAACGGATTTTCTGAGGAGATGAAGATTCATTCAATTCAAAAACTTTACTCTCAATCAACGCGATAACCTTTGATGCTTCGGCTGCTTCGTCTAAAACCACTTCTGAATGAGAAGCAATAATAATTTGTGAGTTCATGTCATTTGCAACTTGATTGATGAGTTGAAATGCTTCTCGTTGGCGGATAACTTCAAGGTGAGCATCAGGTTCGTCAAGTAGCAAAATCGTATTGGGGTTTGCATACATGTATGAAAGTAAAAGCAATGTTTGTTGAAACCCTCTACCACCTGTTGAAATATCGTAACGAATTTTATCTTCTGTATATTCCAACTGAATCAATCCCGTTGCCTTAATAAATTCGGGTTTCAATAAGTCAGCACCAAACATTGACTTAACGCCTTTGCACAATTTTAGCCACTTTTCCTCTGGATTATATCCCTTAGGATGTGGTGTGTCGGGATAAAGGATTTCGTAACAAATATTTCTTAGAACCTCGGCTGTTTTCCCTTCCCCAAGTTTTCGTTCAATTGAACCTTGAGTTAGTTTATCCTCATTTGTAGAAATACCTGACATGGGTTGCAGAAAACCAAAATGAATTCCTGAACCAGAATTATAGAGCTGGGTAATTTCTTTTGAGCCGCTAATTATTCTACACTGAAAAGATTCTGCATTAGAAAATTCAAATTCTGCTTTACAAACCCAATGCTTACCCAACTCTTCACCTTGTAACTCCACTTGCAACTTGACATGCTTAGTTTGTCCTTGCTCATTCTTCTCTGTTACTTTGCGATTTCTCCACAAAAACCTTGCGTCTGCAATTGGGCTGTTCAACAAATCTTTTCGGTTTATTGTAACTGAGCCATTTCTTCCTAAATCTCTTTTTTGAAGGGCTTGAATAAAATTGGTCACACCAATTTCCCATAAGCACAAAGCTTGAAATATAGTTGACTTCCCAGAGTTATTAGGTCCAATAACAACAACTGATTGTGAAAGTGGAAAGGAAATTCTCTCCAGTTTTTTGAAATTGTTTATAGTTACTTTAGTTATCATTCTTCATCTTTATGTTTTCAGTCAGCAATTTATAGTTTAATTGACAGCAAAAGTATGATTCTATTCGTTCATTTTGAATCAAACAAATGTCTGTTTAAAAGTGAGTAGTTTGAAGAAGCACTGTCGCCATAGGGTTGACGCTAACGTTTTGCGTTTTGCCGCAGATGGCGATTTCGGAGCACTTCACTGTCAACCTGCACAAAAGTTTGATTGAAAAACTGAACTTGATTTAACCACTGAACCGCCAATTTCTTAAACCCGCTGTTACCTGCTGGCCTTCTGTCCACCGTGTCGCTGTATGCCTTGTCAATATTGAGTTTCCGTCTCATTGTCTGCTGTGTTTGTCAGGTCGTGTGTCGGTGTATTTTTATTTTTTTTGAAGCGTTGGGAAATTTTTTAAAAACAATTTTTGTCTGCGTTGGCAAAGCAAGCTCTTTTGCAATTTTTGGTCTGTGCGTAGGCCTGCGGGAATTGCAAATGTGCTTGCTTTTAGGGCGGGCTGTTTAAAATGCTTCATTTTTTGAACTTGGTTTAGTGCTGAAATTTCCTTGTTGTTGAAGAATTAGTTCATAAGTCATTATCTGACTATAGAGATTAATGTAATTGTCCTTTGTTACACTTTCATTTGATACGAAACCACCTTTTAAATTACTGCAAGAAGAAGATGGCATTTCTTTATTCGGATTCCAACCTGTTCCTGAATAAAAGAAAACCTGATAGTTACCATCGGGAACATAAAATGTATATGAATAACCTCCTTTGATATAACCGTGTCTTACAACTTTGCCATTGTAGTTTTTAATCGTAACTAATACATCACCACTTCCACCTGTTATTACTTTTATTTGTGAGCAACCGTAATCATTACAATAATTACTTGAACCGTAACAATACGAATAAGGTGTTGAACCTGTGCTTAGAGAATTGTATTTCCATTGTTCTTCAAAAGCATCATCAGCAACATTTTGAAAGGCCTGTTTGTTGAAATTCCTTTTAGTGACGTTGTATGTTATCAAACCAAGAGTAGGCGAATCAAAAGATTTGGTTTCTGTTACTGTTGTTAGAATTTGAGATTTATTATTTGAAAGTTGTGAGTTAAAGTAACTTACGACACCACTTTTCATGCTATTCTTAGTTGATGCAATTTTGTTAGAATACTGCGTTTCTTCCCGTGAACTTTCTGTTTCCGCTAATTTCACTTCATTATCGTAAGAGTTCATAAATTTTTCAAACTCATTCCAAGCGACCTTGTCGTATGAAATTTCGTATAAGTCAGAATAGAAATCTGAACAGTTTCCAATTCTACTTGTCTTTTTCAATACTTTTTCATCTTTTAATTTCGGATACCAAGATGTAAATGTGTTTCCAAATTTCTTTTCAAGCTCCTTTTCTTTTAATGTGATTTGTTTCAGTGCTGTTTCATTTTGTTTTTCTACAATGCACTTTTGATGCAAACAGTCAAAGTAATCTAATCGTCCCATTTTGTATTTTACGCTTTCACTCAAATACAAAAAGGAGAAAGTTGTGTCCTTTTCAATAATAGATTTACTTTCTTCAAAATACTGGTTGAAAAGTTGTACCAAGCCTTCATTTGAAAGTTGAGCAATCTTTTTTTCTTTTTCTTGTTGAAAATTGGCTAACTGTTCGTTTTCAAATTGCTGAACTGATACTTTAAACTCTTCAAATTTATTTTTGAACATAAATCTTACTGACACTAAAAGCAATGCCAGGAATAAAACAATTCCTATGAGGATTTTATTTTTCATTGGGCAACTTGTTTTTGAAAAATATAGTAACTAATAAACCGAGACCAACAACCACATCAATAACATTCCAAAGCTCTCTACCTAATGAAATTTTATAAAATGGCTGGAACAGCAGTGCTAATGCTGAATATATAATTGTTCCTGTCTGATTGTTTTGTTGATTGGCTTGATACGCAAGAATAGCGAAGCCAACCAAACCAATGAATCTTACAAACTGATAATATCCATAGGGCATATCTGCCAAACAGAGAAAGAATAAAATTGCTAAACCTATTTTTACTATTTTTTCCATTAGTTTTTCACTACAATAATTTGTGCAGGTCTGATAAGTTCTTTTCCTCTAATATATCCGTTTCTGATAACAGAGATTATTTCGTCATTCTTTCTATTACTATCTGCTTCTGTTTCTACAACTTCGCAAAGCCCAACAATTAAGCGATTATCAGGAAATTCTATTCTTGTAACTCCGTGCTTTTGTAATAGCCCTAAAAGTTTCTTTTGAATTGTTTTGTATCTACTAACCGTTTTGCTCACTTCATCAATCTTGTGGTATTCCTTTTCAATTACGCTTTCCTCAATTCGTTCAAAGGAATCAAGAATGTCAATGATGCTAATAGAAATTTCTTTTAGTAAATCGTGTTTTTCGTTTTCTTTGCGTTCAACTTCATTCTTTAAAAGATTAGTTGATTTTAAATTTTGAACTATTAACTGTTCAAGTTCTGATACAGATTCTTTCATAGCTTTTTACTTTAATGAATTAAATGCGTTTTCATTCAAGGCGTTTACATCGATTACTTGGTGTGTCAATGTGTTTTGAATGGGTTGTATTCTTTTTACTTTGATTTTTGCAGGAAACATAAAATCGGCAGCTAATCTTTTTGCAGGGTCAAGGAGTTGCTTTGCTGCAATAGCTATTTCTTGCAAGGGAAATTCCTTTTTCTTCATAGCCAACATTTGGGCTTTCATAATTTCTGACTTGTCTGCATCTTGGCTTACACCTAAAATTGTATATGGATTTGTCATTGGTTTATATTTTTAAATATTTACTCATTTCCTAATTCTTTCAAATAGGTTAATACCTTTTTCATTTTCAAACCTTGTGAATTTAAAGAATGTCCTGAAAGTAATGATGACAAAGAGCTCTCGTCAAATAAGGAAATATCAGCACCCGCCTTTTTGAGTTGCTGTAAAATTTCTTGTCTTGCGGTGCTTAATTCATTGCTGTTTTGTTTGTATGTCTGCGACATATTGTTTTTCTTAACCCAATCGAGAATGGTGTATATCTCATTGATTTTTCTTGTTCTGTCGTTAAGAATATCCATAAGATTAAATCTTATCAATGTTATAAAGTTCTTTACGATTTTAGGATTATTGGGTGAACGTAAGTAAGCACCTTTCATCAAAGACAATGCTTTGAAATTGTCTATTTTATTTTCATTGACTTTGGAAATACAATAGTTTGCTACATAGTTGGAATACTGATGTTTTAGCTTCGCGTTTTGACTTGAAAATAAAATACATTCTTCCATCACAGAAATTAGTTTTTCATTTTCATCATCTTCTGAAATTTTGTTTGAGATAGAATTGAAAAGTTTATCTTCTGCCAACTCGCTAATGCTATCAAATTTTTCTATCCATTGTTTATTTTCCTTTGTGTTTAGATTCTTAATAGCAATAGAATTTTCACTATTGATGGCAGATTTTACTTTGTCAATCAAATCGTTTGCGTAGAAATATTGGTATACAACCGTTGAGTTTGAATTTTTAATGTAAGGAACGCCTGCCTCTAATGCTTCTTCATTAGAATAATTATGATAGTCGTTGTCTAATTCTTCAATGATTTCATTATTAAAGCCGTTTTGTTTAGCAAAGTGAGGCGTAGCAAAGAAAATGTCATTTTCAATTACCGAAATAACTTTTTCTAATGCTTCTTTTTCTTTGTCGTAAAAATCATTTACCAATTTGGATAATTTGGCGTCTTTAATTTCTTTATGAATAATGGTTTCAAATTGTTGTAAAAGTTCTTTTTGTGTTGCACCTATTGAAATGTTGCTTTCAGAAATTTCATCGTAATTTACGTTGTCAGGTGTTTCTTCGTGTTGTGAATAATTTGAACCGATTGCTTCTATTAATGTGAAAGTATAATTGTCGTCCCAAGTAGTATCGTCTAATGATTTTAGAATTACTCTGTCTGAAAATACAGAAGTAAGCCAAGACGAAATAACAGTTTGGTAATTCTGTTCTGTCAATAATCCTTTTGAAGTGTAGCCATAACAACAAATCCCCAGATTTTTCAGCAATTCAGGACTTTCCCAAAATTTCGGGTATTTCTGAATAATACTTATTGCATTTCCAAATTGCTCTGCGAAAATGTAATGTGTAAGTAATCGATTAAACAAAGTTGGTTTTAATGCTGATATTTTTTCTGAGACTTGTTTATTTATAAAATTTACATCGTTTATTGTTTTATCAAGACTGTCATAAGATACTTTTAATTTTTCTGTTGATAAAGTTTTCTTTTGAAGTTGCTCAATAGTAGTATTGATTTCTTCAATTTTTTTGACTGCATTGTTGTTCTTTTCGGCTTTGATGATTTCAGAAAGTTTATCTATGTCGATAGATTGAAAATTCAAATTAGATGAAATAACTTTTTCTGCTTCTGTATATTCTTTATTCTTTAAAAGTTGAATAGCATATCTGTAATACAATTCTTTTTGATAGCTTTTATCCGAATTTCCAATTTCAGAAACATCATCTAATTTGATTTTGTCGTTATGTTTAAGTTGGCAAATCACAATTCTTGTAACAGAGTTGTTTTTAACTGTTTTGTTGTCGGATTTTTCAGCGTAATCAATTCCGGTATTGTAGCTTTGAATTGCTTCCGAAAGTTTATCCGACTTCTCTTTATCGGTTGCCTTTTTGAAATAGCTGTCTGCTAAATCGTAAAAATGTTTTTTCTTTAGTGAACTAAAGTCAGATTCAGAACCTTTTTTATTAGCTGTGTCAATAAATTTGATGTTCTGATTTAGTTTGTCAATATCTCCTTTGGTTTCTTCATACTGAATTTTTGCAATTTCAAAAAGTGCGTTGGATTCAATAATTTCAAACTTTGCAATAGAGACTGATTTGCTTATCCGCCTTCTTATTTCAACAACTTCATTGAAATAATTTACTTTTTCAGGTTTTGCTGATGCTTGTTTCCCTAAATTCAATTTACATTCTGCAAGTTTTGCAGGTGCATCAACGTGCTTTTCAAAAATTTCATTCAGAACACTTATTGATTGAACATAATCTTTGGCGTTGAAAAGATTTTGTGCCTTTTCAAATTTGGTGTTGGGCAAAGACTGATAAATGAGATACCCAACTATAGCAACTATTATTAGAATGATAACTATTTCCATTATTCCTGCGAAAGTTTAATAATTAGAATTTGCCCAACTTTTAATGTGTATGGTTGTTTCAAATTGTTGTCTGCTTCAATTTGTTTGTATTTGCTTCCGTCATTGTAAAAGAACTCGGCAATTTTGTATGGGAAATCACCTTTCTTTACTTTGTATTTTATAGAAACATCACTTTTCTCAACGATTGGGTTCTGTTCGTTTTCCTTTTGTGTTTCTACTTTTACATTGACTTTTTGTATTTGTGAAATACTATCTTTCAAAACAACATTTATAGCAATCAATTCTTTTTTATCTGAATTTGATTTTAGAAACAGCCCCAAAAATGCAATTGATACCACCGAAACGCCAATAATGACATACGTTCCGATTTTGGATTTTTGTGGCTGTGAAATGGAATTTAAAAGCATAAACGCTTTTAAATTAGAATTACATTGTGGACAAACCACATTGTTTTTTGTATAGTCGGGCAGTCCCGCTTTGTTGCAAATTGGGCAATTATTACTCATAGTGTATTATCTTCCTAAGTGAATGCTTCCTCCCAAATCCAAACCGCCTGAACTATACTTATCTCTTAATTCAATCGCTTCATCAAGCAATGCAAAGGCTTGGTCTTTTCTTCTGTTTCTAAAATGATTTACAATTTGGTCGTGCATTTGCAATAATCTATGTGCATCGCTCGGATTTTCTTTTGCTGCACTGTCAGACGACATTTTTATGGTAAATAGTGTAATCAAAACAGAGTATTCGTCTGTGGCTGTTTTCAGTTTTTGGATGGCTTGAATTTTCTGTAATGGGTCATCATCATTTTTAACTTGTGCTAATAATGACCTCATTCTGTTTGCATCTTCCGAACCTATTAAATCAGGATATTCTCCAATTAGAATAGTAGCAAAAATTATTGCTAATTGGTCTTCATCAACAGAATCAGTAACATTTTCGGCTTGCTCAAATGATGTGAAAATAGTTGTTCCAATTTCGTCCCATTTTTCTGAATCGTAATTGTCAATTCCAAGATTATTGATTTGCTCAATTTCTTTTTTAGCCGATTTGAAAAAATAATCTCTTTGTGCTTCGGTAAAATTGCTACCTAATATTTTTTCTAATGAACTTGACAAGAAATCAAGTGTTTTGGAATCTTTGTTTCCTCTTGCAAGAACAATGCTTTTGCTCTTTGCTTTGTTTGTTTTTGGATATGCCTTTACCTCAAAAACTTCATCAATTCCCAAAGTAAAATCCAAAACAACATCGCTGCCTGTTGGTAAATCATCTTCAATAGTAAAAAATCCCATTGTTTGTTTTTCTTTTTCTCCACCTTCAACATCAGCGTAAATCCCAACCTTGACTACTTTCTGATTATTTACGGTTGTTTTGTAGTTTCTCAAAACATTGCAAGGAAGTGGCATTTGCTTTTCAATAATTCTATCAAAATCGTCTTTCAACTCAATAAAATAGTTGTGGTTTGTGCTGTATGATATTTCAGCAACAGCAATTTCCCCATTGACAGGCGGTTCGTATTCATCGCCTAACCTGTGTGATAAAATTCCTGCACCTTCTGCAACTGCAAGCATTGGCTTTTCTGAAATTTTGATTTTTTCGTTTCCAAATTTTTGAGAAAGCATTTGTTTGATTAACGGAATACAAGATGTTCCACCAACCAACAAAATATTATCAATCATTGAAATGTCGTAGCCAACTTCTTTAAGTAAATTTTCAATTAGTTCAATGCTTTTTTCAATAAATGGCTTTGCTAACTTCTCAAATTCATCTCTTGCAATGGTAAGGTCAAAATCAATCCATTCTCCGTTTTCATCTTCAAAGCCGTCCATTATCAGTTGGGCATTTAAAGATGAACTAAGTTGTATTTTGATACTTTCAACATTATCTCTGAACTGTGCATCAAATTGAAATCTTTTTTTCTGGTCTAAATTTTCAATAAGTGTATCAATGTCTGAAATGTTGTAGTCCTGTGAAATACGCTTTAGGATATTGATTTGCAAAGCCCTGTCCAAATCATCACCGCCAAGCCAACGGTCCCCGCCTGTGCCAGCTTCCATATATTGACCGTCCACAATGTTTAGAATAGAAAGGTCAAAAGTTCCACCGCCAAAATCATAAATCAAAACAGTTTTTGCATCACCCGCTTTCAAATTGTCCACACCATAAGCAATGGCTGCTGCCGTTGGTTCGGCTAATAATTTTTGAACTTTCAATCCTGCAAGTTGTGCTGCAATGCGTGTCGCATTTTTTTGTTTTTCCGTAAAGTATGCAGGAACTGTAATTACTGCGTGTGTAACTTCATCGCCTAATTTTTCTTCTGCATCCTTTTTGAGCTTCTTTAAAATCTCTGAGCTCAACTGTTCAGGGGTATACTGTTTACCGCCAAGAAGAACAGCAACAGCATCGTCAGTTCCACCTTTCAAAGATGTTATTCCGTATTTGTAATATGGACTTTCAATCATATCCTGCACCATTTTGTCTTTGATTGCACCGCCCATTAGTCTTTTTACAGAAAGTATAGTGTTTATCGGGTCTGTCTTTAATAATTGGTAGGCAGTCCTGCCTACTAAAATTTCTTCCTTTCTAAGTCCGATACAAGAACGTGTTAGTTCTTCGTTTTCTTTGTTGCGGATAATTTTAACTACTGTGTCCTTAAAAGCTATTACAGAATTACTGGTTCCAAGGTCTATACCGATTGCTTTTTTCATATTTTGAAATTGTTATTTGATTAATGAGGTGAAATTCTTCGGTGCGTTGGCAAAAAATGGCTCTTTTGGTTTTGCGAAGGGTCGGCTCGTGTGTCGGGCAAAACCAAATGTGCCATTTGTGCGGCTGGCTAAAATTGTTTTTAAAAAATGTGCGGTGGGAAAAAATAAAAATACAGAAGCGTTGGCTTTTGGGTCGGCTGTCTGATGGTTCATTTGTCCAGTCACTTTATGTTTATTTCTGTCGGTCATTCTTGCTGTGTCGTCTTTTAGGCTTGCAGGTAACGTTTTGGGTTTGTTTAAGTGGCGGATAAATCCAACGGATTTGTCCGCCT
>ERZ1066134.847-NODE-847-length-11218-cov-10.208546_pt1 | contig 11218 bp, 10 predicted proteins | sample MGYA00382781_ERZ1066134 | MGnify/ENA primary metagenome ERZ1066134 (study PRJEB33369, sample SAMEA5778364) | biofilm metagenome | biome: Industrial cooling water; feature: Water cooling tower basin; material: Biofilm | place: United Arab Emirates | collected... | reverse complement strand
TTTCTTGCAAAGCTTTTTGTGCCCCGGAACGGAGTTGAACCGTTACGGCCATTGCTGGCCACAGGATTTTAAGTCCTGCGTGTCTACCAATTCCACCACCGGGGCGCTCACCAGCCGGTGAAAAAAAATCCCGCAGTTAAGCGGGATTTGAGCGGAAGACCAGGCTCGAACTGGCCACCCCGACCTTGGCAAGGTCGTGCTCTACCAAATGAGCTACTTCCGCTTGTTTAAGAACTTGTGGGGTGCAAATGTAAAGAAGCTGTTGTAATTGACAAAAATCATTTACAATTTTTTTAAAATATAAAGGTTTAAAAAAGACCCCGAAGAATCGGGGTCTTTAATAACCAACCAAATCAAGACCTGTGTGCTATAAATACAGGTATCTTATGTGCTCCAATTACATTTTTAATAAAGCTTCGTTTGAACATTTGCGAAATCGTACTGCGGCCGTAGGCACCTGCTACCAGTATAGCTCCTTGTTTTTGATTCATCCAGGCTGAAAAATACTTGGTAGGATTGATTTCCAGCTTCATCAGAGTAAGGTCCTGAAAATGCCTCGCTGTAAGCTCTTCAATATTATTTTCATGAGGAAACTCGATTTTTTCATCATCCTGTGCATAAACCAGAAGGGTTGGTTGGTTGCTCAACTCAGGAAACAGATATGCAAATTGCTTGATAGCATAGACGGACGAAGCGCTGCCATCATAGCTGAGTATGGTTGTATTTGGAAACTCAAATTTCTCCGGCACCACAATAACCGGGCACTCTACTTTCTGAAGTACCTCCTGTAGGTACTCGTTAATTTCATGATCCTCATTTTCATAAAAAGATTCGCTTCCAATAACGAGAAGGTCAGCAAATCTGGATTCGGTGATCAATTCTGGCAAAGCAAAATCGTACGCATCTTCGTGTACCCTGTATTCTATCCCACTTTTTTTACATCGTGTTTCAAATTCTTTACGTGAAGTGGTGTACACATCAGGATCTGTTTGGGGCAGCACCGGCATCAGTACTGTTCCAGTCATTGCATCGGTATAACTCCATAAAGATGAAGCTACTGTTTGCGGCAAAAACACTCCTGTTACCAAAACATGTTCAAGGTTATTTAACTGGCGCACAAAATCAAAGGCACCATTGGAGAAATGAGCACCATCAAACATCAGTAATACCTTTTTCATGATCAATTTTTTTGTTGATTAAAATTGAGATTTAAAATAGACTTGATTTATGATGTGCAGCGGAAAAGGTGTTGATTGTGGTCATATTAAACAGCATCAGGAGAGGTAAATTTGCTGTTGCCTATTTACTCCCATATCGGGCAATTATTGAACCTTATGGTTACTCACAAGGAAGCAGAACAAACACTAACTAATTTATTATCAATACGATATCATTTTTTTCTTTAGTACTTTTGTTATTATTTTGAGTCCGGCAAGCCTTTACATTATGATTGAAAACAAAGTTTACACATAAACACTACTTCAAACGGATCTTTTGTTAGCTATTGGTTGAATGAAAATGCTTTCACTATTTAAAAGCCAGACAGTTAATCAGCACATTCACTAACCCGGTAAACTCTCAAACAAATAAGATTGTGCTGAATTAATTTTAGAAAATGGCTTTTTGTTTACGTCTTGAAAGTAGCTTTCCTGTTTTTATCTTCCGTAGCCTCTTTCTAAGCGATTCGATTACAATATTCATCGCTGTTTTAAAATCGCCTGCTTTTGATTTCCCAAATAAATCATAACCTTTAATGAAAAGTCTTATTTCTGCATGATACCCGATTTCTTTATCATCACTATCTTTCTTGAGGGTTACATCGGCTGCAATGATTGTGGTGCCATAGGTTTCAAGTTTTAAAATTCTCCGCCTTAGCAATTGCCTGAGGTTGTTAGGGATTGTTTCATTAATCACCTGAATAAAGATCTGCATTATTTTTTCAATTTTTATTTATTTGATTCTATGTTATTGTTTATGCCTGAGCCCCTGTTAATCCATGCTTCGAGTATTTCTTTATATTTCGAAGCATCAGTATTATCGGGGTCAAGTTCCAGCATCTTATTAAAATAGCCGAGTGATGCCGGATAATCTTTTGTAATATTTGCTTCGTAGGTACCAAGGTACCCGTAAGCCCTTAACAAAGTGGATTTGTTTTTGATGCTGTCTTTTTGGCCTACTTGTACAAGATTCTTATAGTGTGGTACTGCCAGTCCTTTTTCCATTGTTGTATCAATAAGTGCATTACATCTGGCACGCCATAAGTATCCATAAATCTGGTGGGGATATTTTTTCTCATACATAGCAAATACACTATCGGCTTTCAAATAATTTTCAGCAGAATACAATGCAACTCCCCATTTGTATATATCAAGGTTAGTGGGACTTGATTTTGTGTTATAAACTTTTTCTCTCCAGATGGCTTCCCGCTCTCTGTTACCAAGTTCTTGTTGCAAATCTGCCAGCGTTATCATGTATTGTAATTGCTCTTTTTCATCTGTCTCCATACCGAGTGCCTTTTTCAGCCATTCAATTACAACCCTTTTATCAGTGGTTTGGCTTTCATGTAACTTTGCCATTAACCTGTAATCCGATACTACAACCTCTTTTGGATTTTGCCTCTCAAAATATTCTTTCATGTATTTTAAACTCTGAGATGAGTCTTTTAAATCAGCATAACTGTATGCAATTAGTTTAAACAGCCTTGGCTTAACTTCTTTATTGCTTTGAATGATTCCTTTTGCAGCAGTTATAGCATCACTGAATTCACCGGATACATAGTGTAAATCAGCAATCATATAATCATGCTCAGGAGATTTATCTGAGTATCTGATATAAGCTGCAAGCATCTTTTTAGCCATGATATTATTTTTTTTGAAATAATACCAGTATAACTGATAAATGGCAGGAGTATAAGTAGTATCCATATTATAGGCTTCGGTAAAGCGTTCTGAATAAACTGCTGCATTTTTTTGTGTTTTATAAATCAAGCCCTTTTTATACATTGCTTCCGCAAATTCTGGAGATACGTTCAATGCTGTAGTATAATTTTGTATGGCTTTGGAGCCATCTATAATTTTTCTGTAAGCGTCACCCATGGCTGTATAGATTTCGGGATTGGTTTTATCCTTTTTAACTGCTTTTTGCAATAATTCGATTGCCCATGCTACATCGCCGTTTTTACTTTCAATATTAGCCCGTGCCACAGCTAGAAGTGCTGCAGGGTCCTTAAACTTTGATAGCTTTAACACTTCTTCCATTTGCATTCTTCCATCTGCCAGCTCACCAATATCTAACAGCATATGTGCCCATCCAATAAAAATTAATGGAAATTGTTTTTTTGACAATTTATTATTTAAACAATATTGAGTACCATCCAGAAATACTTTTCTTGCAGAATCAAGCTTTCTTTCTTTTAAATAAATTTCCCCCAACCAGAACCATACATCGGGAGTAGCTGTACGTTTTTGAATTACAGATTGCAGGATATTCTTTGCAGTTTCATACCGCTGATAATAAATGTGCCTTTTTGCATCTTCAAGTGTTTGTGCATTCACAAAACCAGGAGCAGATAATAAAAAAAGGATTATCAATACTTTTAATTTCATGATATTATTTGATTTAGTAACAAACGATTTATAATGGATTAACCGTAAGCACAGGCGGAGAGGAGTACTTTTGAATAATATTGCCCAGAAATGAAGACAGGAAACCGGGCATTTTTGTTTGAGTGCCGGGATTAAGAATAACAAGGTCAGCCTGTTGCAATCTGGAAAATTCATTGACTGCTTCAGCTACATTGTTGCTGAGTATAACATCTGTTTCAACAGCAACATTGCTGTTTTCTTTTATAAGTGTATAAGCCCTTTGCAGGTAATAAAGAACGTTATCTTTCGTTTTTTCATTTTGAACAGCAAGCAATTTAATCTTTGCATTATTGGTACTGGCCATCAAAATGCCATACATCAATTTCCTTACAGGTAAAAATTGAGTAACAGGAATTACAATGGAAAGTAATTTAGTAATACGCCTGTTTGCCGGAACCGTCATTACAGGCACATTACTTCGTTCTGCAATTTTATCCGGATTCAGCAGCATTTTTCGTTTACCGGAAAATGCAGATTTCTGACCAATCAAAACCAGGTCAATTTGATGTTGAAGCACATAGTTGATGATGGCTTCATCCCAACTACCAGTTATAATTTCGGCTTTTATTTGGGAAGCATTGAGCAGTGGTGAAATATTACCGGCAATTTTATCAAGCCTGAACTGTAATTCCTTTCTGTTGTTAATTAAAGCATATGGTATGCCCACATGACCTTCTGCTACTGCAACCGCTGCAAACGGGTTTACCGTAACTACGTGTAAAAGTGTAATACTGCAATGATGTTCATTGGCCAATTTCACCGCTTTATCAATGGCTCTGACTGAACGCCGTGAAAAATCTACCGGTACTGCTATTTTATTAAACAATCGTTGCATGATTTTTATTTAATACAAGATTAGAATACTGCACTAAAAAGGTAATTAAGCTCTCATTAAAATCTCATTAAAATAAGTTATCAGAAATAGAGCAAGTATAACATAGTATAACTTTGCATTAAAAGGATTAACAAATGTCATTACGCCAGTTTCTTACATCAAGACGATTAGTACGTTCATTGAATGGGTTTTCAGAAGTTGTACAGGAAAAATGGAATGATTTTGCAGTGCGTTTTGGATTACATGAAGATGTTTTCAGCAATCCACGGCATATGAAATTAAAAGCCCCTGTAACAGTCATTCTTATTGGAGCAGGGCACAGGGGAAACATTTATGCAAACTATGCACTTGAGTATCCTGATGAAATGCAAATTGTGGCTGTGGCAGAGCTGAACCAAACAAGATTGAAGAGCTTTCAAAAAAAACATAGGCTCAAAACAGAAAATTGCTATACCTACTGGAATGAAATTTTCAGTAAAGAAAAATTTGCTGATGCTGTAATTATTGCAACTCCTGACCATTTGCATACGGAACCTTGTTTGGCAGCTCTTGATGCAGGTTATGATGTGCTGCTTGAAAAACCTATTGCACCAACAGAAAGGGAATGCAGACTGATACTTGAAAAGGTAAAAGAAACCGGCAGAATTGCAGGCGTATGCCATGTGTTACGGTATTCACCTTATTTCCGTGAGATAAAAGAAGTAATCGATAATGGATTAATCGGCGACATTATCAGCATACAACATATGGAGCCCATTGAGCAAATTCACATGAGTCATTCTTATGTACGGGGCAAATGGAAAAACAGTAAAACTGCAACGCCCATTGTAATGGCAAAATCAAGCCATGATACTGATATTATACGTTGGCTTGTAAATAATCCAGTTAAAGATGTGCATTGCTTTGGCAACCTCAAATGGTTTACCAACAGAAATGCTCCTGAAGGAAGCACCGACAGATGCACTGATGGATGTAAAGTTGAAGCATCATGCCCATATTCTGCATTACAAATTTATCTGCGGGATAAAAAACGACTTTATGTTTTTGATTTACCTGATGATAAACACAAATGGGATGATTATATATTGGAGCAACTGAAAACAGGCGATTATGGAAGATGTGTTTACAAAATGGATAATGACCAGCCTGACCATCTCACGGTTAATATGCTCTTTGAAAACGGTGTAACAGCAGCATTTTCAATGGAGGCTCATGTTTCTTACGAAGGTAGAAGAACACGTATTATGGGTTCAAAAGGCGATGTGGTTGGAGATATGGAAACGTTTATACTTACAGACTTTAAAACTAAAAAGCAAACATCCTGGAAAATGAAAACCGATACACATGGCGGTGGCGACCACCGACTGATTAGAGACTGGATACAAGCTGTGGCGCAACAGGATAAATCGCTTTTAAGTTCCTCAATTGAAGTTTCGGTAGAAAGTCATTTAATAGCACTGGCTGCAGAAAAAAGCAGGCTCAGCCGCAGTATTGAAGAAATACATCTCAATGGTACATAGACCCGTTTTTTGGGTTACACAATTGATGCAACGGTTTCAATTGGTTTTTCATGTAACATAGGTTTCATCATGCACATCAATTTCTGAATACTTATAATTTTTATTTCAGAACAGGCTGTCAATTTTACCATCGGTGCCGGACAGATTCTTAGTTGTTTCCAACTTTTGAATAGGCGTTGAATCATTTCAAATAAAAGCTCAATTCGTTCCTGAAACTGTTCTTGTTTTTAACCTGTGAAAACAGAAAAGTAAATACTGTAACAACTAAGAGTTCTAAAAACAGCAGGAAGAAAAAGCATTACAACTATTTAACAGGAATTAAAAATATACAAATAATAGTTTACAGCGGCAAAAATTTATTGGGCAAACGCACTGTAAATACAGTTCCAGTATCGGGCTTACTCACCACTTCGATAACCGACTGATGAAGAGTTAAAATTCTTTTGGTTAATGTTAAACCTAAACCAAAACCCTGTTTGGTACGGGCGGTGTCTGTTCTGAAAAAAGGCTGAAATACGTTTTGTATATCGGCTTCGGCAATAATATCACCTATGCTCGTAACAGTAACGGTAATTTGTGAACTGCTGAAGCTTGCAATTACTGTAGTGGTATGATTCACAGAATATTTACACCCGTTTTCAATTATATTTTTAAAAGCAATGTATAAGAGATTGCTGTTTCCGAAAACAGTAAGCAGGCCTTCATCTTCGGGAAAGTTATCAAAGTCAATAACTACACGGTAGTTCAGTTGCAGCTTTTGAACATCTGCTGCCACTTTAAGTATTACTTCATCAATGCGTACTTCGCTCAAATCTATGCTGCCTTGTGTACCTGTTTTTGCTATATCCAGCAAACTCCTGGTAAGCAGCTGTACATCTTTAATATCTTCATATACACTTTTAATCACATCCCTGTATTCATCTTCCGTTCGCTTTTTTTGCAGAGATACTTCTAACTGGCTTGAAATAGATGTTAAAGGCGTAGATAATTCATGCGAAGCATTAGAGATAAATCTTCGTTGTATGGCAAAAGAATCCTGCATTCGGTCAAGAAGGGTATTTAATGTAATTACAAGTCCGGTCAGTTCATCTCTGGCATTGCTTACTTTTAAACGTTGCGAAAGGTTATTGGTTGAAATAAGATTCACTTCTCTTGTAATCATTTTAATGGGTCTGATGAGGCCTTTTGCAAACAATAGTCCTGTTATAAAAGAAAGCAGTGTGCCCGACAATCCTGCAACAATGAGGATTCTTTGCAATTGAGCCAGGTATTTTTTTCCATCTGAATCAGAAGCAGCAATGGCAAGGATAAAATTATTGTTATTGTCTGTTTTATGAAATGCAAAAGCTGTTCTGCCTTTATAATTGAAAAAATATTCAGTATTAATTTTTATCTGTTCTACAACTTTTTTTGCAAGAATTAAAGAATCACCCGGTGTATCGGAAAAAATATAGTCATAAGCATCAGTATAGTTTAAAATACTGATACTCCTGTCGTACAATGATGCTACAGCTGCAGCATCCATTTTATTAAGTACATCGTAATTATTATCGGTTATGGAAGAATATATTTTGGCTGTAGCCAATGCCCGGTTCCTCAATCTGTCTCTAAAGGTATTCTGGCGTTCTTTTGCACTGAAAAAATAAACAAAAATACCAGAGCTGATGAGAAGGAATGTAACAAGCACTGCAAACAATAAAGCTATTTTATAACGAATACTCATATTAATGGTCTTTCATTATGTATCCCATGCCAACCTGAGTATGAATTAGTTTTTCATCAAAATCTTTGTCTATTTTTTTGCGTAAAAAATTCACATACACATCAATCACATTTGTTTTTGTATCAAAGTCTAAATCCCATACTTTTTCTGCAATATCGCCTCGTGACAGCACCCTGTTGCGGTTTCGCATAAAATATTCCAGCAGTTGAAATTCTTTGGCCGTAAGACTGATGGGCTTACCTGCACGGCTTACTTCCTTACTGTCAACATTTAATTCAAGGTCGCTTACTTTTAAAATATTTCCGGTGGGCAATTGCTGATTCATCGTACGCTTCAGTAAAGCCCTTATTCTTACCACCAGTTCCTTAAATTCAAAAGGTTTTATGATATAGTCATCTGCTCCGGCATCAAATCCCTCAATTTTATCATCTGTATTACTTAATGCCGTAAGCATAATGATGGGAATATGCTGGTTTCTGCTTCTGATTATTTTGCATAAATCATATCCGTTAATTCCCGGAAGGTTAATATCGGTTATAACAAGGTTAAAACTTCCGTTTTCAAAAAGCCGCCATCCAATTTTACCATCATAAGCTGTTTCCACATGGTAATCCAGTTCTTTCAAACCTTTTGAAAGTGTATCAGCTATTTTCTTTTCATCTTCTACTATCAGAACTTTTATTTCTTCCATAAAAATCAGTTATCAGTTAAGGGTTCTTCATCATTAATTGTTTCAATTACAGGTGTGCCATATGCAACAGAACCAATCATCATTATAATACTTGTTACAAGTATGATAAAAAATAAGATGCCCTGATTAAATTTAGAAAGCTGGTATAACGGGGGAATGCTGTAAAAAAGCAAAATGGTAATAAGGCCCCTTGGCATAAAAAATAACTCCGGAAAAATATGTGCCCGCAGAAAAAAGCGTAAATAAATATAACGTATAACCAGTAGCGATAATACAATAGCACTTCCTGCAAGAATAACTTCACCATCTGCCAGCAGGCGAACATCAATGGTAAGTCCGAAAATAAAAAAGAAAAATGTACGAATCAGGAAACTGCTCTCTGCTGTAAGTGAATGCAGTAAATGTCTTATACCATTTACTTTTTCAAAAGGAATTAATATTTGCCACCGCTCAAATATTTTTAACTGCCAGTTACTTACAATGAGGCCAAAGAGCAATATTATAAACAGTGCAGGTAAATGCAGCATCTTACCCCCAGCATATAAAAATATCAGTACAGCAAACACCAGAAAAAAACGCACTTTCGTTTTAATACGTGATAGCATGAATAAAATAAGCATTGAAAGCAGGACGCTTACAATAAGCGAAAGGATGATAGAGCCAAAGAACCAGGTAATGTTTGTACCCTGCAGTAAATTACCTGCAATCATATAATTAAACAGCAAAATCCCCAATATGTCAGAGAACGAAGTTTCATATATCAAAAACTCCTTTTTGCTTTCACTTAAATGTGAAATGCTCGGAATAACAATGGCACTGCTCACTACTGATAAGGGAATGGCATAAATAAGACAATTCACATAATCCTCATCCAGATAATAAAACAGAAATGCAGATACTACAACTGATGAAAATACCAGAATGACAAAGGCGGAAAAAAAAGCGTTTCGTACAAGCTTTAACTTTTTCTTGCTGATGCTTAAATCAAGTCCCGCTTCCAGAATAATCATTATCAGTCCCAATATGCCGAATAATTCTACAATATTTGATGGAATAACAAAAGAGTTGCCGGTATATTTTAACAGCTCTCTGACCCCGATTCCGGAAATAAGCAGCATTAAAACAGAAGGGATACTTGTTTTTTTAGACAACAAGTTAAAAAGGTAGGAAATTATTACCAGCAGGCAGGCGGCAATAATAATGATATATGAGTTTATTGCATTCACAATCAAAAATACCTGAAAACTACCATTGTACAATTTGTAAATTTTCTTTTAATCGGGTTTTAATACCTGTTTTATACCCTCTTAATATCCGTGCAGCATATTTGAAAAAAAGGTATAACACGATTTGAAATTTTTAAAAGGCATAATGGCCGTTTTTATTACCGGGTAATTGCCGAAACCGGACATAATATACTTTCCAGTGATGGATATGAAGAAAAGCGGGAATGTGAGAATGCAATTGCCGCTGTAAAAGAAAAAATTTTGCTCAAGGGAGAATTAATCATTGAAAAAGTTGACCCGGAAGCCTGGAAGTTTGTGATAAAAGGTAACGGCAACTGGCCGGTTGGGTACAGTATGGATTTTGGCTCAGAAAGCCAATGCAATAAGTGGATAAAACTGATGCAGGAGCATTTGCCGGTTTCCAAAGTGATTGACCTTACATAATTTATTTATGACAACATTTAAAATACATATTAACGATAAGGGGGAATATTACCCGGTTTACCAGTTTGATACACGGTTAAGGCCGGTTGTTTTGTATGGTTTTAGTAATGAAACGATAGAACAATGCTATGATGCTATAACTGAAATTAAAAAATGTGTGTTAAAAAATCAAAACATCGTTTTTGAGGCAAATGAATATGGGTATCGGTTTCTTATTAAAAATGGTGCTATTCCTGTTGCCTTCAGCCGCTATTTTCCTGAAAATAAATTATTAAAAAAAGTAGTGCTCATACTCAAAGGTCATATACAAAATGCTCCCATAACAGCATGTGCAACAGGTAAACGCAAGGCTGCATAAGGATGTAACTTTGTTGCACTAAAAAACAATAAAATATGATGCAATTTGAGTTATACCGGGAACCCTCAGGAACTTATTATTACCGGTTGATGGAAGGCTTTTCGAAATTTATCCTGATAAAGGAATGTTATCTTAAAAAGGAATCAGCTTTAAGGGATATTGCAATAGCAAAAAAAAATCTGATTACGCTCAGCGGTATTGAGATTAATAAAACTGTAAGGGATGAATATTATTTTGAAATAAAAAGTAATGAGGGGCGTATTGTTGCAAACAGTTGCCTGTTTAAAACTGCACAGGCGCTCAGAGATGAGTTGAATTCGATTAAAACGAAAATCAATGATGCGCCAATTGTTGAAAAGTTTTACTGAATAATCTTTCTTTATAAAAGCAGCCGCAGCGCTGCCTTTTTTTATAAATTCAAAACAGGCTATGTTGAACAATGTTAACTATAGAATTTTTATTGATGCCATAAGGGCTGTTCACCCCCAATACATTATTCAAAAATATATTCAGGTAAAAGAAGACGCTGTTACAATTGCCGGCAAATCTATTAAAAGTAATTCTTCCACCAAACTAATTGTAATTGCCTGCGGTAAAGCATCAGCAGCGATGGTACTGGCAACTGAGCATATATTAGGTAACCTTATAACAGATGGTGTTTGTATAACTAAGTATAGCCACGCCTTGCCATTGAAGAAAATCGAAATTATAGAAGCAGCTCATCCATACCCGGATGAAAACAGTATAAAGGCTGGAGGTATTGTTTCAGATAAAGTA
>ERZ1066134.839-NODE-839-length-11326-cov-10.039038_pt1 | contig 11326 bp, 11 predicted proteins | sample MGYA00382781_ERZ1066134 | MGnify/ENA primary metagenome ERZ1066134 (study PRJEB33369, sample SAMEA5778364) | biofilm metagenome | biome: Industrial cooling water; feature: Water cooling tower basin; material: Biofilm | place: United Arab Emirates | collected... | reverse complement strand
TACGCTTGACATGCGTCAAGCGGGTCATCTTTTTGTGGTTGACTCCCTACGCTTTCAAAACTCTCCGGAGCGACGGCGAACAACTCAACGGCAACCAAGCCAAAAATGCCTTGTCGCCGCCACTCACTGCGAGTTTAGCTCCGGGGTCAACCACTGGCGCACTCGCGTCGCTCGTGCAGGTTTAGCGGAACGCCTGCGGCATATCCTCACTCGCTACGCTCGTTCCGGTATTCCTCGGCAAATTTTTTTAGGGAGCTTCTGGCTCGCAATCTAACAGCAACCGTCGTGGGCACCGCATTTAGTGTCAAGTCAAAATTGGTTGTGTTTTCGGAGCCTCCGTAAGCGAAGCTGTCACTACCGGAAAAGTCAAGAGTTAGGGCTGGTGCCGAACCCGGAAACACTGAGCCGGTGGCAAGCCGTGATTTGAGGTGGCTAGCAGGCGTTTTAAGGCTGGTTCCGGCGGTCAGATGCCTTGTCGTAGCCGCCGGGGGCTCCGAAAGCCTTCCAGGGGCTCGGGGGCGTATATATCCAAAAACCGGAAAGATGTAATAATAATACCGTAATTACGTAATGTTATTACAGTATTACGTGGTAGAATGTGGGAGTAAACGCCCAAGAGGTGCCAAAAATGGCAAGAAACATCCCCATCGACCGCGACGAAGTGATCGAGACCGCAAACAGGCTTGAGGCCGAGGGCAAAGAAGTCACCGCCTTGACGATGCTATCGGCGCTCGGCCGAGGAAGCTTGACCACGATTTACAAGCACCTGGACGCCTGGCGAGAAACGAAACCGGTGAGGTCGCCGGTGGTTCAAGCCGATCAGCCGGAACCTGTGAAAACAGCTTTTGCAACGGCCTGGCGAGTGGCCGCCGAAGAAGCAGCCAGGGAAACAACAGTCATCAGGGAGAAAGCAGCCGAAGAAGTGAAAGGAGCACTCCGGCAGTTTCATGGAGCCCTGGAAGCGCTGGCCAAAGTTGAAGCCGACCGGGAAGCGGACGCCGAAGCCATGGAAGGGCTGCACGGAATCATAGCGGCGCAAAAGGCGCAGATAGGCAAGCTGGAATCAGAAGCAGCGGCCGAGAAGGCCAGAGCGGACGAACTGCGGGACCAGCTCAAGGCGTTGCAGACCGACCGAGACGCAGCCATTAAAGACGCAGCCGAGCACAAAGGGCAGTTGACCGCGCTGAAAGACCAGAACAGGCAGCTTTTGGCGAAAATCGGCACGGAAGACAAGGGGCAAAAGAAGACGAAGGCGTAAAAACGTATACGTCAGCCCTGATTGCCATAGCGGTCTTATTTGAGCAAAAAACAGCACTAAAACTGAAGAAGTCCTAGAGCCGGTAAGCGTATACGTTTATCGGCTTTTCGCTGTGTCCACTGTAAACGGTCTGCCTGACTGCCAAGTCTCTTTCGCAGCGTTTCCAGCAAATTGCATAAAGGGCTCGTGGCAGTTGCGTATACGTGCCAATGGAGACCTATTGAGGATTTGTGGCAGCGTTTAGGACTTTTCGCTAGAACTCGTAAACAGCGCATGAATAGCTAATTTACAAAAAGTAAGCACCGCAAATGGTGCCTACAGTCCGAAGCCGTGCGGCGGGTATAACCCGGCAAAGAAGGAGCGCATACGAAATGAGCGGCACGAAAACCGCAGATAGGGCATGTCGTAAGCTACAATAAGCTAAAACGTATACGCCCACCAATGGACCAATGCAGGGCACGGATTTTCTTTGCAACAGAAAAACCGTAAGGCAAGATGAAAGCATTGGCTGGCATCCGTAGGATGACCAGCAATGCAGCGTATACGCATTGGCTGCCTGCCAATGTAAGCATAAAAAAGTTGGCTGAAGTAGAATAAAGGTAGTAATACCTGCATGGAGGCGTTGGCTGCTAATGAGCGACGAAAAAGAGGCGGAAAAGCCGCAATACAAGCCCCGTGTGGAAACGAAGCTGAGCCGGGAAGACTTCAACCGTGTAGACGACCTGGCGAAAGAAGACGGAGTAACAAAGGCGGAAGTAGTGAGAGAGGCGGTGTTGTGGTATCTGGCGCACCGGGACGAACTGAGGAACGAACCGAGAGACAGCATGATCACAGGCTCGATAGAGGCGATGACTAACCGGGTGTGCGCCATGCTAGCAAGGCAAGGGAGACTAATCGGGACGTTGTTTGAGCTGACCTATGCCAACATGGCCGCGACGAAGGAAGGGAAGGCAGCATTTGAGGCAGCTCTGACCTCGGCCAAGCAGAAGATGGCGAAGGCGGTGGATAAAGACGAGCGGGAGCTAGTAGACGCCATGAGAAAGACCGTAGCGGTGGCTCAGGGGAAATAGAAATGAGACTGAAAGTAGCAAATGCCTATAGGAGCGGAGAGCAAGAAATCTTGTGGCTAGCCGGAGGCTATGCCGTTTACCGGCATAACGGAAAAGAAGAAATATTTGAGTGTTTGGACGAGGCGGCAGAAAGAGCAGGATGGCACCTGGAGCAAGACCCGGAGCTGCTGAAGGCGTGGGCATGTGGCTACGACCTACCGGCAGATGAAGACCTGGATTGGCCGGAAATATTTCTAGTGAAAGAAGAACAGCAGTAGGTGTGAGCGGTGGTAGTCGTAAAGCACAGGTACATACCAGGAAGAAGCCGAGGCGGAAACGTCGTATCAATCGGCAAGGCATTAGCGCATGTGAAGTACATACAGCACCGCCCAGGACCGGACAAAGAGAAGGGAGGGAGGGAGTTTTTCGACGGCGAACAGGACCGAATGGACGCCAAAGAAATGCGGCAAGCGATAAGGGAAGCAGGCGGAGACCGGGTGGTAGTCCACAAACTGACATTAGCACCGGAAATAAACCCGCAGGACAAGAAAGCATTTACCCGCGAGGTAATGAGCAAGTTAGGGCAAGACATGGGGCGGGATTTGCGGTGGTTCGGAGTGGAGCACAACAACACAGACCACCATCACATACACGTTGTCGTAATGGGTAAGGACCGCAACGGGACCGAGGTTAGGATAGGGCTAAAGGACATAGAAAAGGCGAAAGAACACGGTGACAGATATCTGGAAAGGTGGCACCCACGGGAGCTAGAGAGGTCCAGGAAGGACTGGAAAGACCGAGAGAGAGCCCGCAGAGAAGAGAGAACCAAGGAGCGGGAACTAGCCAAGGAAGAGCGGATAAGGGATGGGCTAGAGCTTCCATGGATGCACAAGAAGATAATCAGGGAGCAGTTAGAGCCCTACAAAGACTGGCGGGAAAAGCAGGACCAGAAAGAGAAAGCGAAGGAAAAGGAGAGGGAGCCCGGCGAAGACAAAGCCGAGCGCCCATACCATCAGGATACGCTAGAGGCAGCAGGGCGGGAGTGGTCGAAAGCCAACAGCCTCAAGGAACTACGGGGATTGAATGAATACCTATGGGACAACATTGATGAACGATTACCGAAGGAAGACTACCGCAGGCTCTCGGGTTGGATAAAGGACAAGGAACGCGCCCAGGAGCGAGGCGAGCCAGAGGAAAAGCACCGAGAAGCACCCAGCAAGAGAGAAGACAGAGATCGGCTTGAGTATGACGGTAAGAAGTACGGCAAGGGTGACAGCTACGAAAAGCTCATAGGGCTCAGTAAAGAGCTAAGAGAGAAAAGCGAAAGATTACCATATGAGGACTACCAGAAGTTAAGAGGCTGGATAGAGAACAAAGACAGGGAGCGCTTTAGCGGCTACCTGGACAAAGGCATAACAGAAGCTCGGAACAAAGTAGAACGTAGCAAAAGCGCTGAAGACCTGAAAGCAGCCGAAGGCGGCAGAGTAATAGACCCGATACAACAGGAAGTAATGAGGAACCCTGTGGTCGGTCTATTCATGCAGGGAGCGACAATAGCCAACATGGTAGTAAGGTCAATAACACTGGATGACAGAAACAGAGACTACACGAAAGAGCAGCGAGACGGGCTAGAAGACGCCAAAAGGAACCTAGACGAGCGAGACAAAGACAGGAAGCAATGGACCTGGGAAAAGCCATGGGACATGCTCAAGACGCAAGAAGAGCGAGACAGAGAGCAGAGAGACAAGATAGAAAAGGCGATAGAAGAAAACGAAAAACGCAAAGAGAAAGAGAAGAAGAAAGAGAGAGAACGCAATCAGGAGAAGGACCGGAGCCCATTTGAGAGAGACCCGTGGGGAAGGTGGTAAAGCATGGCATTTAAGACGTTAAGCATACGGATACCGGAAGAGGCGCATGAAGAGCTAGAAAAGCTGGCAGAAGCAAGGCAGCAAAAGGTCTCAGATATTGCAAGAGAACTAATAGTAAATGGGCTGAAAGGCGGGAGTCAGGCTGATAATCAGCTAGTGTTAGAGTACCTGGAAGGGTTTGGAAGTGTGCTGGCCGGGATACACCAAGAAGCGGCAAGAAGCCACTACTACAGCGAACTCATGGCTAGTTATGCCGTGGACATACAGAACCTGATGGTAGAGGGCAAAGTAGCGGACAAGGGCGCAAAAGAGGCACTAATGGGCAGGTTCGGAGTGGCATCTATGGACATGGCGCGAGAGTCTTGGATTAGAGCATTAGGCGTGAAGCCAGAGCAAGAGCAGGAATAAAGCAGGAATGGGCACTGGTTGTTTATCAGCCGTAAGAGGGAATAATAGGGCAACCGTGGCAGAGGTGAGCCCCAGTATGGCTGACGTAGAAGAGAAAGGCGAAAGGCGGCCAGTAGAGAGCCGAGCGCTAGAAAATCAGCCGGAAGCCCAGGCGGCAAGAGTGGCCGGGGTCCACGATGTTAAGGCAGCGCAGGCACTTAACCAAAATGCTCACAATGGCAGCGCCGGAGGCGACCAGAACGAGAGCATAGAGTTAGTAATGCCGAAGGCTTCTGGCGGCTATGACGTATTGGCCTCAAGGATAAAGGCACCAGAAAAGCCAGAAGAACCGACACCGAAACCAAAGGCAGAGCCCCTAACAGTGGACTTCTTGAAGGCGAAAGCGCAGCAAGGAGACATCTGGGCCAAGTCGTTCATGCCAGAGCTAGAACAGGCATATCGACTACCACAAGGGGCAACACAAGATTTACTTATTGGGCAGGTGCTGAAGAAAGCGGAAGTTATCTTTAGACCGGAGGACCGGGTAAAGGCGCAACCAGAGCCTCAGAGCGAAGACCAGAGCCAGACAAGCACTGGTACGATAATAGCGAAGCAGGCAGAAAAGAACCCGGCAGTGGAGCCAGTGAAGGCGCTATATGACTGGGCTTACAAGTTAGAGCCAGGACCACAAAAGGAAAAGCATCAGCAGCTAGCAAGAGAGCAGCTAGTAGCGCTAGAGCCGCAAACGAAGGGAACCTTAGACGCCCTGGACCAGCGGCGGCAACTAGCCGCCGAGCAAGAAGACTGTGGAGTACATGAGTTACCGCGCAAGCAGAAAGAGCCAATGCAAGGGCATGTAAGCTATCCAGACAAGGAAATGGAAGGCGTAAGGAGACTGACGCCTGAAGACTTTAAGAAGCTAGCCAAGGCGATGGAAGCAGGCGGACCAGCGGCGGAAGAGTCGATTAGGCAGACAACACAAGAGATACTTGTAAGGACCGGGGAGAGCAGCCGGGACACGATGCTAGCCGGTATCAACCTGGTGGTGGGGCTCTTGAAGTATGACCGGGATTTGCTATTAAATCCTGAGCAAGCGAGAAAAGATGCAAGTAAGGCAGGAGAAGGGCTAGGGCTCTTGCTACTAGCCGGTGCTCAAATGTCAGTTGGCATATCGATGACAGCGGAAGAGGCAAAGCAAAGTGGGGATTACAGCCTGCCTTTGAGGCGAACCGGCGAGGCGCTGAACCGGTGGTATGAGAAACAAACACCAGCCGATCAGATGGCTATAGTGTCGGAGATAAGCGCGGGGTTTGGGGTAGCGGCATTTTCGGCAGAAGGGAATAAGCTTAGAAAGCCGGGAGCTTTCATGGAGTTTCTGCAAGAAGGGATAGCGGTATTACCGAGAAACCCAGAGGCGGAAAGGAAGGCACTGGAGGCTCTTACCGGGGTGTTCAAGGGGCGGCAGGTGCTCAAGGAAGCGGTCGCAGTAGGTAGAGTGGAGAAAGCCGGTGAAGTGGTCAAAGAAGCCCAGGAGAAGGGCTTAGGGGACCACATCATGGCAATGGTCCGGTACTTTGAGCACGGCAAAAAGAAGTCTGTCGCAGGGGAGTATGCCGCACAGAAAGCCGGTGTAACAACAAAGCAAGAGCTAGAAGCGCTGACAGATGCGCAGTTAAAGGCTGTTGGCTTAGAGCGAGTGGCGGAGCATTATAGCGACGCCTTTTACAAGGCTTATCCGCATTTAGAAAGCATGAGAAGTAAGCTCCAAGTGCATCATGCACTGCCCCAGAGACTGCTCGAAAAGAAGCATGCAGGGCTGTTTAGTGCTCAAGAGGTGAATGACCTGAAGTACCTAAGTGGTATTCCGAATGATGCAAGGATTGGTAAAGACCGTGTTCATCAGCTAATTACGAACAGCTGGAAAGAGTGGCTAGAAAGCAATACTAATCCGACAAGAGAGCAGGTGCTTGAACACATGCGCAATTTAGACCAAGAGTATGGGCGGTTTTTCGTGCCGCCGTTAGAGAAAGGAGTGCGATGAACTTTTACCTATTCAAACCTGATGCGTCTGGTGATGAGGGTGATAACACTGTTTACGTGGGCGATCCGAAAGCACGTCCTTGTGTTATTTCGCATCTCCACTATGAGTTTAATCTCTGGCCGGAGGATGAATTATTGCGCAGTGTATCTCAGTATGTTGGCACGCAGAGGCTAAGGCAAGAGCTGGAAGCCTTGAGACCGCCCGTGACCGGAGTTGACTTTGCCGACGTTGAGATATCTGGAGACGAAGACGAGTTTGAGCGAATGGAGAGGCAGGGGCGCTCTGACTCAGAGTTAGGCAAGTGGTACTGGTTCAAGATAACTGGTAAGGCCGGGCTGGATGACTTCGCGGTAGCACCAGTAGGGCATCTAGTTATCTCGGAGCGTGTGGCATCAATCATGCTTGAGAAAAGTATGGTGCACAATCCAGAGAGACAGATTCAACCGTGGCAAGCCGAGATCGAAGCCGGCAGAGTACCCCAAAAGGGTGCGCCGGCGGCGGGCGAGTCTTGAAACGCCCATGGATTGGGTGTTTTCAATTTTGCGTAATGAAACATAAGCTATGTTATGAGACGCTGGGGTTGTTGGAACTGTATTAACTGCGCTAGCAAGAGCTAGAGGGCATGAGCTTTTGGTAATGGGAGAATCGGGCAATCTCAACAATCTCTTTATTTAAGAACCTTCTAAAAGCCTGAACCAGTAAGCTCTTCTGAGCCAGGGTTAAGGTGTCCATCTTCTTAAATCCAATCTCAGGCAAGCTCCAAAAACAAGAACAAGTAAAGCTTTCAAGCAATATACCGGCGCAGTCTAGCTGCTCTGATAGTTGCCGCCTGACTGGATTTGCTGATGGACACCCATTCAACAACCGAAAAGGTAAAAACATGAAACGAACATTCAAAAGCCTCCTGGCTGTCGCCGGGCTGGCATTCATCGGCGTGGGCTCTTTGCTCACCGCCACTCCTGCTCAAGCTGCAATTGTTTGTGATGCTCAGGGGGTGAGTCTAAACAACTATCCTCTCGACGGCAACGGGAGTGCAAGTAACACACACGCTTTTCGCTGTAAGAATACAGTGACTGGTGTCAAGCCTACTGATGCCAGATCAAACGAATATTTCACCAATATTCAGGCACTGCCAGCAAATGTCAAAAGCGTTCTGAAGAGCCGTGGAGTGAAGTTCTTTTTCTTCAACAACCGTGATGAAGCCAATGAATACTTCAACTCGACTAGCCCATATGCTGGCCGCCCCAATGAAGTGTTTGCAAGTAGCACTGCTCGTTGTGGGCAAACAGGCTATCATCCAACCATAGGTATTCTTGGTGAATTACAGCAGACCATTGCTGTGGCAATTTACGATCTGTGTACCGTCACAAAGGTGGCCGGTCCTTACCAAAATCCAGACCTGAAGCGGATTCCCTATCACGAAGCCGGTCATGCCTTTGACTTTGCTCTTGCATCTCAAAAGACAAATGGTCGAGACAAAGCAGTTTCAAGCGCAACTGGCTCACAAAACTTGTTTGCCTATGATAAAGGCAAGCTCACTCCATCAAATTGGTCAACAGGTACCCCAGCAATGACTCAAAGCCAGAGATATAACTATCTCTGCAACTTGTTTAGCATCAGCAATCCGTCTGGATTGGAGATCGATCTTGGCTTTACGACAAATACCGGTGGACCAAGTGGCAAGGTCTGCCAGACCGTCTCTTTGCCATATCCAGCTTTTCAGCCAATTACAAAAACTCCATCAGTTGTAGCTGCTGAAAAATTTCCCTATTTCTGGAATACTCCAAAAGAGTCATGGGCAGAACTATTTGTCATTGTGGCAACTGGAAATAACTTGTCTGGCCCAAATACACTGCCAACTGTTGATCGAGTCTATGGCATGAATCAAAGCCCCATTCGGTCTTTCAATTGCACACGTGCAGTTATTCAGTGGTACATTTCAAATGCGACCACTTCAACTTCCGGTACGCTGCCAGAGCCTACAGCCGCGAACCTTCCGTCTGGTTGCACGCCTAATGGTCCTCTTCGTTAGTAGCTGTCGATAGTTTTGAGGTAGCAGAGCTATGCCCTGCTACCTCAATTCGAGCCGATTCCGCCATTGTTGTTGGTGATGACAACCCCTAATACGTGGATTGCAAACGGCAAAACCACGAATACGCTCAACTTTTGAAGTTTGCAAGCCACGCTTTTTCCGCGCATGTTTCTACTTATGAGCCAGCATGGAATGAAAGCTAAGATTGTACCAATGGCTCCAATTAAGCGTCCGCCATCGTATCCGAAATCAAGACGGAAAAGAGCCAAAAGGCTAAATGTGATAAACAATGCCATAAACAATAGCCAGCCTTTGCTCTTCATGTGTGTTTCTCCATGCTAGATATTCAAACTTTAGCGATTCAGGCTGCTTCGGGGAATACGTACAACTACGTAAGCCACCAAGTTTGCAGCAGCCTCCGCCCGCAATTCTGGTAAACGGAAAGCGCCATTGCTCCCCGACACCCTAATTTGCCCAGTAAGGCCAACTTTTTCTTTACCTGTCTTCTACTGTGGCATTTAGTGTTCATTCTGGCTGTCAGCTTTTGAATTGGTCAAGAAAACGACGCCACCATGGGCGTTTGCTCCTGTCTTCTAATAACCTGCTTTTTTCCTGGCTAGCTACAAGTTGCGCTTTGAGCGATCCGATTTCCATCATTGCGGCTTCAAGACGCTCAGTTTTAGCCTTAAGAAGCTCGACTATGCTATTGTCAGCAGGTTGGGGGGTGGGGGTTGTTACCAGGGTGTTGATAGGTTGGTAATGGTCTGTTAATGACCCCTCTGGGAAAATCCGCCATTGCTCACCTGTTGGTGTTTTGACCTTGGTGGCGGAAATCTCTCTGCGCTTAAGGCGTCCTCTTATCGTCGATTCGCTCACTTTGTAGAATGCACACGCTTCCTTGATTGTAAGCCCTTCTGCGCGGTTGTTACCAGCTTGGTAATGGCCTGTTAATAGGCTGTCAGATCCGCTTTCTGTCTCAAAAATCTCAATGTCTTCAATATCGACAGTTAAAGCGTGGTCCTTTTCTGAGCCTTTGGCATGGCTAATATTGCTCATACCGTGACCTTTTGTGAGGCTGCAAAGGTAAGTACTTCATCCTCTGTGATTTCAAACATAGCAAGGCGGTCCAAAGCGATCGGTTTACCAAGATTCACTCTTGCCGCTTGTCTTGCAATCTCTCCTTGACGTACATCAATCTCTTGTGTCAAAGGTACAAGTTCAGGAATGACAAGCTGAGTGGCTTTTGGGCGTTTGACTATAGCGGCGCGTTTCTTCTTTTTTTGCGACACTATTTCAGAAAGCGCTCTAAAACCAGGATAGTAGCGTATGCGATCCTCAAACCATTCAGCTTTAGCCAAGTAGCACTTATCCACAAGTTCCTTATGGACCGGCTTTAGTTGTTTTTTTGCTTCCTTAAGCTCATCCCAGACTTTAATGCCGAGCCTCTGCGCAAGCCAGGGATAGGCAAGTTCAATATATTCTTGCTCTTTTCTTAGTCCATGAAAAACGCAGGAGAGATGCGGATACAACAGGGCTGCTATCTCACAGTCGAACGAGCGCAACAGTGCCCAATCGATGCTCTTAACGTAGAAGGCATCAAGATTTTGCCTGACATATGGGTGTAAAGAGACATAGTTACTCTCAAGCAAAGCACCCTCATGAAGTTCGCCCTTAAACCCCCAGCGGCACAGAAATGTAAACACTTCACCGGACTCTACATATGAGTGTTGGGCCTTGTTGTAAAAAGCGCCTTTGCTAATACAATTTGTGCTTCCTAGCTTCTCAATTGCCAGTTTGATTCGGCGGAAGTTCTCGCCGCCCTTGTTTAGTTCTAGCTCCTCGCAAATAGAGTAAATACTGCCAATGTCAAACCACTCAGGAATTGGTGCATTTGGGCTCTGTCTAAGCTTGTCTGCTTGTTTGAGAATATGAAGCATCACATTCCTTTCTAGCAGACCAGGCAGGCCCAGAGTAGGATCTGGAATAACTCTCCATTCGATCTTTCTTTTTACACCATCACGGTCTACTGTCTCTTTTAGCTCAATAAGCCGATTCTGCGCTGATTTACAGGTAGCAAAATAGGGTAACCGCAGAAAATTTACTTCAGCCTTGACTTGGTTGAACAGTCCATCAAAGCCCTCTAGTTTTGAATCCGTGGTTACATTGCCAATTGGTTTCATTTTGCAATCCAAACTACCGTAAAACGCTGTGAGAATGACAGGCGGCACCTTTCGTGTCAATTACGCCTTCTGCATATACGCGAAGTGTTGTCCGATTTTTGGGTAACGTTGGAGGAACCCTCCAGTAACGTTGGAGGAACCCCCCAAATAACGTTGGAGGAACCCCCCAAATAACGTTGGAGGAACCCCCCTTGGAAACCAGTCTAGCCATTACCCCTCTTGCGTTTTCGGGCTCCCTAGAGCAGTATTAGAGCAACTTAGAGCATACAAATCGGTACGCTTGACATGCGTCAAGCGGGTCATCTTTTTGTGGTTGACTCCCTACGCTTTCAAAACTCTCCGGAGCGACGGCGAACAACTCAACGGCAACCAAGCCAAAAATGCCTTGTCGCCGCCACTCACTGCGAGTTTAGCTCCGGGGTCAACCACTGGCGCACTCGCGTCGCTCGTGCAGGTTTAGCGGAACGCCTGCGGCATATCCTCACTCGCTACGCTCGTTCCGGTATTCCTC
>ERZ1066134.837-NODE-837-length-11338-cov-7.294071_pt1 | contig 11338 bp, 9 predicted proteins | sample MGYA00382781_ERZ1066134 | MGnify/ENA primary metagenome ERZ1066134 (study PRJEB33369, sample SAMEA5778364) | biofilm metagenome | biome: Industrial cooling water; feature: Water cooling tower basin; material: Biofilm | place: United Arab Emirates | collected... | reverse complement strand
GCGAATATACTGTGGAGACCCATCGCAAAAATATTTTTCGCAAAACCAATACCAAGTCGCTGGTAGGCTTGGTAAAATATGCCTATGAGCAAAATATCATTTGACATAAAGCTAATGCTAGGTTCAATATCCCCGATTATTTTGCGTTATTTTGCTCTATGTTCAGATTGCTGATTTTTTTATTGGGGTTGAATTTTTTATCTGCTGCAGGTCAATCTGCCTTGGTGCAAGGCAAAATTACTGATGAGCAAGGCAAACCGTTGGCATACGCCACCATCATAATAAATGAGCAAAAAGCTGTTGAAGCCGACCAAAATGGTGCATTTAGTATAGAAATTGCATCCAATGCGGTTTCAGTTTTTACAGTAAAATACTTAGGCTATAAAGAAAAAATTATAAAAATAGACCCAAATAACTTGCCCGAAAAGCTGGCTGTCCAACTGCAAATCGATAGCAAAACGATGAACGAAGTGCAGGTAAATGCACTTCGCGATACCAGAAACGAAGCAGGGCTCACTGTCATCAATCCCAAAAATGCGGCTTTGATTCCATCGGCTTTTGGCGACTTTAATAAAATACTCTCTGTGTTGCCGGGCGTGGTGGCTAACAATGAGCTTTCATCTACATACTCGGTACGCGGGGGTAACTACGATGAGAACCTTATTTATGTAAACGGAATAGAAGTTTACAGACCATTTTTGGTGCGCTCAGGTCAGCAAGAAGGATTGAGTTTTGTAAATCCGGGTTTGGCTTCGTCTGTAGAGTTTTCTTCCGGAGGCTGGCAAGCCAAATATGGCGACAAACTTTCATCGGTAATGAACGTGAGCTACAAACAGCCCAAACGGTTTGAAGGAAATGGATTTGTAGGATTGTTGGGAGGCAGCATAGCACTGGGAGGCACAGACAAAAATAACCGTATATCCATCATGGCAGGATACAGAAATAAATCTTCACGCTACTTGCTCAATACATTGCCCACTCAGGGTCAATATTTGCCTACTTTCAACGATGTTCAAAGTTTTATAAATATAGATTTGACCAACAGAAAGAAATCGTTTCCAATACAAAAACGTACCACATTGGGCATACTGACTACCTATGCTAACAATAGCTATTTGGTAGTGCCAAGCCTTTCTGAAACAACCTTTGGCACCAACACAGAGATACTTAAACTCACTGTAGGCTTTGATGGTACAGAAAAAATGAACTATGATACATGGCAAAATGGATTGAAGTTTACCCATTGGGCTACAGGAACGTTTAAAACAGAATTTTACGCATCGGCATTTGATACCAGAGAGAGAGAGTACATTAACCTAGAGTCGGGCTATAGATTGTGCGATGTAGAACCCGATTTGGGCAATGCAGGAAATATTAACAAATGTGCTTCGTTACGTGGCATAGGTTCACAATTTCGGTACGCAAGAAACAGCCTTCAAGCCAATGTATTTGCTGCCGAAAATCGAAGCTATTTCTACCGCACTGATAAAAATACCATCGAATTTGGATTTAAATATTCAAAAGAAATATTCAAAGACCGTTTGTATGAATATTCGTTTAGCGACTCGCTCGACTATGTGAAGGTGTCTCCAGCGGTGGTTTCAAACATAGACTTAAACACCAACCGCTATTCGTGGTATTTGCAGAGCACCCACAAGCTCGATACGTTTCAAACGCTCACTTATGGTATTCGCTTCGGCTGGTGGGACTATAATAAACAGTTTTTGGCAAGCCCCAGCATACAATATTCATTTAAACCACTTTGGAGGCGAGACTATGTGTTTCGTGTAGCCACGGGAGTGTATCGTCAGCCGCCATTTTACAGAGAACTACGCAACTTCAACTATGAATTAAATCCAAATTTGCGTGCCCAAAGTGCCATCCATTTGGTAGGTGGTTCCGACTACCGCTTTAAGGCTTGGGGGCGCGATTTTAAGCTGATTTCAGAGCTTTATGGCAAATATTTGTGGGATGTAGTGCCCTACGATATAGACAATGTGCGCCTGCGCTACTATGCAGAAAATTCTGCCAAGGCCTATGCTGCGGGAGCTGATTTTAGGGTAAGCGGAGAATTTATTAAAGGCTCTGAATCTTGGTTTAGCCTTGGAATAATGCAAACCAAAGAACGAGTGGACGGCAGCACCCAAGGTTGGATACGCAGGCCAACAGACCAAAGAGTGACTTTTGCATGTTTTTTCCAAGACCATTTACCCAAAAATCCTTCTTGGAAAATGTTTTTGAGCTTGATATACGGCACAGGACTACCTTTTGGCGTGCCTAATAACCCAAATCAAAGAAATGTATTAGAAATTCCTGCCTATAGGCGTGTGGATATTGGCTTTTCTAAAGTATTGGTTTTCAATGAGAAAAGAACTACCAAAAAGTTTTTTGAAAGTGTAATGATAGGATTGGAAATACTCAACCTACTCGGCATCAACAATACATTATCTTATATATGGATAGCTGATTTTGAAAACCGACAATATGCCATTCCTCAAACACTCTCTCAGCGCTTTGTAAACGGCAAAATAACAGCCAGTTTTTAGAAAAAGCTACAGTCTAAGCCGATTGCTAGACTTCAAGCTTGTCTTTGTTATCTTTTATAAATTCTATTGTTGTAAAAAGTATAATAAGCAGTACAAACGTGATAACAAATGAACCACCTATAATAAGTTTTCTGAAAGGCTTGGCTTTTTGATACGAAGGCAGACCTCGCTCGATTTGGAAAGTAGATTTTACACCGTCCCAAGAAGTTACTTTTGAAAACTCAAATTTAGTTCTTAATGTAGCCAATTCGGCATATTCTTCTTTCAATTGAAGCTGTAAGCTATTTACAGCCATTTGATTTTTATTGTCTTTCGACAATTTAGATAATGAATCACTGATAAAAGCCACTGCTTTCGATTGGTTTTCAAGCTGTTTTTTATAAAGTTCATAGACTGTACGATTCTTTTCACGGAATTGAGAACGAATAATAGAGTCGATAAGCAGAAGCATTTCATTGGCTATAAGAGCCGCAGTATCTCTATCTGAATGGTATACATTTAGCACTACAGCACCTTGTTCTCCTTTTTTACAATTGATGTGTTTTGTTGCTTCATCAATAACTTTTAAATCGGCTAATGGACTGCCTTTATCTATACCATATTTTGAATATAAGTTGAATTTTTGTGCTAAACGCAATCTTACAGCACCACTTTTACCTATGTTCATATAACGTTCTGTTTGGTCGCTATATCCAAATACACCGTATTCAGCTTGTTGATAAGCCATAATTCTAGGGTCGCTAGATTCAGCACTAAAGGGGTAAAAAGTGATTTTAGACTCATACTCGACCGGCAATACAAAGGCTACAATTACTCCGCCCAAGGTTGCCAACGAAAGTAGTATGACAAATAATTTGAAATGCTTACGAACCGACCTGATTACGTAAAAAATATTGAATTCTATCTGTTGCATAGAGAATGAAAATGATGCAAAAATCTATATTTGGTTAAATGGTTTTTTGAACTTCCAAAAAAATTATGCTGTGACCATATTGATAGCTTCTACTCCCTTTATTTCAGGTAGCGCTCGTTTGATGCTGTCTTCAATGCCTGCTTTCATGGTCATGACAGACATGGGGCAAGTGACACAAGCACCTTCAAGCTCTAGCTTCACTACCATGTCTGAAGTCACCTCCACTAGCCTGACATTGCCACCATCTGCTTCCAGATAGGGTCTTACTGAGTTTAGGGCATTTTCTATTTTTTCTACTATCAAATCCATTTCTAAGGCAACTGAAATATTTATAATGATTCAAAATTAAATCAAAAAATGTCAAATAGCTATATATCTGTGCTAAAATTTAAAGCCGGACTTATTATATAATGATTACATAACAAATCCGGCAATCGAAAGATTATAATTTCTCAAAAATAGTTTTAAAGTTCACTTCTTTACTTATCATGGCATGGAGTTCCGTAATAGGTACTCTTTTCTGTTCCGATGTGTCTCTGAAACGCACGGTCACCGCATTGTCGTTTAAGCTTTCGTGGTCTACTGTGATGCAAAACGGAGTCCCTATCAAATCTTGACGCGTATAGCGTTTGCCTATAGAATCACGTTCTTCATACACCACGTTGAAATCATATTTTAGTGCGTCTACTATTTCTTTGGCTTTTTCAGGAAGTCCATCTTTTTTTACTAAAGGGAAAATGGCTGCTTTTACAGGGGCAAGTGCCGGATGAAATTTCAAAAATATTCTCTCTTTTCTATTTTCACCCTCGCCTGTCACTTCTTCCGTGTATGCATTGCAAAGCACTGCGAGAAAAGTTCGGTCGGCACCCACCGAAGTTTCTACCACGTAGGGCACATAGTTTTGGTTGAGTTCGTTATCAAAATATTGCTGCTTTTTGCCAGAAAACTTCTGGTGGTTACCCAAATCAAAATCTGTACGTGAGTGTATGCCTTCTATTTCTTTAAATCCAAATGGGAACTCAAACTCTATATCTACGGCTGCATTGGCATAATGAGCCAACTTTTCGTGGTCGTGAAAACGAAGTTTTTCTGCCGGAAACCCTAGAGCCTTGTGCCAGCGCATACGAGCTTCTTTCCAGTGTTTGTACCATTCCATCTCGCTGCCGGGGCGGATAAAAAACTGCATCTCCATCTGCTCAAACTCACGCATACGGAATGTAAATTGGCGAGCCACAATTTCGTTTCTGAACGCTTTCCCGATTTGAGCTATACCAAAAGGTATTTTCATTCGGCCTGTTTTCTGCACATTGAGGAAGTTTACAAATATTCCTTGTGCGGTTTCCGGACGCAGGTAAATGGTATCGGCCTCCTCTGCCACCGAACCTACCTTGGTACTGAACATCAGGTTGAATTGGCGCACTTCTGTCCAGTTTGAAGTGCCGGAAATAGGGCATTTGATTTTATTGTCTTCTATCAGTTTTTTCAACCCTGCAAAATCTTCTTTGGCTAAAAAGGCATTCATGTCAACCAAAAGCTGTTCAGCCTCTTTTGATTTCCCTTTTTCTGTAAGCTCATCGGCAAAGGCTTCTATCAAATGGTCTACCCTGTAGCGTTTCTTGCTGTCTTTGTTGTCTATCATAGGGTCGTTGAAACCGTCTACGTGTCCCGATGCTTTCCAAGTGGTAGGGTGCATAAAAATAGAAGCATCTACACCTACGATATTGTCGTTGAGCATGGTCATGGTTTTCCACCACAAGTTTTTGATATTGTTCTTTAGCTCCACTCCATTTTGACCGTAGTCGTACACAGCAGCTAACCCATCATAAATTTCACTCGAGGGAAACACGAAGCCATATTCTTTGGCGTGAGAGATGATTTTTTGAAATACGTTGCGGTCTTGAGAAACTTCGGCCATTGTAAATTTTTATATCTAATATTATAATGAAGGATACAGTTTTGATAAAGTTTGCGCAAAATTATCGTAATATCTGATGTGTTGTATAAAAAAAATAATATACAATATCTTTTAATGCTGTTTTTTATAAAGTTTTGGTCATATACAGTTCACTCTTATCGATTAGTTGTTAATTTCTAATTGCTTTATGAGCACAGCAAAGTCTTTTGGATATGGGGCATTGATAGTGAGTTCTTCTCCATTCATTTTTTTGAAAGTAAGCGCATGGGCATGGAGTGCCACTCTTTTGATTAATGGCTGTTCGTCTGTGTCTTTTTTGAGTTTAAATCCGCGTTTTAGTTTTGATAAAAATATATCTTTTCCGCCATAGGTGCTATCTGCAATGATGGGATGTCCCACGCTTGCCAAATGGATGCGAATTTGGTGCATACGTCCTGTGATGGGAAAACAAGCTACCAAGCTGTAACCGTTATAGACATCCAAAGTATTGAAAATGGTAGCCGCTTCTTTACCTTCCGAATCTATGCGCACTGTACCGTCTCTGAGAGGTAAAATGGGTTTTTCTACCATCAGATTGTCAAATTTTTTAGTACCCTCAATCACAGCATGGTAAATTTTTATCACCTCACGGTTTTCAAACTGCATGCTCATGTGGCGATAAGCCTCGGGATTTTTGGCTATCATCAGTATGCCCGAAGTTTCTTTGTCCAAGCGGTGACAAACTCGTGCATCAGCACTATAGGCTTTCGCCATTTTGAGGATATTTTGACGGGTTTGGTCGCGGTCGTCAAGGGTAGACACATCATAGGGTTTGTTGATAGCGATGAAATCTTCATCCTCAAAAATAATAATGTCTTGAAAGTTTATTTTTTTCATGAAATCCAAATAATAAGATTTATAAATGTTTTTTATGCCATTTATAAATCCCTTTAGTCTGCTTTAAAACGTAAAAGTAAACTAAAAAAATCTTAGTTTACTTTCGTTGCTGTTTTTCGAGGTGGTGAAAATCATTAAATTTTCTACCTTTGCACCCTCAAATTTCAGCCCTCAAACCATGTCATTAAAAAAAATAAACGCTGCCCTCATATCGGTATATAATAAAGAAAACCTTGGGCCAATCATAGAAACCCTTAATAAAAACAATGTAAAAATATATTCTACAGGAGGCACCCAAAAATTTATCAAAGACATGGGCGTGCCCGTGGTAGGCGTGGAAGACATCACAGGCTATCCTTCTATTTTTGGTGGAAGAGTGAAAACTCTCCATCCAAAGATTTTCGGGGGCATTCTTTACAGGAGAAACGACAACAACGATATCAAAGAAGCCATTCAATACGAAATTCCAAACATAGATTTGGTGATAGTAGACCTCTATCCGTTTGAAGAAACGGTAGCAGCCGGAGGTACTCATGAAGAAATTATTGAAAAAATAGACATTGGAGGCATTTCTCTCATTCGTGCAGCTGCCAAAAACTACCAAGACACGGTAATAGTATCTTCACGAGAGCAGTATTTGGAGCTAAACGAAATACTCAACACCAAAGGTGGTGCCACCGAACTGGCCGACAGAAGACGTTTTGCTGCGAAGGCTTTCGATATTTCATCGCACTACGATGGTGCTATTTTCAAATATTTCAACCAAGAGGAGCAAATTCCGGTATTTAAAGAGAGCCTCCGTACAGCCAAGCAGTTGCGCTATGGCGAAAATCCTCACCAAAAGGGCACTTTCTATGGCGATATTGATAAATTGTTTGATGTATTGAATGGCAAAGAACTTTCCTACAACAATCTGGTAGATGTAGATGCTTGCGTGGCCTTGATTGACGAGTTTGACGATGTGAAGAAAGCCGAAAACAAAACCACTTTTGCCATCATTAAACACACCAACGCTTGTGGTGTGGCCTCTGCCAAAACGGTGAAAGAAGCCTATTTGACTGCACTTGCTTGCGACCCCGTTTCTGCTTTTGGAGGCGTTATCATCACCAACAGCACGATAGATTTGGCCACGGCCGAAGAGCTTCACAAGCTCTTTTTTGAGGTGTTGATAGCCCCGGGCTACGATGCAAAAGCACTGGAATTATTAAAAGAAAAGAAAAATAGAATATTGCTGCTACGAAAACCCGTGGAGTTCAGCCCCAAACAGTTTAAAACCCTGCTCAATGGAGTGATAGAGCAGGACAAAGACCTAAAAATAGAGTTGGCAGAGGAGCTGAAAACAGTTACCCAAAAATCTGCTTCTCCATCAGAAATCAAGGCACTGCTTTTCGCAAATAAAGTAGTGAAGCATACCAAATCGAACACCATTGTGCTGGCTAAAGAAGATGTGTTGATCGCCAGTGGTGTAGGGCAAACTTCCCGTGTAGACTCGCTCAAACAGGCTTTGGAAAAAGCCGCTTCGTTTGGTTTTGATGTAAAAGGAGCAGTGATGGCCTCCGATGCCTTTTTCCCGTTTCCCGACTGTGTGGAGATAGCCCACAAAGCAGGCGTGACGGCTGTGCTACAGCCCGGTGGTTCGGTGAAAGACAAGGATTCGATTGAGTATTGCGACAACAGCGGCTTGGCTATGGTATTTACCGGAATCAGGCATTTCAAGCATTAATTTTCACAGACAAACACTTAAAGGACCGATAAGCCAAAAACTTAGTCGGTCTTTTTTTTGAAGTGAATTAGTAGATTAGATATGAATTAGCGCATCAATGGATAGATTTAAAACATATTCTTATTGCTTAAAATAAAATATAATTAAATTTTATCTTTGTTTTGTGCAACAATTCAGATTCATTTTTTGTATAAACTGATGTTATTGATTTGATTATCAAACAAATATATTTTTTAACCGCAGCAAACAACCCTTGTTATGAAAATTCTAGTTTGTATCACCCACGTGCCGGATACTACTTCAAAGATTCAGTTCACAGACAACAATACCAAGTTTAACACGGCCAATGTACAATACATCATTGGTCCTTATGATGAATATGCTTTGTCAAGAGCTATCGAACTTCGTGATGCCAATGGTGGCACCGTCACTGTGTTGAATGTAGGTACGGCAGAGACAGAAGCTACTATCAGAAAAGCCTTGGCCATTGGCGCAGATGATGCCATAAGGGTAGATACAGAAGCTTCTGATTCGTTTTTTGTGGCTACTCAAATAGCCGAAATTGCGAAAAAAAATAGTTATGACTTGATTCTAATGGGTCGTGAATCAATAGACTTTAATGGCAACCAAGTGCATGGCATGGTGGCTGAAATGTTAGGGCTGCCTTCTGTATCTCCTGTCATGAAGTTGGATATTGCTGGGAATACAGCTACCATGTGGAAAGAAATAGAAGGCGGCAAAGAGGTGGTTGAGGTCAATTTGCCTTTTGTGGCAGGTTGTCAAGAGCCAATTGCTGAGTGGAAAATCCCCAACATGAAAGGAATCATGTCGGCCAAATCGAAACCTTTGCAAGTAGTGCCTCCTGTGGCCGTGAGCGACACCGTGACTACAAGTTTATACGAATTACCACCGGCCAAGTCGCAGTGCAAAATGGTAGATGCTTCTACACCCGAAAAACTATTTGAATTGCTCAAAAACGAAGCCAAAGTATTGTAAATAGGTATGAACGAGTACAAAAAATCGCTTGAAGTACGCTGGGCCGATTTAGACCCCAATTTTCATGTACGCCACTCGGTGTATTACGATTGGGCGGCTACCATCAGAACGTCTTTTTTGTACGAAAACGGGCTCACTCATGAAGTGATGATGAAAGAGCATTTTGGTCCAGTTTTGTTTAGAGAAGAATGTCAATTCAGACGAGAAATACGTTTTGGCGATGTTTTAGAAATAAATTATAAAGCATTAAAAATCAGAAAGGACTATGCCCGATTCACCATGCAGCACGAAATTATCGGCAAAGATGGCACTCTCCATGCCATCATCACTGTAGATGGTGCATGGATGGACACGCAGTTGAGAAAACTGGCCATGCCACCTGACATTATCAAAAAAATGGTAGATGTTTTGCCCAAAAGTGAGCATTTTGAATGGACAGAAATTCCTGTTAAATAATATATCGAAATCTAAAAAGAGTAGACTGTTTTAAAAAATTAAATTGATATAGATTATGAGCATATTGGCATATATAGAAACTAGCGATGGAAAAGTTAAAAAATCATCGTTAGAGGCAGCCTTTTTCGCATCGGAATTGGCTAAGAAACTTTCAACCGATTCGGTAGCAGTGGCTGTGGGCAGTGCCTCCGATGTAGAAACATTGGGTCAATATGGCATTTCAAAAGTGTTGCACGTAAGCAGTGATATTGCTACGGCACAAGGCCTCGCCACTGCGGTGCATCAAGCTGCGGAAAAAATGGGTGCTTCTGTGGTGGTATTGCCCAAGTCAGTATCTGTAGATGGGTTTGCAGCCCGATTGGCAGTGAAGTTGAAGGCAAATATGGTGTCAAATGTGGCCGAACTACCCGATACTTCTTCCGGTTTCAAAATCAAGCGGAGCATCTACACAGGCAAGGCTTATGCCATTTCAGAGATGAAATCGGCTAATAAAGTATTGGTGATAAAGAAAAACGCTGTCACGCCCGTGGCAGGAAGCGGCAAAGCTGCGGTAGAATCGTTCTCCCCAAATCTATCGCCTGCCGACAGTGCAGTGAAAGTAAAAGAAACCGTGAAAGCTACAGGCGATATTTTATTGACGGAAGCAGAAATAGTAGTGTCGGGCGGCAGGGGATTGAAAGGCCCTGAAAATTGGCATTTGATTGAAGATTTGGCTAAAAAACTCCATGCAGCCACAGGCTGTTCAAAACCTGTGTCGGATATGGACTGGAGGCCACACCACGAACATGTGGGCCAAACAGGTGTGAAAGTAAGCCCGAATATTTATATCGCAGTGGGTATATCAGGCGCAATTCAACATTTGGCGGGCGTGAACTCTTCCAAAGTAATTGTAGTGATTAATAAAGACCCCGAAGCTCCATTTTTCAAAGCCGCTGACTATGGCATCGTGGGCGATGCCTTTGATGTGCTGCCCAAACTCATAGCCGCAGCAGGTAACTACGTTTAAACTATGTCTTTTTTATGAATATACCATAGGCTCATGATGTACATTATGAGCCTTTTTTGTGTTTCAATAACCGAAATACCTCAAACCAAATTTTATAATACCATTTTTTAATAATTCAATTCCTTAATTGATACATTCCGTTAACTTTACGCACTTTTGTAAAAATAAAAGTGTATGTAAATTTTGGCCTACTAAATAGGGTAAAAAACATCAGATATATAAATAATAGTATTCATAATAATAAAATGCTGGGATTACTTGCCAAGATATTCGGAACCAAGTCCGACAGAGATATAAAATCTATCAAACCGTACGTAGAAGCTACTTTGGCAGAATATGCCAAGCTTTCTGCCATTACAGATGATGAATTGAGGGGGAAATCTGTAGAAATCAGAAACACCATAAACGATTATTTGTCTGATATAGACGCAGAAATAGCCGAGCTTAATAAGCAATTGGCCGAAAATCCTGATATGGGTCTCTCGGAGAAAGAAGCCATATTCAACAAACTGGACGAGCACGAAAAGAACAGAGATATAGAGCTTGAAAAAGTGTTGATGGATGTGCTTCCACTGGCTTTTGCTGTGGTGAAAGAAACAGCAAGACGATTCACACAAAATGGCAAACTCACTGTAACGGCCACGGAACATGATAAAACTATTTTCGCCAGAAAGAAAGGCGATGGTATAGAACTATTGGGCGAAAAAGCCGTGTGGCACAACACCTGGACAGTGGCCGGAAATAAAATCACTTGGAACATGGTGCACTACGATGTGCAGCTGATAGGTGGGGTGGTGTTGCACCAAGGTAAAATATCAGAAATGGCTACGGGCGAAGGTAAAACGTTGGTTTCTACCCTTCCTTCGTTTTTAAATGCCTTGGCCGGACGAGGGGTACACTTGGTAAC
>ERZ1066134.831-NODE-831-length-11417-cov-6.936455_pt1 | contig 11417 bp, 8 predicted proteins | sample MGYA00382781_ERZ1066134 | MGnify/ENA primary metagenome ERZ1066134 (study PRJEB33369, sample SAMEA5778364) | biofilm metagenome | biome: Industrial cooling water; feature: Water cooling tower basin; material: Biofilm | place: United Arab Emirates | collected... | reverse complement strand
CGCTCCGCCGCCGGCCTGTGGGGCGCCGATCAGCAATTGCGTGCCATTAAAGGCCAGCGCATGGCCGAACGAGACCTCGCCCGCGCCGGGCTCTGGCGTCAGCACCTGTTGCCGCGCAAAACCGGCCACGCCACGAACGTAAACCTCCACCCGGCCGCTTCCGGCGCGCGGGACGCCCACCGCCAAGACGTTTCCCGACCCGGCGAGCGCAAAACCGTAGCGCTCATCGATCTGCGGGGAGGCGGCCGTCAGTATCTGGCGTTCAACGGCGCCTTCGTTATTGAACGAAAAAATCTTGACGAGACCCGATTCAAGCACCGAATCAACCTCCGCCCGCGGGATGCCGACCGCGATCTGGGTGCCCATAAATGCCATCGCAGCGCCGGTGTTGTCGCCATTGCCTACCAAGGGGCCGTTGATTAACTTGGCGATACGGCCATAGCTGCCGGCTGCATCGCGACGGTACAAGATCACCGAGCCGGTCTCGATGCCGTTGGCCACGCCCGGTACCACCAGCGTATCGCTGGGTGCGCCGACTGCCAGCCACTCTGCGCTGGTCGTCAGCGCAAGACCGAAACTGTCGCCCGAGGCGCCATCGCCAGTCACTGGCGTTGGCAAGCGAGCGCTCAGCTCGACGTCCGCCGCATGTACTTGCAATGCGGCCGCTAGCAATAATGTGAAGCCCAAAACCCGAGAGAAGTGCATGCTCATTCGCGAAATCGAAACCCAAGACAATGCGGCGATGGCGCGGATCATTCGCCAAGTGATGCCAGAGTTCGGTGCACAAGGCCCCGGTTTTGCGATCAACGATCCGGAAGTCGATCACATGGCGCAAGCCTACGCGATTGCGCGTCATCGGTATTTCGTCGTGGAAGAGAATGGCACGGTGCAGGGCGGTGCGGGTATTGCGCCGCTGACTGGCCTTGAGACCACGCATTGCGAGCTGCGCAAGATGTACTTCCTGCCCAGCCTACGCGGTCGCGGCATCGGCAGTGCGATGATGGAGCGCTGCCTCGCATTTGCCCGCGAGGCGGGTTACGCGCAGTGCTACCTGGAAACGCTGACCGGTATGGACGAGGCACAGGCGCTGTATCGGCGCTTTGGTTTCCAGGCGATTTCTGGCGCGCTCGGCGCCACCGGGCACTTCGGCTGCAATCGGTTTTTTCTGCTGGCGTTGTAGCTCGGGCTTTGGACACGGCTGGCTGGCATCCAACATCGCGCAGGTATGATCGTGCGCAGCGCCACAAGTTGAGACCGGGCGAGTGGACGATTCGCAGCCTCAAAAGCAATTGACGCAACTGCTGGTTGCCTGGCGTGGCGGTGATCGGGAGGCCTTCGATAGCCTTCTCGCACAGGTCTATCGAGATTTGCGCCGGATCGCCGAATTGCGGTTGCGGCGCGATGCGCGCGGTGCCACGCTGTCGCCCACGGAACTGGTACACGAAGCCGTGCTCGGTCTGATGCGCGGCGAACCCAATTTCAACGATCGCGCGCATTTTTTCGCCACGCTGTCGATGGCGATGCGCGCCATACTGGTCGACCATGCGCGCGCTCGCGTGGCCGAGAAGCGTGGCGGCGAGCGGGTGATAGTCAGTTTGTCGAAGATCGATTCGCACGCGGACGCTATGGCAGTCGATCTGCTGGCGCTCGAGCAGGCTTTGTTGGCGCTGGAAAAACTCGACACGCGCAGCGCTCAGGTGATGCACTTGAGTTGTTTTGGCGGCCTCGATCAGGAGCAGATCGCGCAAGTGCTCGGCATCTCTATACCCACAGTCAAACGTGATTTGCGTTTTGCACGTGCGTTTGTGGGCAAGGCCCTCGACGATGGTTGAGAACGCACCGGGATTGCGTGCCTGGTTCGAGCAGGCGGTTGAGCTGCCGCCCGGCGAGCGCGAGCCTGCGCTGCGCGCGGCAGGCGTCGATTCCGATGCGCTGGCCGAGGTGCTGGCGCTATGCGCTGCCAGCGATCGCGCCGCGACGCAGCGCTTCGCGCAGCCGCGCGAGGCGATGCTGCAATCGCTGAGCGCGCCGACACTGGCGATTGGCGATGTACTGGGCCCGTGGCGCATCGCTGGCGATATCGGGCGCGGCGGCATGGGATGGGTGCATCGGGTCGAACGCACCGACGGGCATTACACACAAACGGCGGCGCTCAAGTTCATTGCCGGCATGCCGACGGCACAACACCTGGCATTTTTCACTCGCGAGCGGCAACTGCTGGCGCAGCTAAGCCATCCGAATATCGCGCGCCTGCTGGACGGCGGCGCCAGCGACGATGGCCGACCCTATCTTGTGATGGAGTACATCGATGGCGCGCATATCGATGTCTGGTGCAAGGAACGCGGTTTCGGCACGCGCGATATCGCAAAGCTGTTCTTGCAGGCGTGCGATGCGGTGGCCTTCGCGCATCGGCAACTGATCGTGCATTGCGACATCAAACCATCCAATCTTTTGGTCGACGGCAACGGCCGCGTCGTGCTACTCGATTTCGGCGTGGCCCGTTTGCATGGCAGGCACAATGAAGCGCCGCACGCTAGAGGCTACACGCCGGGTTACGCAAGCCCGGAACAACTGGCCGGGGAGCCAGTGTCGACAGAAACGGATGTCTACTCGCTCGGAGTGGTGTTGCTCGAGTTGCTGGCCGCCGCGCCTGGCAAACCCGCATACGAACTTGGCGCCATCGCCACCAAGGCCAGCGCACCCGATCCGCGAATGCGCTACAGCACAGCCGAAGCCCTAGGCCTCGATTTGCAACGTTTCCTGGAGCGCCGGGCGGTCGTCGCGATGGGAGCCTCGCGCTGGTACCGCGCGCAGTGTTTCATGCGCCGCCACACCACGGCACTGCTGCTGGCTGCTGGCCTCGTTGTGGCATTGGTCGGTGGACTTGTCGCAACGACGATCGGTCTTGATCAGGCGCAGCGCGAGCGCCTGCGTGCCGAACGTACGGCGCTGTTTTTGGGCGACGTGCTCTCAGCCGTCGATCCGGATCGCGCCCGCGATCTGGACAAGCAATTGCTGCGCGAAATCCTCGATCGAGCCGCGACCAAGGCGCAAACCGAGCTCAAGGACGAACCGCTTGTTCTTGCAGATATCGAGCGCGTGATCGGCAACACCTATGCGCAATTGAGCGAGCTGGAGGCTGCGATTCGGCACCTTTCGCATGCGCTCGACGTGTTGCCAGCAAACGCCATGCGCGAGCGCCTGAAGTTGCGGGCGCGCATTGCCGATATGAAGGATGGATTGAATCGCCCGGTTGAGGCGCTGGCCGATCTCGAAGCTGTCGCGCGGGAAAGCGAGAGCGCCTTCGGTGCGCTCGATCCCGACACGCTGGAACGCCGCCAGGCGCTGGTCGATCAGATCGCTCGAAGTGGGGATGCGCGGCGAGCGCTGGCGCTGGCCGAGCCATTGCAGCCGCTGCTGGAGGCGCACCTCGGTCGCGACGATGCTGCAACCTTGGGCAATTTGCACACCATCGCCATTGCCACGGGCGACGTCGGCGATTTCGAACGTGCGGAGCGTACGTATCTTGATCTCATCGCACGTCTGAAAGCGCTGCGGGGCGAGGCGCACAGCCGCACGATCTCAGCGCAAAGTTCGCTCGCCGTGTTGTATCTCGTGCACAAGCACTACGGCAAAGCGAAAGCGCTGTTGCAGCCACTGTATCCGATCGTCGAGCAGCGCTTCGGTGCCCACAGCATTCAGGCGGTCAACGTCGCGTCAATGACCGGCTCGGCACTGCGACTTGGGGGCGAGGTGGCGGCGAGCCAACCTTGGTACCTGCGCGCGCTGGAGGACGGGCGCGCGGTCTACGGCGCCGGCAACAGCGCCACGCTGCGCCTCGAGGTCAACTATGCGAATCTCGAGGTCGATCTCGGTCAGGCGCAAGCAGCGCTGGCGCGGCTTGAGCGCATCGGCGCGGCGACGCGCGAGCATCGTGGTCCGCGCAGTTTGGGCGTGCGCAACTGGCACACCTCGCGCGCCCGCGCGCTCACCGCTCTAGGCCGCATCGACGAGGCGCGCAATGCATGGACCGAGGCGCTATCTATCGATCGCGAGCTGTATGGCGATGACAGCCACCCGAACGTGGTGGAAGATCTGGACGCGCTGGCAGCACTAGCGCCACTCGTCAGACCCTGACGCAAGTCACTCGCAGCTCGGCGTTGATTCGCGAGACTCCGGGAATTGCATTTGAACATCCAACGGATACCCAGAATGACACACTATTTTGCTGCCATCGTTGCGCTGCTGTTGACTGCGAGCAGAGTGCACGCGCAGTTGACCACCATTGGCAATCAGCGGTTTCTGAGCACGCAACTGCCTGGTGGCTCGAACCGCAACGGTCCGCGGGCGCCGAGCACAGCTAAGTTGAATGGGCTAATCGTGCCGATGAGCCGGTTAAGATTCTCGTTCGGGCGCTGAGCAAGTTATCGCGGCTTCGCATTAATTGGCTGCAGCAGATCCAACGGCGGCCACGGCAGTTGCGCCTCGATCAGTCGCTGCGCGAAGTTCGGTGTGGCGGCAATATCGAAAGGGGCGCCGCATTGGCAGACGTTTGCGAGCGACGTCAGCCGAAGCGCGCCGCCGGGCTGGAGATCGATCTGCGCGGCGCGACGATTGTTGTCGGTGAGATCGCCACTGAGCACGCCAGCGAGAAAGTCCACAGCCACCCACACTTCCGGGTTCCAGCCCGGCTTGCGTTTCTCACGCGCCTCGCGCGCGAGCGCAACAACATCCCCGCCTTGCGCATGCGTCATCAGCAACTTGCCCATAATGCCGTTGGCGCTCTGCGCATCCAGTTTCGCGAGCAAGGCGTGCGCACGCTGAAGGTCGCCGAGGCGGAGTGCCGCGCGCAGGCCCTGCAGGGTAATCGTTGGCGAGCCGCCGATCGCTTTGCTGGCGAGCTCGACAATCTCCAGTGCACGCCTGGGATTGTTGGCCCAATTGGCGCTGGACGCGGCATTGAAGTAGCTGAGCGAGCTCAATGGGTCGCGGATGATGACTTGCTCGGTGTGCACTAACCGCTGCGGACCGAACCCGAATGTCGCAGCCAGCGGCAGCCAGTTGGATTGTCGGTGGCGTTGACGCTCTACGGCTTGCGCCATGCGCTCGCCCAGACCGCGCCAATCGTCCGAGGCCAATTGACGGTCGACTTCGATCAGCAGCTTTTCGTCGGCGTCGAAACTGTTTCTCGACGCGAGCCGCAAGTCTCGAATCGCCATCGCAACGGCCTTCTTGCGCTCCTCCGGTGAGATGTCGTCAGCCATTACCAGATGGTTGTGGAGATCTGTTGAAAGGTAGTACGCCGGCGCAAATCCCGGATCGAGTTCAATGACCCGCGCGAATTCCTGGTTGGCTTCGCGCAAGGTGGCGATCAAGTTATCGCTGCGCGCCGGATCGTGCGCAGCGGCGTAAAGCGCCCGCCCCTTCTGAAACGCGATAAATGCGTCGACATTGCGGATGCCGATAGAGCGCATGCGTTCGCGCGCCCCTTCGTCGAGCAGCACATCGAGCGCCGCTACGACGCGATCGGCGATGTCGAGCTGAACGTCGAGCACATCGTCCAGCTGTCGATCGTAAGCTTGCGACCACACGTGCAAGCCGTCGCTGGCGCGTACCAGTTTTGCAGTGATGCGCGCTCGCTTGTTTTCCCGTCTCACGCTGCCTTGCAGGACATAGCGCACGTTCAAGCGCGCGCCGATTTCGCTCAATCTCAGGTTCTGATTCTTGAACTGAAACGCCGAGGCACGTCCGGCCACATCGATTCCATCGATGCGCATCAGCGAATTCATGATCTCCTCGCTTAATCCATCACCGAAGTAGGCCACGTCGTTGGCGTCGCTCAGATTGACGAAGGGCAGTACGGCGATGGACTTGGCACTCGCGGCCACCGGCAATTCGGGCTGCGCCTGAGTGTGCTTCGGGCTCGGCAACGACGCGGCTTCGCCTTTGAAGGCAGCCGTGGTCGGCGCGGCGCGCGGCGCTTCGGGCCACCAAGTGCGCGCCCCGAGTATCGCCACGCCGGCGAATGTGCCGACCAGCAGCCAGCGATCGATCGGCCGCAAGCCGCTGCGCGCACGCGCCAGGGGCCCCTGCTGCACCAGCAGCCAACGCGCGTAGGCCGACGAATTTCGCAGCTGGGCAAATGCCGGTTCGTGCTCGATGTGCGCCAAGCCGTTGTAGTGCGGGCCAACCAATTGCGCATCCAGCCTGGTCAGCACCGGGCCGACTTCACCCGCCAGTGCCAAAGCGCAGGCGACCAGATAGCGCGCCTCGTCGAGCTGCACCGCATCGCGCTCCGCGAAACGCTCGAAAGGCGCCGCGGCAGCGCGCGCGGCAGCCGCATCACCCAGCGCGCCGTGGGCCAAACACAGCGCCCCGAGCGCCGGCTCGTAGTCGGGCTCTTGTTCGCGAAGCGCCTCGATCTCAACCAGCGCCGCGCGCAGTTGCGCGGTGGCGTCGCGTCCAGCGTACGTCAGCGTCAATCCGCGCATCAACGACGCCGGCCAGCAATAGCTCCGATCGCTCGCGTAGCGACCGAAATCGGCCTGCGCGAGCGCTTCATCGAAACGTCCGAGCGCGTTCAGAAGCCACCAGCGGCGAAAGGCGGGCTGCGAGTTCCCCGCATCGGGAACCACCATGAATTCGAGCGCCGCGGCCAGATCGCCATCGCGTTCGATCAGCACCAGGGCGCGCGCCATTCGCCCAAAGGCCCACATCGGATCGAGCGCCAGGCCGCGATCGGCATGCTCTTCAGCCTCGGCAAAACGACGCAGACGAATCAACGTCAGCGCAAGCTCGATGTGGCCGAAGGCGCTGCGCGGATCGAACTCCAATGCCCGCTTTAGGGCGTCCGAGGCGGCGGCGAAATCGCCGGTGCGTCGCAATACGAACGCCTGTAGGCGCAACACATCCGGATCATTCGGCCGCAGATCCAGGGCTTTGCTGGTGGCAGCCAGAGCGCGCGCGTAATCGCGAAAGCCCCAATAGTGGTAATAACCTTCGGCAACCAGCACCTCCGGCGCATTGGCGTCCATCGCCTGCGCCTTATCGAGCGCGATCCGACTCGCACGACGTTGCACATCGTCGGGCTTGCCAAACCAATAGCGCGCAATCGCATTGCGCGCTCGCAGCGCCCAAGCAGCGGCAAAATTCGGATCGCGCGCCAGCGCCTCATCGATCAGCAGCGCTGCGCGGTCGAAATCGCCGACATCGGCGCGATCGACCAGCCGCAACGCAGCGCGATAGGCACGCCAGGCGCCAGCGTCCGAGGTCATGCGCCGATTCAGCGCCTCGGCGTCTTCAGGCAGCAACTGCGCGTGCAGCGCATTGGCGATCGACAGCGCGATCTCCGATTGCATTTCGAACAAATCGTCATCGTCGATCTCACGATCGAAGGACTCCGCCCATAGATGCGTATCGCTGCGCGCGTCGATCAGCTGCACGTTCAAGCGTACATGCGAGCGCTGCTGTTGCACACCGCCCTCGACGACATTCGCCACACCTAACTCGGCAGCGATCTCGCGCAGGTTCTTGCGCGTATCGCAATACTCCTGCATCGAGGTGCGCGAGATCACCTTCAACGAGCGGATCCGCGCCAGTTGCGTCAGTAAATCATCGTGCAATCCATCCGCGAAGCGCTCGACGTCCTCGCCGCCCGCGCCGGTCTTTAGCGGCAACACCGCCACCGAATTCGGCGGCGCTGGCGGCCGATCGCTGCGTCGGCGCTTCCATCCTTGATCGGCGCTATCGAGCTCCAAACCGCGCGGCGTCAGCTCGTACCACCAGGCAATCGCCATCGCTGGCAAAAACGCAACTGTGAGCAACCCCACAACCAGCTTCATGACCCAATCCGGTGCGCTGAACACCGGCAGCAGCGTCGCCGCAACCTGCACGACCAACCAAGCGCCAACGAGGTACACGCCGGCCATCCGGATCACATGGCGACGCTTGAGTTCTGCGAGGAGTCGCAATGCAGATGCTCGATACGAGAACGACGAAGTTTAGCCCGATGCGCGACTGATCGCGAAAGAAGTTAGTTCGTCAGTTGCACATTGCCTTCGACTAGGTGGCATCCGCCCCACGCCCGATGGCCACAACTCCAGTGCGCGACAACTCGACGAGACCGATCGGAATCATCATCTCGACAAAGGCATCGATCTTGACCGGCGTGCCGGTCAACTCGAACACGAAACTCTGCGGCGAGATGTCGATGACGCGGGCGCGAAAGACTTCGGCCAGGCGCAGCGCTTCAGCGCGTTGATCGCCGGTCGCAGCGATCTTCACCAGCGCCATTTCGCGCTCCAGGCCCGGCTTATCGACGGCCAGATCGACGACGCGATGCACCGGGATCAGGCGCATCAGTTGCGCCTTGATCTGATCGATCACGTGCGGCGTGCCGGACGTGACGACCGTGATGCGCGAGGTGTGCTTCTGATGATCGGTTTCGGCAACCGTCAGCGATTCGATGTTGTAGCCGCGACCTGAGAACAAGCCTACGACGCGCGCCAAAGCGCCAACTTCGTTGTCGACAGTGATCGACAGCGTGGCACGCGTGACGCGGGTTTTGTCGTCGACGAGGAAATAGGCGGAGGCGGGTTGGGTCATTGGAGTACCGAATCTGGTTTGGCGGCCATTAGCCTTGAGGAACAAGCGACGCAACACCGGTGGCGTCGTCGATGCGAATGAGCAGCATTGAGTCTGGTAGCAGCGAGCGATTCATTGCGGAATACAGCCAGTACGGCGCTTCTCCAGTGCGGCAATGCGCTTGAAGAAATGGCTCGTAGAAGTCTGCCCAGCGGATTCGGCTGTCTGCGGCAAAGCGTTCGGCGATTCTCTGGGCTCGATCTGCGGTCAAAGCCAGCGGCGCGACGCAGGGAGCGGTGACATGATCGGCTCGCCCTGAAGTAGCGTCGATCACAACCAGTTCGGAGTCGTCAAAGCTTCCGCTCGGGCCATACGTTCCAGCGATCCAGACACCACGGTTTCCATCGCAGCGAAACCTCGGTTCCATTTTGCGATCGAGATAGCGCGCAGGGTCGGAACTGCTCTCTTGGACGGTGGCACTAAAGATCGCACGAGCTTCGTCAGCATCGATCTTTGGCTCGCCACAGCCGACAGCAGCGGCCAACAGCGTAGCGAGCACTGCCCAACTCATACCAACATCTTCCCCGCCTCCGACACACCCGCGTGCACCGCATCGGGCAGGATCATTTCATCGTGCGCGGCGCCGGAAGGGATCATCGGGTAGCAGTTTTCGAGCTTATCGACGACGCAGTCGAAGATCACGGGCCCATCAAAGTCGATCATTTCCTGGATCGCCGAATCTAGTTCGCCCGCCTTGATCGCGCGGATGCCTTTTGCGCCATAGGCTTCCGCGAGCTTGACGAAGTCAGGCAACGCCTCGGAGTACGAATGTGCGTAACGGCCGCCGTGCAGGAGTTGCTGCCACTGGCGCACCATGCCCATGTACTCGTTGTTCAAGATGAAAATCTTGATCGGCAGCCGATACTGCACTGCGGTCGATAGCTCCTGCATGGTCATCAGTACCGAGGCTTCGCCAGCGATGTCGATGACCAGCGCATCACGATGCGCGGTTTGTACGCCCACGGCCGCCGGAATACCGTATCCCATCGTGCCCAGGCCGCCGCTGGTCATCCAGCGATTGGGTTCTTCGAAGTGGTAATGCTGTGCAGCCCACATTTGATGTTGGCCGACTTCGGTGGTGATATAGGTCTTGCGATGTTTGGTGAGCTGGTACAGGCGCTCAACGGCGTATTGCGGCTTGATGGTGTCGCCATCCTGGCGATAAGACAGCGAGCGGCGCGCACGCCACGCATCGACCTGCGCCCACCAGGCGGTCAGCGTGGCCACATCGGGCTTTTGCGGCAGCGACTTCCAAGCCTCGATCATCGCTTCGAGCACATGCCCGCAGTCGCCCACGATCGGCACTTCAACGCGTACGGTCTTGTTGATCGACGAGGGATCAATGTCGACATGGATCTTCTTCGAACCGGGAGAGAAGGCATCGAGTCGGCCGGTGACGCGATCGTCGAAGCGCGCGCCGATGTTGATCATCACATCGCAGCGGTTCATCGCCAGATTGGCCTCGTAGGTGCCGTGCATGCCAAGCATGCCCAACCACTGCCGATCGCTCGCCGGATAGGCGCCCAAGCCCATGAGCGTGGAGGTGATCGGGAAGCCGGTCAGCCGTACCAGCTCGCGCAGCAGCTGCGAAGCCTTGGTGCCCGAATTGATCACGCCACCGCCGGTGTAGAACACCGGGCGTCGCGCGTTCGCCATCAATGCCACCGCCTGAGCGATGCGCTGCGTATCGCCTTCAACGCGCGGCCGATACGTGCGATGCACGATATTGCTCTTGCTCTGATACTCGCCGCGCTTGAACTGCACATCTTTGGGAATGTCGACCACAACCGGGCCGGGCCGTCCGGTTGAAGCGATGTAAAACGCATCGTGCAACACACGTGCGAGCTCGTTGACATCGCGCACCAGGAAGTTGTGTTTCGTGCACGCGCGCGTGATACCGACAGTATCGCACTCCTGAAACGCATCGGTGCCGATCAAATGTGTTGGCACTTGACCAGTGATCGCAACCAGCGGAATCGAATCCATCATTGCATCGGCCAGACCCGTGACCGCGTTGGTCGCGCCAGGTCCACTGGTGACCAGTAAAACGCCGACTTTGCCCGTTGAGCGTGCGTAGCCTTCGGCCGCATGCGCCGCACCTTGCTCATGGCGCACCAGCACGTGCTCAATGCTTTCTTGCTGGAACAGCGCATCGTAAATCGGCAATACCGCACCACCGGGGTAACCGAAAATGTGCTCGACGCCCTGATCTTGCAGTGCACGGACGACGATTTGGGCACCGGTGAGTTGGTCTGACATGGTTCCTGATTCCTGGTTCTTGGTTTGGCTAAAGCGTTGCGGTTCGGCTGCCAGACCAGGAATTCGACCTGGCTCGCCTTCAACCAACATCCAACAACCCTATTGGCGTTTCCTGACAATCAACATCGCCAACTCCATCGCTTGCTCATAGTTCAAGCGTGGGTCGACGGTGGAGCGATAGGCGCGCTGGAGGTCATCCTCGTTAAGATCGCGCGCGCCACCCAAGCACTCAGTGACATTTTCGCCAGTCAACTCCAGGTGCGCGCCGCCGAGGCGCGACCCGTGGGCAGCATGGATGTCAAAAGATTGCTCAAGCTCACTGCGTATATTCTCGAAACGCCGCGTCTTGATGCCGCTCTGCGTCGATTCGGTATTGCCATGCATCGGATCGCAGCACCACAACACACGCTTACCGTGCGCTTTGACGGTTTCGATCAAACGCGGCAAGTGCTCGGCAACCTTGTTCGCGCCGAGGCGATGAATGAGTGTCAGGCGACCCGGTTCGTTATCGGGAT
>ERZ1066134.826-NODE-826-length-11513-cov-8.890470_pt1 | contig 11513 bp, 11 predicted proteins | sample MGYA00382781_ERZ1066134 | MGnify/ENA primary metagenome ERZ1066134 (study PRJEB33369, sample SAMEA5778364) | biofilm metagenome | biome: Industrial cooling water; feature: Water cooling tower basin; material: Biofilm | place: United Arab Emirates | collected... | reverse complement strand
CCAGCCCCCACATTTCCAGCCCCCACATGGTCAGCCCCCACATGGTCAGCCCCCACTTTTCCAACCCCCACAAGGCCAGCCCCCACATGGTCAGCCCCCACAAGGCCATATACAACCGGTTGATGCTTCAAAGTATATAAGTGATTTCAATGCTCACATTATAACCACTTATAACTTCAACCCGGGAGACATTTCTGTTTGGTCCTCGGCCCTGTATACCTTTGTGGGTAAATTTGGGGTTGAGTTGTCGATGATACACGACCAACCCTTTCACTGGATGGTCGAGGATTTCGTCTTTCTTAGAGACAAGGCCATTTTCTTTAAACCCATCAATCATGATGGTGAAGGATTCGTCCAAGGAATCCGGAACATCGACGTCCACTACGAGGAAAAAGTCCGCATGCTCAATGAAATAGCCGACTGCATTCCTCGTTCGATGCCGGCCATTGCTGCAAAGTTCAGGGCATTCTTTCAGGACTGGCTTGATGAACGGAAAGTTCATCGTCTCATTTTCGACCGAGACATTCAATTTTGGCGCGACTTTGAGGTCGCTATAGATACGGCTTATAACGCCTGCGAACCGCACATGGTGCAAAACCTGTTATACTTTAATAATAATTAAATATGTATATTGATATACTGTATGTACATTAGTATATAATTTAGCAATAACAGTCTTTTTACTTGACAAATTTCAAAGGCTTCAAAGATGACCGTCAGAATCACGAAGCCTGATCTCCTAGATACAGTTTATACAGCTCATACACCTCAGGATACACATATTTCGGATAACCGTCTATCCATCCTTTCATCACCTCGCTAATATTTAGCTCCTGGATGATCGCAATAATCCGCATTAGCCTCTTGTCGTCATAGCGGATCAAATTGAAAGGTATTTTTCCTTTGTTATCTTTCAACGTCATTACGATGTCCATGAAGTCAAATGGTGCATAGAACTGATGCTTATCTGGGTCCTGCACGTTCCTCAGAGACTCGAGACAAAAATCGTCGATGACTGGCATAACACACGCCTTAAAGAACATAGTACACCTAACCTTGTCCTCCTTAATTATATTTTCAGTGAATCTTCTGAACCCATCCCACACTTCATAGTGCTTTTTTGCGAGAACAGGGTAGGACAACAGCAAAGTGTAAAACATGTCCATAATGTCCCCGTTTGTCATTTCAGCCACCGAAGCAAACCCCCGGGCTTTAAAGTCTTCAATCTTCTTCAAGTGGTCCACGTCCATCGATAAACGTTCTCTTATTTCTTGAAGTTCAGAATACCATTCAACAACAGGAAACATAGTGTCAGTCATCCGTTTCCATTCAAATCGCCAAGTAAAACATATAGGTGCATGAAGGACACTCATTTCGTCTTGAGCATTCCAATTGGTCCATTTCTAAACCAAGTCAAGAACATAACCGACCAATAATATGTTGTTATCTTGACCACCAAGTCACCCGGTGTTTTAACCCCAACCCCGGTCAGTCTAAGTAATTACCCCGCTTTTTTAGACACAATCGTAAGTTTGGAACTGATTTCGCATTTTTAAATTAGCTGAAAGTAGTCGTTTCCACTAGTTTTCAGATATTAAGCGATGTAACTTAATTCATCATGTGTAACTTCTTGTAGTTTGGCCTCAACCCAAACTTCGAAAGTGATGATTGGTTGAGAGATAATATGCCAGAAATGGCAGATTAGGTGGCCTGCATCAAAGTAAGAAGAAAGTAGTTAATAATACTGTGTGTCGTCCACCCCATCGGGCAGAGTTCCAGGACTTAACGATTTTCTACATAACTAGCAGTTAAAACTGCGGAAAAGACTAGATAAGTTTAATCCCCGTCATTCAATGTACCGAAACAGTTTTAGGTAGGCATCTTCATTTTCATACGCTGGCTTTAATTATTTTTGACAAGGTGAGCACCGAAGGGGTTATAATGTGCCCTGAAATTCCATATAATATACAATATCAAGTTACGATTAAGAATTTACTGATTTGGTCAAGCTTTCAATCTCTTCCGCCACATTCTCACCGTTGCTCGCTCGTTCAGACATTTGGCGGATGGTCTCCATTCTGCCCTTGAGCTCCATGCACGATGCAAAGTCCTGTTTCTTGATGGCTTGATTGAGTTGAGCATCGCTTTTCTTCAAAAGCGCGGCAAATTGCGATTCGAAAATGTTCGATCTTGCAGGTCGGGGGCATTGTGACACAGTCTTGACCAGTTGACAAGGATTCTGTGACAGTAACGGCCAGTCAATGGACGGCCAGTCATGTACTGATGCCACTGGCTTTTTAATCCGTCTACGTATTCAGCGTTCACTTTTCATCTTCTCCAATGGGCTCTGCAGCAAGCAACAATCGTGTTTACATTTTCAAAGTACAGATCAACTGGCACAACATATCGATCTAAGTCATTAAATGTTTTTTATTTATTTTGTCCTGAGCTCAGATTCATTGTCTGATCGCCAAGTCAAACAATGTCGGTCTGGCGACAGTCTGCCAAATTATGCTTGTACATCTGGGCAAGAAGGAGAATGGACATTAATAGCTCTGGAACAATCGCGACAAGTGTAGTCACCTGCAAGAGAGACAACAGTCGTTAACCGTAGCCGACCAGGTCATTTACTCGCTAACGATGCCGGCCCAATTAACAGTCACCCAAATGGTCTAACAAGATTCTCAAATGCCTACGCTAAGTGACCGCTCAACTTCAACCTAATGAACATCCATAGTATCGCTAAAAGATGAATCTGGGCGTGAAGTTACTAGAATAAAACAGAACAGAACAGATAATTTGTTACTATTTATTGAATAAAACCAAATCGCCTACTTTCCAAGACTCTTCAACAACGCTCTAAGTTTGTGACGGCGCTCACATGCGACTCTGGGATCAAACCAGCCACCAAGCTTACCAGCAATGGCCAGACGTACAGTTGTCAAAAGATCGTCCAGAAAAAAATCGGCAAACTGGCCAACAAACAAGCCGCAATCGGTCCCATTTGGTTGCTGCGGACATTTGATTTGGACGGGACGGACTCTGCTTTCCATGACCTTAATTCCTCTTTTCTCTCCTTCAGCCAAAAAGAGTTTTTTCACAAGTTCAAAGGCTATGGCATCCACACCAGCCATTTCGCTCAGAGAATTGAACGTCAGGATTTGGCATTCGCCGTACCCAAAGACACCAGAAGGATTCCAAACGATCAAGAGGATCCAATGCATGCTGTGGCACACAGGCATCAACACAAAGTCTCTTTCAAAAATGTCGGTGTGTTTCAAAACAGCGAAGTCTTCCATTCTCTTCTGACAATTGATTAGTTTTCTAAAGAACGGTGGATCGAAGATCGTTACCATCTTTCGGGTCACTTCTGATTTTAAGGCAAAGTTGTACTTGATATCAAATTCCACAATTGCATCATTGACCATCCTTTTGTCATTCAGAGTGGCTTTGTCGTGTTCAGAAAGACTATCTACCAACTCACTGGCCACACGACCGCTACTAGATGCCCGACCGTCGTCGAATGGATCGCTAGGGATCATTGGGATGATCCAATCAGATGACGGTCGGCTTTTGGGCCCTTTGCCGTTGTTGCTTAGGGAATTAACCAACTGCGAGTAATTAGGCGGAGACGGAGGATCAAGTCCTTACTGTAATTGTTGCTAATGAGACATTTCTCTAGAGAAATGTTCCTACAGTCAACTTCCTTTTTCAAACTGACAATACTTTTAGGATAACAAATATTTGTTTGTAATTAAAAAAGATTAAATTCAGAATATTACGACGCTGAAATCGTCCTAGCAAGGAAGATTGCGGCTCTGTTTCAGCACAAAGGACCGCTTTGGGCAGCCCGGGTACTTGCAGAGCAGCTGAAAGATCCCACATGGCAGTAGACCAAAAGAAATGATGAAAGGTGATGTTTCTGATTGTGAGTGTTTATATATACAAGCTGAGTGTGATTGCATTTTACTACTTGGCTCTGATGATTGCGATTTCAGCATACATGAATGTTTACAGTTTATCATATTGTCCCAAACAACCCGGGTGTAAATTTGCTTTCCCAATTCAAGTAGCTTTATTGATTAGTTTCTCTAGGCGGAACAGCGTTATTGATGTAGGCGATGTTCCTAGCCATGTGATTTCCATACTATAAGTACATCTTGTCAATGCGCCGGGTAAATCCTGGCCTAAATTGTCCGCCTTTGACGCGAAGAATAGCATGTAATTTTTGATCATCAAGAAGATCATCGAAGAACTTGTCAAACTTATTTTCAAGGGATCGTCCCCAAAAGAAGTCGTGACTCTTTTCATCGTCATGACTGTCTTTTCTACATGCGCCTCGAGGTTTCTTATGCGGTTCAGAAACGACACTGGCCCGTAGCCCCCTGATCGGGTTGTTCAGATAATCAAAATCAGGAAATAGCCATTGGATCAGCGCCTTCTTGATGCAGTCGAGATTCACGTGTTCGTTGGTGAGAAATCCCATTTCAAAGATTCATCTTTCGATGTGGATCGTATTTCACCCTCGGTTTACGCTTGGTGAAGCTCACAACAGTTTCCCGTTACTTTTACGTTTAGTGTTCAAAGTCGCCAGCTGTAAGTTGGAAGTGTAAAATCATAATTATTTTTTAATTGATTTCTTGGCAGGTTTGGCTTTAATCATCTTGTCATTGGCCAATGAGTCTGTGTCCTCGGTGACATCCTCATTTGCATCATCGCCACCGTCAACAGATTCCACGTCACCTTCCAAATCATCGACCTTTATGGACTTTCCGACAGCACTGCCGATCGCGTATGGCAATTTATGGGCGGTCGAGTTGTATTTCCTCGTGAACGCAGACTTGGCCGCACTTGGAATCTTTGACCAAACATCCTGACTTGCGGTCAGTTCAATCAAGGAGTCGACATCTTCGCGACACAGATGGTACTCGTCCATATTCTTGATGGCTATTTCCGGTTCATAGCGCACCAGTGGACCCAAAACTTTATCGGTCAGCATCTCACAAAACACTGTCCGAATAGTAAAGGTCGATGCACCCAATGCAAGGAAGGTGTGGTTGGAAATCTCCTTCAGCAAACGATTCGACTTTGTTGCCTTTGAATTGTTGCCAAACCAAGAAGGAAACATTATTTGGCCAGACAGTGCGCCATGTACGTAGTAAGACGGCAGCACACACGACATGTATCCATGCAGAGGGGCCAAAGACCATTCCTGGTTGGATCCACGAATCAAGCTTTCCACCTTTTCCGATAATGACAGCGAATCCGCAGCTGCAGCCATCAACTTTAAATGGTCAGAGACTGGCTTGCCTTGTATCGATCGAGCAGACGTAGGCCTCGACCGAAAGTAATTTTCGTGGATCATCAATGGAACGAGTGATGAATCAATAAAGTATGCGTCAAGCTTGTCTGCCATGCTCAGCCTATCGTATTGTCCAGTCAACAATTTGGACACTGCATCAAATGGGCCCTCTTCGATGTCCTTGGGTGAGCTAGTCAAGATTAGTAAAGGCAAAACAGTACATGGTTTTGCTAGTTTCGTACGACATTTGAGTCTCGCCAGTCAGTCTGAATGTGGACAGACAATTCAAGAGTTGACGGATGTCGCCGTGCGTGCTCGCTACTAATTGCTCAACGACATTTGGTTGCAGATGAAGACCTTCCTTCTCACAAATTGACGAGATTCTCGAACCAATCTGTCTTGCATCCGGTCTATGAAAATTAGAAACGAGTGGAATCAGTATGTAAATATTGTACCTTCTCAATCGCAGATCCAAGCAGTAATTGGCAAGACTTCTCACTTTCGGAGAAGATCGGTCGTTGCAGCAACAAATGATGGGGATCTTTGACTTTTTGATGAGCTGAATCAGTTCCGCCATTCCACCTCGGTCCCCAGAGCTCATCCCGTCTACTTCGTCCATGATCAAGATTTGTTTTTGAATGCCCTTTGCATGATGATCGGAAGCTTTGGATTTGAAATAGTCGGTCGATAAGGCCGTATTGTCAAGTATCTCCTTGACCGACTCGTGTAGTGTTTTCTTGTTTCGGCAGTCGCTAGCATTGAATTCGAGAATCTTGAAGCCGGCTTCTGTACATGCCATGTGTGCCATTGTGGTCTTGCCAATCCCAGGAGGCCCAGACAACAAAGCAGCCTTTTGCTCTCGCTTCGGATTCTGAATCCATGCAAGCAGTCTTTCGTATATCGAAGTGTTGCCGATCAGTTCGGATCTATTTTTGGGCGCATACTTGACTGTCCACAAGGATGATTCGGAGATTTCATTGTCCAGTTTCGGGATTGAAGTCGGGGTTTGTTGCTTGATGGGCTTTGATTGCTTGACTGGTGACGCAACCTTTTTGGGACTTTGCTTCTTGCTTTCAATGGTCATGTCTTGAACGGCCGTATTGACAGACTTGGTCCGAATGAGATCATAAAATGCGTCTTCATCCAAACAGTTGAGTCCCAATTCCTTCACCTTGGCCAATTTGCCTTCTCCGGCCATTTCACCGACAACCACAAAGTTGGTTTTGCGACTGGGCGCTGTTGTAACTCGACCGCCCAACTTTTTGACTAAATCTGCCGCGTCCTCTCTACCCAAAGAACTTAATTCTCCGGTGAACACAAAGGTCAGACCCAATAGGCAGTTTGGCGTACCCTCAGGGATTTGCTTGCTACCGGGCGCAGAAGGACCGGCCGCTCTCCTCTTCAAATAATCACCATAACTCGAATGCTTCTTTTTAGGCGGACTGGAATGCAAATGATTTGCATCTGACGATGGAATGTCTGGGACAGACCCAAGACTGTCAGCAATCTTGAACGCCTCGTCCAAAACGTTCTCTTCCATATCAATGTCTTCGATACTCGACCGCCTATTCAATTTATTAGACCCAAGCGCCATCGTGTCCTTTGAGCGTTTGAAAGACTTTTTCTCTGGCTCTTGACTCGGCTGGGACTCTTTTTGTGTTGGGCGCGGCTTGAAAAAGTCTTTAATTGAACTCTAAAGATTAAGAAAGTTTGCAGAAAAAGAGTTCAAGTACCATTTGATGTAAGCCGACGATCGAGGGATCCCCGGCTCGACATGGTCAATATCAGTCGGTTGGATGTTCTAAAAATTATCGTTGACTATTTGAAGCAAAACGGCCATTCTGAGGCGGCGAAACTGATTTGCGAACAAGAGAAAGAGCCGATCGACATTTTTGATGACTTTGAAGTTTTTATTGAAAATGTAAAGCAACGAAAATGGACTGCTGTCCTCGAGACTGTGAGCGGTTTGTATTTGAAGCCTATGTACCTCGTGGAGCTATTTAGTCTCTGCTTCCTAGATCTCGTATTTAAGGGCGAAATTGAAGCTGCAAGAGTGATTCTAAAAAGCGCACAGCCTATGAAATACCTTCGAGTACACGACCCTCCATTGTACGCGCATTACGATTCGCTTCTCATGGACCAAACCTTGACGAGCCAAGAACAAATAGAATCAGAAATTCAGTCACTGCAAGAAACGGTCGTCTCTTTTTTCAAATCACGATTTTCAAAGAAAGCAAACAGCGCTCTTTTACTTGATGTGATCAATGATGCTCTCAAGTGGCGCTTTCATAGCAATGAACCTGACATGAACGTCGACTATGATCTAGTCGAGCAGCGTATTGTCCGCCATGACTCTAGTTTTCTGTCGTCCAACTCGTCGTTTTCGCATGTAATCGAGTTGCCAAAGATCGTTAGAATATGTGCACACCCGACCGACCCATTGATTGCGTGTTGCGATAAGGATGGTTTTATTCACCTATTTGATCCGAGAACGGGCGCCAAGCATTCCGATTATGTCAATAGCGATCCGATTGCCATGCCTTCTGATATATCATGCGTTCGATTCTCTTGTGACGGCAAGTTTTTGATGGCCGGATCGGTTGATGGTAATGTGGCGATTTGGAGGCTGGAAAATGGCAATATTCGGGCTTTTCGTTTCTTTCCCAAAATTGGCGAGGGACAGGTACTGTCAGTCGATATGGATGATCATTCAAACGTTCTCGTCTGCATACAATCAAAACTGTGTGTGGTCGGTATGGTTTCCGGCTCAATTTTGCGATCCTCGCGAGGCATTCAACAAGCTTTCTTTGACGGGTCTCGGATAGTCGCCTTTAGCTGCTCGTCTATTAGCTTTCTTGATGGCAATTTAAACATCATTCTTGCAGTTTCTTGTCCAGATACAATACACCGAATGTACTTGACCCGAAAGAACACAATATTCGCCGATCATTACCGTCTAGACACAAAGTCAAACATATTCACGAGTATTGAGCAAGCTTCAGACCCAATAGATATCGAAGAGACGGGCGACCACATTTTGTGTATAGAAAATCAGTGCATCTTGATCTACAAAAAATCAGGAGTAGATTTGAAGCTAGTGAAAGCTATCAAGACGCCATCCAAGGTTGTTTGTGGGGCGTCGACCAGTAATCCGGAATCAGTCACTGTCGCCTTTGAATCTGAATGTTCCGTTTACATGTGACCCTGGCAAATTGTACACCCCTGCAGAAGAGTAAAAATTTCGAAATGTTCGTTTCGCACAGTCTGTTGGCTGCGTCCGTGATCATCTCTAGCGTGTCTTGCTCCGTGTACAACGGCACGCATTTTTTCGGCACAAACAGTGCTGATAAACCCACTGTCCGTACGCAAGAGAAGCGTTTTGTGGACATGACAAACTCGAATGATGTCCTCGGACTGTTGAATTATCCATTTGGCCCTTATTCGCGCCAACTGACCACTAAAAAGGCGAATCCCTTTGAAGACCGAATGATTACCCGTGACAATTTCATGGTAAGAAAGAATGAGATTTTGGAGGCTGTGCGGACTGCCGACTTTGTCGCCTGGGACATGGAAATGACTGGTATCGAGGACACGTCACGGTACACGAACAAGGTTGACTTTTTCGCCAACCTAGACGCCATCTGCAACACTTTTCACCCGGTCGAGATTGGGTTGGTCGCTTTCGAATTTAAGGATGGCAAGTACCGGGCTACCCCGTTTTCCCTCTTGGTCGGCCCTGCTCATCCCCGCGACACCTTTGTTTCCGACACGAGCACAATGTACTTTTTGAAGAAGCACGGCCTCGACTGGACAAAGTACATTGAGCACTACATTCCCATGGCCTCTTCAGCCTTGGAAAATCGTCCGGATGACAAACGGATGAAGCCGGAAGATGTGGCCTTATTTGAGATGGCCCAAAAACTAGATTTCCTCAGCTTCCTGAAAACCCTGCTGGGAATGGCCAAGCCAAACCTCTTCTTCAACGGGGCCATGGACATGTTCCACATGCTGGTTCGCTTGGGCACCACTGGCCGCACCGACAAGACCGTTTTGGGCCGCCCCGCAGTTGACATCAATCAGCTCGAGTCTAGACTGTCGGTGTTGAAAGGCGAGAAAAAGGCCATGGAGGAGGCCAATAAGAAAAGCCTCGACGAAAAGACAAAGAGTGGTGCCGAGGTTGAACTCGTGTCGACCTCGGATGTCGATGCCGAAATCGCCGATCTGGAAAGGCGGATTTCAGGTCTCAAACAGCTGATCGCCGAATTCGACAGGAAAATCATGTTCTACTTTCCCGTCTTTTACGATGTCGCCATTCATTGCTCTACAACGTCCTTGCTCGATCAGTTTGAAAATTCCCGAAGCAAGATCGAGGGAGTCGTAGAGTTGCCTCCTTTGGAGAGTGGTTCGCACTCTGCCCTCGTAGATGCCTGGATGACCGGTGCCCTCTTCCTGTCTCACAATCGAAATAACAAGCCGGTCCAGGACTATGTCAAGGACGCCCTCGTACCGACCTTCATCTCGGCCAACATGATCAATCACTCCAACTATAGCTTGGCCAAGAAGCTAAAGTATAGTGGTTTCGATGCGAGCAAGGAAGAAGCATTGTCGCTGAGTGACAGTCGTCCGTCCTCTGACAAGCAGTAAACTACAATAACCTAAAGGAATCAACAACAACGACAAAATAAAGTAAAATATTTAATAATTATTACTTTTTGCCCTTTTTACCCTTTTTCACTTGCTCCTTGCGCTTGGCAATGTTCTCGGCCCGCTTCTTTTGCTTGTCCGTTTTGGACTTTTCAACGGCCTTTAAACGTTTCGACCATTCCTTGGCGCTCTTTTTCTTTTTCTGCTCGTTGCGCTTGATGGCGGATTTCAACTTTTTGACGTCGTCAAAGACCTTTTCGCCTTTGGCCTTCAAAATTGCCGTTTGAATGTCGTTTGGTTTGATGGCGGTTTCCTTTTGCTTCAACGCCTTTTCAAGCAGATGCTTCTTGTCTTGCTTTTTGGATGCCTTTTCCTTTTTGGTGAAATCGCGCTCTTCAAAGTCTACTTTGCTGGTGATGATCTTTTGTTCTTGCTTTGGCTCTTGTTTTTGCTGTTTTTCTTCTTTCGGCTTTTGGTCTTTTGGGTTCGCGTCAACTTTGGTCTTTTTGTTGGCTGGGGCAGTCGTGTTTTTCTTGCCCTTCTTCTTTTTATCTTCCCTCGGCTTTCCCTGCCCCCGCTTCAACTTCATCTCTTCCAGCTTGGCCTTGACACGCTCGCGAACTTGATCGCCCGACAGGACTTGCTTTGGCTCTTCCTGTGCGCTGACCTCGTTTTGAACTGCAGGTGCGACTGCAACTGCAGTTTCAGCCACTTTTTCTAAATCTTGAAACTTTACACGCTTGCTGGCGTACTTTTCAGCCTTCCCGCTAGTGTCAATATTCTGACGTATCTCGACGGGAAGAGTGTTGAATATTTCACTTATAGACTTTTCCATGGCGTCCAAGTCTTCCAAAGTGGGAACCCGAAAAGTGGACATTTTTACTTACTTGATGACCCCGGTAGCAAGTCCTTGTCGTTCAGTTTAAGCTCGGCTTGCTCAATAACATTGCCTTCCCGTCGCAACAAGACCGGCTTCATGACCCGCTGGTAATATGGATGGGGCTTGCCGATCGGGTTTTGTTTGACCACCTGCTCAAAGTATCTTCTGTACACGTCGCCATCGTAGCAGCCCAAAGGCGAGTTGATGACATAGTCGGTAAAGTTGAAGGCGTCGGTCAGGGGAACTACTTGGGGCCGAATTTTCGAAAGCAGCTCATTGATTTTGCCTTGAAGGGAGGCCATGTGCTGGGGCTGGTAAAAGCCGTACTGCAGAAAAGGTCCGGCATTCTCATAGATCACATGAACCCCGTACAATTGGCATAGATCTGTGAGTATTGGTTTGAGGGCAGTCGGAGCCCTGCTGCAGGCCTCTTTGAACCTCTTGAACAAGTATCCTTGGCAGTGCGCCTTTGCCGATTGGAATCTTATTAGAGACACCTTTTCCAAGGCAGCCTCCTCGCTTGTTCCCTTTTTCGCAAGCTCCATAAACTCTTTCCCAGCCTCGACAATCAAGTTTGCGGCGACGCAATCAAAGCCTTTTTCCATGTTCTCCAAGCTAACCGGATCTCCGGATGCTTGAGCCTTGCATGTCTCCTTGTATTTTGCCGCATATTGAACGCCTTCTGGC
>ERZ1066134.823-NODE-823-length-11524-cov-10.017874_pt1 | contig 11524 bp, 12 predicted proteins | sample MGYA00382781_ERZ1066134 | MGnify/ENA primary metagenome ERZ1066134 (study PRJEB33369, sample SAMEA5778364) | biofilm metagenome | biome: Industrial cooling water; feature: Water cooling tower basin; material: Biofilm | place: United Arab Emirates | collected... | reverse complement strand
GGATGCGGTGTCCTGCGTCAAACAAAACGAAGGTGGAACGAGGCAGGCTGTCCGCAAGGATGCGGTAGAGATCCTCCACCCGCTTGCGGTCCGTGACATCCCGCGAGGTCGAGATCACCTCCCCGGACGGAAGGGGCCTCAACATCGTCTCGAGCCACACCACGCCATTTGAGGCCGTGACAGCCCGAAAGGTGATCCGTGTTGGCTGTTTGGCCGACATCGCGCTCCGAAGTGCGGCTTGAACCCGGTCCTTGTCGTTCGGATGGGCGTACTCGGAAGGGCAGGTGTGGGCGCGGAACCCCAGCACCCGCTCGATGGAGGGGCTGGTATACAGGCACTTTCCGTCTGGAGCCTTCATCGACACGATGTCGCCGCTGAACTCTGCCATCATACGGAAGCGCTGCTCACTTCGGACCAACCGCCGAACCAGGAAGAACAGCACCACGATGAGGAGAGCCGCAAACAGGAGCAGGTAGTGCGTCCACAAGGTCATTCGCGGCTACCCGGGCAAAGGAGGAAGGTGCGCTGTGGACAGCCAGAACTTCTCGATCGCCTCGATGGCGGACACGAAGTCGTCGAACGACACGGGCTTCACCACATAGCCGTTCGCGTGAAGGGTGTAGGCAAGGTGGATGTCGTGGGACGCGGCAGAGGTCGTCAATACGATGACGGGGATGACCTGAAGCTGTGCATCGGCCTTCAGGTCACGCAGCACCGCTCGACCATCACGACGAGGCATGTTGAGGTCGAGCAACACCAGGTCAGGTCGGATCGCCTCCTTGTAGCGCCCTTCGCGACGAAGGAAGGCCATCGCATCAATGCCGTCAATGGCGACGTGAAGCGCGGAGGGGGTCTGAATCTTGCCGAACGCCCGACGTGTGAGGAGCACGTCGGCGGGGTGGTCTTCGACAAGCAGGATTTGGAAGACACGTTCGGTCATCAAGGGGTACCAGGATTTTGGACCTCTGGAACAGGGGCCACGACCTTCGCGTCGGGAACCGCGAAGTAGGCGTACAGAATCCACGCCACGATGCCGGTCACCAGGAATCCAAGGGGCTGTTTGAACATAACCCAAAGCTCTGAGCCGATCTTCTTGTACGTCTCGCGCTGGTCCTTCTCCATCTCCTTCTGGTGAGCCCGCTCCTCATCTTCGATCTTCTGCTTCCGAGCAAGCTCAGCCTTGGTGGTCTCATTCGCGGTGAGCAGAAGTTGGTTCGTGATCTGGGCCTCGCGGACGAGGTTGTCGAGCCTGGCGTTCATAGTGCCCATCTCGGTTTCCAGGTTCTCCAGGCGGGTGTTGAGAGTGTTCTCCAACGTCTCGAACCTGCGCTCGAGAGAGTCGATCCTGCGTGTAGCCGCCGACTGTGCCTTGGTGGCATCTGTCAGCGCGTCGAGTACGCGGTCCTGCGGGTCTGTCGGCATCGTTGGCTCCAGGCCGCACCTGTGCAGGTACACCCACTAGGTCTAGGGCATAGATGGAGTAGCGAGAACAGGCGCGTCCGCGATGCGTCTAAGGGTGATGGGGGCGACATGACGGTGGACAACAACGACCTGACTCAACGCTTGGAAAAACTCGAAGATCGTCTGGAAACGTTCGCGCACGACGTCAACACGAGGCTTGCTCGCTTGGAAGAAGACCTGGCCCGACTGCGCTCTCGCATCACCCGGATGCCAGAGTCGGAGGAAAAGGGCGTGATACTTGGGGAAATCGACAACATGACGGATCAGACCCTTGAGCTTTCGAAAAACGTCGAGGGCCGAGAGGGGTAAAGAGTCCCACTTCTTGTGTAGAGAAGGGTACGCCACTGCATCGGTGGGACTGGAGAAGGTGATGGGCAACAAGCTGTTCGTGGGTGGTCTGGCCTGGGGTACGGACGAGGATTCCCTTCGTCAGGCGTTCGAGTCGTTCGGTTCTGTGCGTGAGGCCAAGGTCATCGTGGACAGGGAGACGGGTCGGTCGCGTGGGTTCGGGTTCGTCACGTTCGAGGCCGAGGCGGATGCTCAGGCCGCCATCAAGGGCCTGGACGGGTCCTCGCTCGATGGTCGCAACATCCGCGTGAACGAAGCCGAGGACCGGCGGGGGGGCGGCGGCGCGGGTGGTGGAGGCTTTCGCAACAGCCGCCCCGAGCCCACGATCGAGCGTCGCGGAGGCGGCGGATGGTCTGAGCGCGATGGCGGAGGGGACCGACCCCCTCGTCGCGGTGGCGGCGGAGGCCGTGGGCGCGACTGGTAGTGGCCTCGAGGGGTCTGCAAACCCCTGGCTGCACTGGGTCACGCTCTACACCGACGCGGGCTACCACCCCGTAGAAGGCGGCACCTATGCGTGCCGCACCCGGCACTCCTTCCCCCCTATCCGCACCGAGATCCACGGGAAGATCGCCGAGTGTGCCGACAGCAACGTGGCGGAAATCTACGCCATCGTGGTCGGCGTCGAGCATGTCCTGGCAACCTGGGGGCGTGTGGACGGCATCGGGGTCAAGACGGACTCGCAGACTGCTCTGGCGGTGCTGAAGTTCGGGGCGGCTCCGCATCGTCGTGCCGACTTCCGCGCCCTCCAGCAGCGGCTCTCCAACGCCCTGAAACTGAAGGAACTCGAACAGGGCTCCTTGGTGAAAATCCGCATACAATGGGTCAAAGGACACCAGGGGAGCCGCACCACGCAGGGCTGGTTGAACAACCGCGTGGATGCCCTTGCCAGAGAAGCGCGTAAGAGGGGGTAGACCCGTGCAACCCCGAGCCCCCAGCGTGTTGACATGACCCCGGAAGCTCTCGCCGTCCTCGCCCTCCGCCGTGCCGAATCCGATGCCTACTCCAAGACCCGCAACCTCGATCTGTGGGGGCTGCGGGTCGCGTGGTTTCTCGTCCGGGAAGGCGTCTCCTGGACCCGCCGCGTCTGCGCCAAGTACAACAAGCAGTCGCCCGCCTGGAGGTGCTACCAGAACCTCATCAAGGCGGGCCTCGTCGTGGAAGGCCCCAACGGGGGCCTCGTCTACGACGAGATGCCCCAGTGGGAGGACGGTGACGGCCCTCTCCGGTGGCTCGAGGCGGTGGCGCACGTCGCCGCTGGGGGCGAACCCGCACCGGATCTCCCGCGTCGCCGGTGAGCCCGTGAGGGTTCAACTTTGGGGTTCAGTTCCTCCTGCTCAGACGTACACTACGGGTAGGAGGTGAACATGCTGCCACCCTGGCTCATCGATCAGAAGGAACAGGAGCGGCAGCGTCGGGAGGACGAGGCAAGCTGGCATCGCCAGCCTCGCCTCGAAGCCCCTCGCCCCATGCCCGTCGAGAGCCGTGAAATCCCAACCCCCACCGACACAGGACGGGGGAGTTGGGACGTGGACTTCACGATCTAGCCCCCCACTTTCGTGTGGGCTACTTCAAGCCCATAACGAGGATCGTGGTCTCCCCATTTCTTTCCGGGGGGAGCACCGTCACCTTGCCAAGAGGACCCACGAAGTCCACTTGTTCATAGCTGGTCTTGAACCCAGGCCGTTGGTCCTTGTACCCGAGTGACTCGAGCGCCTCCTCAATCTCGTTGCTGTAAGCCCTGGTATACACTGACCCGTATGGGCTAGGCCCATCCTCAGTGGGACCCCCATCGAAGCGGGAAGAAGCCTTTTCACCTTGCTTCTCGATGGCGTTCTCGATTTGACGAAGAATCGCCATGACCTTGGGCTTCATGGATGGCGAGGGGCGGACCCTGGACCGAAACTCGTCACGCTCATCCTCTCTCCGCATCTCCTCACGTTCCCAAGCTGGAATCGCCGCAACGAGAGGAATGAGATGGGGCCGAAGTTCGGGGTTGGCGTGTGCGAGCCGAATGATGCGACTGCGAAGCTCGGACATAGGTAGATCCTCTTGATTTCGCAAAGGACATCAGGAGAGAACACGGGTTGATACGACCCATGTTCTCTCCGTGTGCCCCGCTCTACAGGCTCGAGCGCAGGTTGAACGTCACGACGATGTAGAGGAGCGGGAACACCGGCTGGATGAACGCCTCGACCTCGGCGACCGTCGGGTCGTCGGGAGCGATCTTCGCCTTGACGCCCGTGTAGGCGGCGAGGATCTGCGCGCTCACGAGGAGCTTCAGGGTGTTGCTCAACTGACCTTCGATCTGGCTGAGCACGCCGGGGAGGAACTTCGTACCGATGAACCGGTCGAGGGTCTGACGCGACTGCTGCTGGACCTCGTCGACGATCTGGATGATCGTTGGGAGCTTCGACAGGTTCGCGTTCCCGTTCGTGCTGTTGCCCACGAGGTCGGTCGTGAGGCCGTGACGCACCCGGATGACCGGCGGACGATCCTCGAGGACCGTGACGCCCTTGACCGCCACCTGGTTCATCTCCACCGCATCAAGCGTCCGGGCGAGCCGGGTCGCACCGATGAGGCGGCGGTTCGTCCAGGGGGTAGCCACGTCGGTGTTCGGGCTGACCACCGACCCCGCCAGCATCGAGGCGAGGTAGGTGCCGTCCACCAGCGTCTCCTCGTCCGTCCCATCTGCACGAGGCAGGGGGACGATCACGATGTCGGGGTAGACGAGGCGGAAACGGGTCCGCTGAACCGCCTGAGCTACGTTGCCGACCGACCGCACCGAGGTCCCCGCCGACACACCCGCGATGACGGTCCGCTCCGCCTGGTGGCGGATGTCGGACTGGATGTCCGCGTGCCGGGTGATGTACTGGAAGAACTCGGTGTTGTCGCCGCGAAGCGGAACGAGGATGTCCGGGAGGATGCCGCCCGTGAGCGGCCCCTCGAGTTCATCCACCGCATTGCGGTAGGCGGTGATGGACGCCGTGTCCGGGATCCCGTCGCCGTTCGTGTCGGTGTCCTTCTGCACCTGCTTGATGCCGACGAGGACCGCCCCGTTGAGGATGGCCAGGTAGGAGGCCAGCGACACCGGGTTGTCCGGCGAGATTTCACCGTAGATCGCCTCGATGGTGGCGAGCCGGGTGAACAGGGCCGTCTCGTAGTCCTGCTTCGTGTACTGGTACGACACGTAGTAGAGGTCGCCCGTGACCGGCTCGGCCCCACCCCGCTCGAAGGTCTCGACGATGGCCGAGTCCTCGGGCGTGATGTTGAAGGTGTTCGTCACGACCAGTTCCACACCGGGCAACGTGTTGACCGGCAGGTTCGAGTCGGTGGTGACCACCTTGCGGACCGTGAAGGTGAAGGACTCTCCGTCCGGGTAGTTCGACCCACCCTCACGGTCGAGGAGGGTGAACGTGAGACCCGTCACGAGGTCGCGGTAGGTCTGGCCCACCACGCCGTCCTGACCCGTTCCGTCGTTGGAGGGGTTGAGGACCGAGGTGTTGATGGTGCCGGACCCGTTCACGAAGTCGGACGAAGTGACCACGAAGCCGCTGATGCCGACCTCGCCAGCCCCACCATCACCCGCCACCACGCCGAGCCCCGTGCCCGGGAGGAGCACGCTGTCCGACGAGGCGGCGGCGAAGCCGATGCTCGAAGAGGTGCCCAGACCGGCCGTGCCCTGCGACTGGAGGTAGAGGTACTGAGCCCCGCCCTCGTCGTACTCCACCCAGGCCAGCGCCTCGGCCGCGAAGTAGGTCGCCACCGGAGCCGTCCAGCCGAGGAGAGACACGGCGACCGTGGCCGCTGCGTGACCCATGAGGGACGACGCCACCCGCTTCGGGGTGATCAACGTCCGCTCCGCCACGTCACCCTCGTTGAACCCGAGGACGTCGTTGGCGTTGCCGTTGCCGATGACGATCGTGGAGGTCGGAGCCTCCTGGTTCGACATGAGGCGGATGGCCGCGCCTTCCTGGCGGCAGATGGTGGCCGCCTGCGGAGCGGAGAATCCGGCGGCCACGAGGGCATCCCGGATCTGGTTGAGCACCGTGTTGGCGGTGCCCGCAGGCCCGAGCGGAACATCCGCCGAGCCGCCCGTGGCGATGGCCGTGCCACCCGCATCCGTGAACTCCACCGTGACGGGGACGTTGTTCACGGAGAACTTGAACACGTTGTTCTGCGGGTTCGTACCCCCGGCCGCGTAGAACGTGACCACGGGCTGGCCGTCGCGAGCGTCGCCGAAGGTGGCCGCAGGCACCTGGCCGTTGACGAAGCCAACCTCACCCCGGAGGGTGGCCCCGAGCACCGTACCGCGCCAGGCGGACTCGGCCGTCTCGAGGGCGGTGAGCCCCGTGAGCGTGTCTCCCGTCGAACCCTGCACGGTGATGCCCGTGTTGGCCAGGGTCGTGAAGGGGTACACGGTGCCGAAGCCGGGAACCACACGGCTGCGGAGGATCAGGCGGTCGTGGAGGAGGGCAGAGGTGTTGTCGCCCGTGACGGTGAACCGGCGGGCGATCGGCCCCTGGAGTACCTTCGTCTGGGAGCCGCCGGGAGCCGCATCCGTGTCGATGCCCGCGAGAATCGCGAAGTCCTGTGCGGCGGTGCCGTTGGTGATGAACTCCAGCACACCGGCCGCGTCACCCGTGGCCTTGGTGAGGCCGAACACGAGGTTCCCGTCGCCGTTGGCCGTGACCGTGACCGCGAGGCCCGCGAAGGGAGCGCCCAGGGTGCCGATCTGGGTGGCCATCGCGGTCTGGACCGCCGTGGCGAGCGTCGCCACCGAGGCGTAGGTGCCCGGAGCGATGGTGGCCGTCAGCGTGCCCGACAGGGTGGACACGTCGCCCGTGTAGTGGAACGAAAGCTGGTCGTACTCACCCGCCGTGATGACCACGGACGAGAGGAACTTGCCCGAGGCCGCCCACACCGCAGGGACCGTGTTGGCCGCCGTGTTGATGGCGGTCACGAAGGCCGCCAGCGTCTGAGCGGCACCCGTCGCGGCCGAAGCCGTGATGAGCGCCCCGTCCACGGTCAGGTTGACCCCGTTGTTGGTCGCGTCGACCTCGTAGGTGGTGTAGCCCGAGTCCGCCGCGTAGCTGATCTCGGCTCCGACCATCGTGGCCGTGACGCCCAGGTTGGCCGTACCCATCACACCCGACAGGTCGATACCAGCGGCACCGCCCGCCAGAGCCGCACCGTCCACGATGAGACGCATGCGGTCCGAGGCGTTCTGGATGAACACGTAGTCGCCCGCCCCGGGAACGGTGTAGGCCCCGAGCGTGGAGTCCACCGACCGGAAGGTGACGGTGACATCTTCCTCGACCGGCCCTTCGTAGTTCGTCGTGGTGAACGGAGTCTCGAACCGAACGTCGGGCTTCCGCTCCGACCCCGAGGGGAACTGGAGGGTGATGGAGGCGAGACCCGAGGACTTCACCCCGAACAGCGGGGTGTACAGCGACTCCCCGCTCTCGTTCGTGATGGAGTAGGTGCCCACACCCGACGGACCCGCCGTCTCGACGACGACCGAGTACTCCTGGTCAACCAGGGTGTTGTAGTAGAAGGTCGCGAACACCTGTGCGCCGACGGGCACCGAGTCCTTCAGGGTGAGGGTGCTCGAGGCCGAGTCCACCTTCGTGACCTCGACCGGCCCACGGGCGATGGCGTCCTGAACTCCGAAGCCCCAGTAGGCGATCACGAGGTCGGGACGATCGGTGGGGAGGTCGATGCGGTCGTTGCTGACCGTCTGGAACAGGCTCGAGCCGAGCGGGCTGTTGCGGCCGTTGCCCGTGGTCGGGACGAGCGGCAGCGAGAACTGGGTGCGGCTTTCCTTCGGGGGGATGACCGTGGTGTCCACGACCGCCGCACAGGGCTGCAAGTAGCCCTTGGTATCCACCAGGGTGGCCGACACCTGCGAGTCGTTGAAGTACTCGGAGCCGCTGGTGTGCTCACCCGCCCGGATGAGCACGGCGGTGCCCCACACGATCCGAGACGACCCGTCGGTGGGGTCGTTCCAGAGCACGAAGTCCACACCGTCCGTGTAGTCGGACCGGCCAGGCGTCACACCGCACTGAAGGATGTCGGTGACGTTGATGTGAGCGAGGTAGTCGAACGTGTCCTGCCAGGCGTTGAAGTAGTACTGGATGGTGACCACCGCCCCGGACTCGGGGGCGAAGGGGAGGGTCACCGCCCGGTTGGCTCCGTCCACCGCCGTCGGGATGACCTGCACCCCGTCGATCTTCACGGTCACGTCGGAGGGGTCGGTGGTCGTGATGCCGCCGTTGGTCCCGTCCACGATGGGTCCCTGGAAGGTGTAGAACACCTTGTTCCGGGCCGTGTAGTACCCGGAGGTGAACCCGAGGGTGGAGTTGGCCGTGCCCGTGCCGATGAGCAGGTTGCGCTCAGCGGTCAGGTAGAGCACCGTGTTGCCGAAGTTGTCTCCGGACGTGGTGGCCACCAGCGTCGTCGAAGCCGCCGTTGCAGCCGCGTTGATGAACGCGGCGACCTGAGCGGCGGTCCACGGCGTAGCCCCGGAGTCGGGGAGGGTCACGGTCACCGTCGTCTCGTCGTCCACAGTGACGACGAACGTGTCGTTGTCACCCGTGGTGACGGTGTAGTCCTCGCCGACCGCCCCGTAGATTTCCGCCCCAGCCTCGGTCACCTGGTCGGACACGGTGTCCGTGATGAGGGTGTCCGTGCGCTTGAAGAAGTAGGTGACCCGCACCTCGTCCCCAGCCTTGGGAGCCGTGGCGAGGGTGAGGATGCCCTTGGCCCCGTCCATCGCGATGACCACGATGGGCTGACCGTTGATCGTCACGGTCACCGACGACGCCTTGGTGGCCGTCGTGCCCGTGCCGTTCCCGTTGACGATCGGGTACTTGCGGGTCTGGATGCGGGTCAACTCACCGTCGAAGTCGCCCAGGGTGATCTGGCCCGACATCGAGATGCTGACCACCGCGCGACCCGTCTCGTCCTCCTGGACGATGCGCTGATCGACCGAAGCGGACGACCCGCGAACCATCTCGAGGTTGTTCTGGGTCAGGATCTCGGAGCCCGTCCCGATGAGGATGGGGAGCCGAAGGCCGTCCAGCAACCCCTGCGTCGGGTTCTCGTAGTTGGTCTTGGTGTAGACGCCGGGAGGGGCGTAGATGCCATTGGGGAAGGCCATGTTTCCATTCCTCGAAGCTGATGGGCTCTTGGCACATCCACCGTCATAGGCAGTTCACCGTGACCCCTCGGGGTCAGGCAGAATCCTGTGGCAGTAGGTGAGTCGCGAACCCTCCGCTTGCAACCGCGTTGTTCCGAACGAGCCGTTAGTCCGTCTGATCCGAGTTCATCGATCCGGTCATGTCCCTCGAGCGAGGGGAGCCACGAAAGTCTGGTCTGGGTTCGGTCGAGTCTCGGTTCGGTCGGGTCTGGGTCTATCGGTGCGGCCCGTCGGGTCGCGGTTGCAGGCGAGTGCTTCTAGCCCTCGGCCTTCTTGGAACTCTGAACACTGGCTTCGACAGCCTTCTGGGCCTGTCGGAACAGTTCCCGCCCCTGGTTGGCGGCGGTGCGCTCGGACTCGGTGATGGTCCGGTAGCCACCCTCGGTGGTGCGGGTGAGATGATCGCGGGTCACCAGTTGCCCGGATTTCCGCGCGTCCTGGACCACGCCATCCTTGTGCTTGGCACGATCGCCGATGAGCTTCCACCGCTGCTCGGCATCGCGACCGATCACCTGGTCGGCGCTGTAGTCGATGGCGTGAACGCCCGTGTTCTGTGGACGAGGGCCGCCCACCACCTTGTGGGCGAACGTGTGGTTCACAGCCGAAACGAGCTTTCGAGCCCCATCCACCCCGCATTCGGGGCACGCCGTTGAAGCATCGGACTCCGCCATCTTCCGCATCTTCTCGAAGCGGAGGCCGCAGTCGCTGCACTCGTACTCGTAGATCGGCACCAGCCTCTCCTACTACAGGGGAGGTTTATAGACCGACCACCGGAGACCCCTGTGGCCCCACCGTACCGGCGTACCTACTTGATCGTCTCGAAAGTCGCCGTCTTGCCGCTGAAGAACGGATCGTCGAAGCTCTGAAGCCCAAGGCTTTCAAGCACCTGGATGTTCGAGACCGCACCCGCTTCGAGAAGCTGGTCGTTGGTCATGGCCGCCACTTCGGCGATCTGCTCCTGGGTCAACGGGACCACACGGCGGATGGTGGCCGACAGCGGGACATGGATGGCCCAGTCCGTCTGGGTCTGGACGGAGAAGCTGGCGTTGTAGAAGTAGTCGTCGGCTGTCTCGTCGTAGATTTCCTCGGTCTCCCCGCCCATGGAGACAGCGGTGATCTCGATGCCCTCCGTCGAGAGCCGGTTTCGCGCCACGCCCCACAGGTACATCACAGTGGCATCCGTGATCTCCTGCTGTGCATAGGGGTCGCGGGCCACGATGTCGAAGTCCAAGGAGATGTCCCACTTCCCACCGTACTCGAGGGCCGTGGGCTGACGACGACTGGACACGACCACCGCGACGACATCGCCCTTCTGGACTCGACGGCCGAAGGCCAGCACACAGCCTGGGATGGCCATCTTGTGTGCGAAGTTCTCCTGGATCTTCCAGGGACCTGTGGACTCCCCCGGATACCGATAGTCCACCATGAGGTAGCTGCCGGACTCGAGCGGGACGGTGAGGACGATCTCCCCCGTGGAGGGAGACTCGATGTAGTTGACGCCCCGCACGAGGGGGATGGACCCTGGCATCTCGAACACACGGGTTGAGCCCGCATGGAACGGGTTCGACACCATCCAGGTGAAGTCGTTGACCTTGGTGGCGGTCTCGTTCGTGATCTCGAGGAGCGGGTCCACCATGAACTCGAAGCTCGGCTCGACGTTGTAGGGCGGGGATGGCTCAGCCGCCTCGGTGACCTCGATGAAGTAGATGCCTGGCGGCGAAGGGAACACACCTCCGTTGTTCCGAATCGCCACCGCGTCCTCACGCACCCACTCGACCGACAGACCCGGCTTGTCCTTGTACCGGGCCAGCATCACGTAGGACTGCACGACCCCGAGGTAGTTGTCCGCCGAAAGCTGAACGTGGTTGGCCGAGGAGGTCTTGAGGATGATCCCGTAGGAAGGCCGCTCACGAAACGAGTACTTCCCCTGAATGTGCTCCACGAGGTCGCGGTACTTCGGGTGGTACTGCCAGAACCGCCGAAGCTCCAGGATGAACCGCCGTTTGGTGGCCTCGGTGAGGAAGTAGTACATGGGTCACGCCTCAGCCTTGACGTTCTCGGCCATGTAGGTCGAGATGGCGGACTCCAGCCGATCACGAAGTGCGATCAGGTCAGAGAGGGGCACCTTCTGCATGGACTCCAAGAAGCCCGCCGGGGTCACGATGATTGTGGCGTCCCCGTGCATGTTGGCGGACAACACGTCGCGGATCACGTCCATCTCCTCGGGCTCCATCCCCGGTCGAACCGTCACCCACACCACGTCCCCGTCTCGAACGCGGTGAAGCACTTCCAACGACACCAGGTTGGTCATCGTTCGTCTCGAGGTTGCTTCCGATCCCAGCAGTACAGCAAGACCTCGGCATCGGTCGACCGCACAACCTCGGGGGGTGGAAGCTCGGTTTGACGGCGCTTCAGCAACTCCACCAAGCGGTACGTCTGAATGATGTCCGAAGGTGGATCGAACGTGATGCGGGGGCCCGACGGTCTCATTCCTCGTGCTCCTGCATGGCCTGGAGC
>ERZ1066134.815-NODE-815-length-11643-cov-8.069641_pt1 | contig 11643 bp, 12 predicted proteins | sample MGYA00382781_ERZ1066134 | MGnify/ENA primary metagenome ERZ1066134 (study PRJEB33369, sample SAMEA5778364) | biofilm metagenome | biome: Industrial cooling water; feature: Water cooling tower basin; material: Biofilm | place: United Arab Emirates | collected... | reverse complement strand
GGGCTATACAGCAATTATGGCGGACTATTTTCTATAAACGATGTCCCCATGCGCGATGTCAATATTTTTAGTTATAGAGATACCATAGGCGAAAACCTGTCGCATGACGAAATTTTTGAAGGAACTATAGAAGAAAACATCACTGTCGGCAAAAACGGAATTTCATTTGAAGACCTCATGTGGGCTATCAAAGAAGTAGGGCTTATAGATTTTGTGCAGTCGCAACCTCAGGGACTAAAAACCCGATTGGTAGGCGGTGGCAGAGACCTTTCAAGCACCATACGCCAAAAAATTATTCTGGCTCGCTCTATTGCTGAAAAACCTAAAATGCTGGTAATGGATGATGAAGTATTTACAGAACAAAATGAGAAAAAGCAGCTTCAACGTTTGTTTTTCACTCATCAAAACGATTGGTCGCTGGTGATGGTGACCAACGACCCTATGCTGCTCGCCAATTCAGACAAAGTACTGTTTTTAAAAGATGGCACCATTTATAAACAGGGAAACTTTACAGAAATGCTCCGTGATGAAGATTTTGCAAAACTCATCATTGGTAACAAAGGCAAATAAAATTGTAATAAATCTCACCCTTCAAAAACGTGTAAATATGCCAAGCTTGTCTATATTTACACGTTTTTAATTTTTATTATGGCACAAAAACAGAAAAACACCTCATCAAAAGAAACTAAAACTGCCTCGGCAGTTGCACCCAAAAATACCATAGATGCATACTTGATAGTATTATCTCTCTTCTTGGCGGCTGTGGCTTATGTTCGTTTCAGGCTTTTATCTATCCCTCTCGAACGTGATGAAGGCGAGTATGCCTACATGGGAAAATTAATTTTGGAAGGAATAGCGCCCTATGGCGAGGCCTATAATATGAAGCTTCCGGGTACACACTTTATGTACGCTGTACTAATGCTCATTTTTGGAAAAACTGTCACGGGTATCCATTTGGGGCTATTATTGATAAATTTAGGCACTTGTATTTTGTTTTTCTTTGGCTTTAAAAAGCTCTTCAATCCCATTGCAGGTTTGGCTTCAGCGGCTGTATTTGGAATCATGTCTATTTCGGCTTCATTTTTGGGGTTTGCAGCACATGCTACTCATTTTGTTACTTTTTATTTGGCTTTAGGAGTGTTTTTTTATTCGAAATATTCTTTGGATAAAAAGATGCTTTGGATTTTTCTCACTGGAATCATGTTTGGAATGGCATTTTTAATGAAACAGCAAGCTGCATTTATAATCATAATGGGTGGTTTGTGGGTAGTGTCAGGTCATATTTTTGCCAAGCCATTTCAAGCAAAATCTTTTGTTACAGATGTTTTAGCCTATTCTGTTGGTGTGTTTGTGCCTTATTTACTCACTTTAGGAATTTTGTATGCTGCCGGAGTTTTTGATAAATTTTGGTTTTGGACGTTTGAATATGCCTCGAAATATGCCAGTGGAGTGGATTGGGAACAAGGAAAGCAACTTTTGGGCATGACTTTTAAGCCCATGTGGGACGAATTTACACTTCTTTGGGTGCTGGCTATTGTATCAGTGCCCATTTTATGGCTTTCAAAACTCAGCATTCATCAAAAAATAGTGGCTACGGCCACCGGATTGTTTGCGTTCCTCACTGTGTGTCCGGGCTTTTATTTCAGACAACATTATTTCATTCCCCTACTCCCTGCAGTTGGTTTATTGGCAGGACTAGGAATAGCCACAGTGGCCGATTATCTAAAAAATAGCCTTAAAATAAATGCTGGATTGGCCATCATTACAATCATACTTTTTATAAGTGTTTCTGTGGCTTGGTCTAAAAATAAGATATACTATTTCAAGACAAAACCATTGATTCTTTCCCGAATGATTTACGGCACAAATCCATTCCCCGAATCGCTGGAAGTGGCCAAATACATCAACCAAAACAGTACGAAAGAAGATAAAATTGCTGTGTTGGGCTCAGAGCCTCAGCTTTTTCTCTATGCTGGCAGATATTCAGGTACAGGCTACATTTATACCTATGGCTTAATGGAAATCCACGATTACAATAAGCAAATGCAAGAGGAAATGATAGCTGAAATTGAAAAATCGAAGCCCAAATTTATTGTGTTTTGCAACATAGGTACTTCTTGGTTGGTAAGGCCCGATTCACCGCGATTGATATTTGAATGGTTTGGCAAATATTCTCAAGAAAACTATGTGGTAGACGGTGTAGCAGACATAGCCGGACAGCAAGCCATCTATAAATGGGGCGAAGAGGCCGCCTATTATCGTCCGCAAGGAGAACATTTGGTGGTTTACAAAAGAAAATAAAACAAACAAAAAGCCTCTCATCATCAACGAGAGGCTTTTTCATTCAGTTTTACCCTATTTTAATCCAAATTATATATTCCGCCTTCTCCGCCTTCAAAGTGTACAGATAGGAGCTTGGTTTCTGCATTTTTGAAGAAATTCATCACATACTCTGCTTCTTTTTTTACAAAGTTTATTTCATCTTTATAATCGGCAGGGAACAAAGTAATTTCCATAGCGGCTATCACGGTAGCAAATGCGAAAGGAACGAGGATATATTTTATGTTTTTCATGGCTTTATAAATTTTATATTTTAATGATAATTTTCCCTTTTTGTTGATACAAAGCTACTTATGGAGAATTAAACCCTTATTAAAGGCAAATTAAAAGCACATTAAATCAAATGTAGAATTACGGCAATAAGATTAATAAGCGATTAAAATTTTATTCTTCTGCTTTGAAAGGCTAATTTTACAGCCTATTTCCAACCTAAATACATAAAGCATAATGGCCACACAACTTTGGGCAAAAAATGTAAAAGTAAACGAAGCAATAGAACAATTTACCACAGGAAAAGACCGTGAACTTGATCTCTTGCTAGCCCAATACGATGTTTTGGGCTCGTTGGCACACATCACCATGCTCGAAACCATAGGCCTGCTCACTAAACAAGAGCTAAATGTGCTGAAAGAAGAGCTTAAAAACATTTTTAATGGCGCAAAACAGGGCGATTTTGCAATTGAACATGGGGTGGAAGATGTGCATTCGCAAGTAGAATTTATCCTTACAAAAAAACTGGGCGATGCAGGGAAAAAAATCCATAGTGGCCGTTCCAGAAACGACCAAGTGCTGGTAGACCTAAAGCTTTTCATGCGTGATGAAATAGAATCGTTGGTAGATGAAATAAGTAGACTTTTTACACTTTTACAATCGCTAAGCGAAAAACACAAGAACATTCTTCTACCGGGATATACCCATTTTCAAGTGGCCATGCCTTCTTCCTTTGGCTTGTGGTTTGGCGCCTATGCAGAGGCTTTGGTTGACGATTTGGAGCTTCTTTTGGCTGCTTACAAAGTAGTAAATAAAAATCCTTTGGGTTCGGCAGCCGGTTATGGTGCTTCTTTTCCGCTCAATAGAACGCTCACAACCAAGCTTTTAGGCTTTGAAACACTTAATTACAATGTGGTTTATGCCCAAATGACCAGAGGCAAGGCCGATCAAATTGTTGCTTCCGCTTTGGCTTCGGTAGCATATACGCTAAATAAATTGGCCACAGATGTGGTGCTGTATGTATGTCAAAATTTTGACTTTATCGGCTTTCCGGAAGAGCTGATGGAAGGCTCAAGCATCATGCCACATAAGAAAAACCCTGATGTTTTTGAACTTATCAGAGCCAAAACCAATAAGATAAAGGCCCTGCCAAACGACATTAACTTGCTCACTACCAATATGCCTTCGGGCTACCACCGCGATTGGCAGATATTGAAAGAATATACTTTACCTAGCTTTGCAGAATTAAAAGACTGCCTCCAAATGACTGGTCTTATGCTGAGTTCTATTCAGATAAAGGAAAACATTGTTAAAGATGAAAAATACAAATATATGTTTTCTGTTGAGCGTGTAAACGAGTTGGCACAAAGCGGACTGCCATTCAGAGATGCATACAAGAGAGTAGGAGCAGAGATTAATGAAGGTAGTTTTATTCCCCAATACAATATCAATCACTCGCATGAAGGCAGTATTGGAAACCTTTGCAATAAAGAAGTCATGGAGCTCTTTCAATCGATTTTACCACAATTTCGTTTCAATGAAAAGAATGCGGCCATTGAGCAGCTTTTAGCAAGCTAATAGATGTAGCATCAAAAAAACTGTATAGTTAATTCTTTTCGTCCTATGCCTCTCTTCGGGTAATATCTTAACCTCTTAATGGCAAAGGCAAGAATCTAAATACTAGAGTTATTACACAAAGATTTACAAAGTATCACACAGGGAATATCTACATTCTCTATTCTCTCAGTAAATATCATCCTTCATAATCTTCATTTTTTAGTGGTAAAAACGCTCTGCGTTCCCTGCCTATCTGCATGCAATACCCTTCTCAAAAAAAATCAGTTTCTATATTTTTCTTCCTTCAAACAGTCGATATCTTTTCAAGTCTTTAATTTTTGTATTTTTCCAATACCCACTATAGTTTACACTCTATGCTTAATTCAAAAGCCAATTCTACGATATATACAATGATATTTATTATATAGGCTTTAAAATAAACTATAATATAAAAAAAATTATGTATTTATTGGAATATTGGTTTAATTTTTCATACTATTACATAAATTTAAAATATTGCAAACCCAATGCCGGCTATAGTATGCTTGCACGGAAATGTTCGACCAATAATTACTATTTTCCTCAAACCCTTTCATTATGGAAAATAACACCTCAGAATTGCAAGGTTTATTCAGTGGCTATGCTGTAGATGCAAAATTTCTTGACGAAGTTTTTACCCAACAAGGGAAGTCAAATCCGCACTACCAAAAAATATTAGAGCATTTTAATAAATTATCACTTGATGATTTTAAAGATATCAATGAGTACACGAAGATGTCTTTTTTTAACCAAGGCATCACTTTTGCTGTCTATTCCGACAAAGAAAAAGGCATAGAGCGCATATTCCCTTTCGATTTATTCCCCAGAGTGATTCCCAACAAAGAATGGGACATGCTCGAAAAAGGTGTGATACAGCGAAACACCGCCATCAATATGTTTTTGTGGGATATATACCATGAAAAGAAAATTTTTAAAGACAAAGTAGTTCCTGAAAGCCTTATAGCCACTTCGCCTTACTATTATCAAGCCATGATGGGAGTAGACCCTGTGGGCAAAATCTATACCCATGTGGCCGGAACAGATTTAATAAAGCACAGCGATGGCAACTATTATGTGTTGGAAGACAATGTGCGCTGCCCTTCGGGCGTAAGCTATGTACTTTCAAATAGAGACGCCATTAAAAAGACTTTTCCCAACTTATTGTTGAATCACAATGTACGCTCTGTACAAGAATATCCTCTTGAATTGCTCGACATCATGAAGTCTGTGGCTCCCGAAAAGACCCAAGAACCTACCTGTGTAGTGTTGACACCGGGCATTTACAATTCGGCCTATTTCGAGCACGCTTTTTTGGCTTTAAATATGGGAATCCAACTGGTAGAGGGCAGAGATTTGTTTGTAGAAAAAGGGTTTGTCTACATGAAGACGCTATACGGTCCTCAACGGGTGGATGTCATTTACAGGCGTGTAGACGATGATTTTATTGATCCATTGGTATTCAAACCAGATTCTATGCTGGGCGTGCCGGGGCTGATGAGTGCATATAAAGAAGGAAATGTAACATTATTAAATGCTCCGGGTACTGGCGCTGCCGATGACAAAGCGGTGTATACCTATGTGCCTGATATGATTAAATATTATATGTCTGAAGAGCCCATTTTGAAAAATGTACATACCTATCGTTGTGAAAAAGACGATGATTTGAAATATGTGCTTGAAAACATGGAAAAAGTGGTAGTGAAGCCTGTAGACGAATCGGGTGGATATGGTCTATTAGTGGGTAGCAAAGCTACGAAAGAGGAAATAGAAGAATTTAAAAAACGTATTCAAGCCAATAGAAGAAAATATATAGCTCAACCCATTATGTCGCTGAGTGTACACTCTACGTTTATTGATGGTGAAAACAAATTTGAGCAACGTCATATAGACCTTCGTACCTACTGTTTGATGGGAAAAGACAAACAATATTTGCTTAAGGGCGGACTCACAAGAGTGGCTTTGAAAAAAGGCAGTTTAGTAGTAAATTCCTCACAAGGAGGTGGCTCAAAAGACACTTGGGTTCTTTTAAATTAAGTGACAGGTGATAAGTTATAGGTGACAAGCGAAAACCAAACATATACCAACATTTGACAGCCACTAAAGAAAAATAATTACGCATTAATAATTACGCATTAAATAAGATGTTATCACGAATTGCAAATAGTCTTTTTTGGATGGGAAGGTATCTGGAGCGCAGTGAGCACTTGGCCAGATATACCAAAGTCCATTATTTTTCTGCGCTAGACGCCCCTCAAACCCAAAACAAAGAGGAGCTTTTGCTGTCTATTCTTAAAAATGCCGGATTAAATTATTTGTATTATAAAGACTATGATACCATCAACGAGCAAGCTGTATTATTTTACGTGTCTCTTGATTTGGCCAACCCGTTTTCCATTGCTTCTGCCATAAACTCGGCCAGAGAAAATGCCCGCGGAGCGCGCGATTCCATCACAACCGAATTATGGGAGGCCATAAATAAATATTATCATGAAATAAACGACATAGCGCTCCGTCCTTTCGAGCCGGACGATACTTTCGAACTCACGCAAAACATGATTAATAATTGCAACATTATCAAAGGCTTGATTGATAACACTATGTTGCATACCGATGCGTGGAATTTGATATGTTTGGGTATCCACGTGGAGCGAGCCATTCAGATTATGCGCATTATCATCACCAAAACCGATGACATTGCCAATTTGGAGCAAAATGCTCTTAAAACCACTATTAGCAATTACCATTGGAGTACGCTTTTGAAAAGTGCAGAATCCTACGATATGTGCAATAGATTTTACAAGGCCACCCCCAGCCGCGACAACGCTTTAGAATTTTTAATATTGAATAAAAATTTCCCTAAATCTATTGTTTTCAACATAAGTGCTGCCTACGAGCATTTGCAAAAAGTCACTGCGTTCAGGTTTGGACAAAACGAGAAATTTATATTCAATGCAGGCAAAATGCTCTATTCCTTCAAGTATTTAACTATTGAAGAAATAAAAGAGCGCGATGTAAACTTATTTTTGAACAATAGCTTAAACAACCTCTATTCGATGGCTGCCGAGTTTGAAAGAGAATACCTGAGTTATTGACCTGCTGCGAAAACGCAACAACCACTTGTATTCTCTTTAGCATAATTTGATATAAAGTATTTCGGAATATTTTATACTGCCTGCTTGTACAAATCGTACTTAATAGTCCTTGAAATAGGGTCAGAATTAGCTATATCTATCATTCCAAATCCATTCTCGCATAGTGCACCTAAACCTGTATGGAATATGAAAGTGTGTACCTCGGGCGCAGCCAGTAGCGTAAAAGGAAAAGTGTAGCCACGTACATCAAATTTTTCACCATTGATATAGGTTTGGTACACTCTCGAATATTTTTTATCCTCTTCATTCATTCTCTTCAGATATTCTTTATCAGGCGAAAGCTGAAACTGATTGAAGGATGATATTTGGTCAGGGGTATACATTCCTGATTTCTCCATTCTCAACATGGTAGATTCATAAAGCATGTCTGCAAAATCATCTGAATCCGGCTCATAAAACGACTTGTTTTCCTCAGTATGAAGTATGGGGTCTACAATGAGTACCGGAGAAATACACACAAACTTTGTTTTTCCGTCAAAATCTAAGTCAGTTTCCATCTCAATCGAGTCAGGCGATAATTCCATCTCCCCTATTTGCACTTGCTGAAAAGAAAACAAAGCATTCAAAAAATTATTAATAAAGTCTACATTCAACGAAGAAAAAACCAATGTGACTTTCGATGAAAGATAATGAAGCCCCCCCTTTCCTACTTTAATTTGGCCTTTTAAGCCTGAAAAATTATAATATTTAAAATCTCTGTACTTGGGTTCACATTTTGAAATTACTTGCTGCGAAAACTTTGCTAACAAATGTTGGTGATGAAAATGAATTTTTGCCCCTCTGTTTTTTAAGTTAAAAATGATTCTTACTCTCATGGTATCGAAAAATTAAAAGTTCTACAAATACTTAACGCTTTGCGTCAAAAAAAAGTTTAAAATTTCAAGTGGGCACTTGTTATTCTTCGATGAAATAACGAAAAATTACCACGGAAGAAGTACACACTGAATTAATATGCAGATGTTATGAATAGTAACCATAATATTAAAAAAATTACTATTCGATATAGGTTGTCGGAATGTTACACGTTGAATCTAAAGTGCATAATGTCACCATCTTGCACTACATAATCTTTGCCTTCTACAGACATTTTACCTGCCTCTTTGCAAGCAGTTTCTGTTTTGTATTTGATATAATCGTCCAGTTTGATAACTTCTGCCCTAATAAAGCCTTTTTCAAAGTCAGTATGAATCACTCCTGCTGCCTGTGGAGCTTTCCAGCCCTTCTGAATGGTCCAAGCACGCACTTCTTTTACTCCGGCTGTGAAGTAGGTAGCCAATCCCAAAAGGTCGTAAGAAGCTTTTATAAGCCTATTTAAGCCGCTTTCTTCTAGGCCGTATTCAGCCAAGAATATCTTTTTCTCTTCTTCGTCAGTAAGTTCTGCTATTTGCGATTCTATTGATGCATTAATAATTACTATTTGTGCATTTTCATTTTTTACTGCTGCCTTTAGCTCTTCTACAAACTTATTGCCTTTAATAATAGATGCTTCATCTACATTGCATACATAAATAACAGGCTTTACTGTGAGCAAGTACAAATCTTCTATTGCTGATTTTTCCTCTTCTGTAGCCTCTACTTCACGGGCATTCTTTCCTTGTTCCAGTGTAGATTTGTATCTCGATAGCACTTCAAACTCTTTCTTGGCTTTTGCATCGCCCGATTTGGCAGCACGCTCCACTTTCTGCATCTTTTTTTCAACAGATTCCAAATCTTTAAGCTGCAATTCAGTGTCTATTATTTCCTTGTCTGCCACAGGGCCTACTTTTCCGTTTACATGCACTATGTTTTCATCTTCAAAACAACGTATCACATGGATAATGGCGTCAACCTCACGTATGTTTCCCAAAAATTTATTTCCTAAACCTTCCCCTTTGCTAGCCCCTTTTACCAACCCTGCGATGTCTACAAACTCAATAATGGCCGGCAGCACACGCTCCGGATTCACCAATTGCTCAAGAATCTGTAGTCTATTGTCGGGTACATTCACCACCCCCACATTGGGGTCGATAGTGCAAAAAGGATAATTAGCAGCCTCCGCTTTGGCGTTTGACAAGGCATTAAAAAGAGTGGATTTACCAACATTAGGCAAACCCACAATACCACACTGTAAGCTCATGAAATAAATTTACTGCAAAGTAAGCTTAAGAAAAAAGAGTAAAAAACTGAATATATGATAAAAAAGTACGCTTTTTGCCAACACTAAGCTTAGTCCCACTTTAAATCAGAGCCCGAATCTTCTTCATCTTCTTCGGAGCTTGAGGGTTTTATATAGTCAAAATCTGTGTCCAACTCATTTTTCATGTAGTCTTTCGCATTATTAAGTGCTTCTATAAACTTCACGAAATCTTCTTTATAAAGAAATATTTTATGCTTTTCATAGAAGTATCCATCGTCTTTAAACCTTTTCTTGCTTTCGGTGATGGTCAGATAATAATCGTTTCCTTTTGTCGACTTGATATCGAAAAAATAGGTCCTTTTTCCCGCCTTGATTCTTTGAGAATAAATCTCAGACTTTACATTGTCTTTATTGTCTTCCACTTTACTTTATATTTGTAAATTATACTGTGGCAAAATTATTATAATTGAGATACTTTCAAAAAAATATTTATATAATAACAATAGTTTAATTACATCGTTTAACCATAATATGCAATTAAATATACTTTTTGCTTATTGTATAATACTAATTTCTTTTTTGACATTTCCAATTCAAGGCTTTTCACAATTGGGGTATCAGCAAAAAGGATTGGCTTCGTATTACCACGATAAGTTTCATGGCAGGCGTACTTCGAGTGGCGAACGTTTTAATCAGAACAAATTCACTGCAGCTCACCGAAAATTACTCTTTAACACGATGGTGAGAGTTACCAACTTACAAAACGACAGAAGTGTGATTGTGCGCATCAACGACAGAGGCCCATATAAATACAAAGGAAGAATTATAGACCTTACACTGGCAGCCGCCAAAGAAATAAGGCTTGAAAAAAAAGGAATTGCAAAAGTAAAAATAGAGGTGGTGGGGGAAGACGGAAAAATCAATTATTCGTTTGGCAATCAATTGTTTCCTGGCGGATTTGAGGTTGGAAAATTTTATAATTACAGAGGTGAAGAGCGCAGTCCCGATGGCTTTGGTGTACAAGTAGCAGCCTTTGCCGAAATTGTAAATGCAAAATATTTTGCTAAAGAACTTTTTAGAGAAGGTTTCCGAGAAATAGTAATAAAAGTAGAAAATCCTAAAGCAGATTCAGCAAACTATAAAGTGATAGTTGGCGAGTTTACCACAAAAACGAGTGCTGAGTCGCTAATACCCAAACTTAAAAAGAAAGATTTTTGGGGATTTACGGTAAAATACAAATAGAAGCAGTTACAAAACTACCAAGCTTCCCTGTAAGAATTTCTGAACTCGTTTACTCGCTTTTTGTTAGCTACACATTTTTCGTTTTTCCTCACACAGCTACACAACGAAAAAAGAGATAAAATAATGATTATTAATAGTTTAGGTTTCATGTTCATTAATACTTCCACAGCTGTAAAAGTAAGTATTCATCGCTTATTTTATTTATATAAGGATTCAAATAATATTACTATTATTTATTGAGTATGTTATGATTGGCTTTGCAAAAGGAATAATGTATAATATTAAAATACGATGTGTTTTTACTATCCTACAGCATTAAGTACAAAAGCATACTATTTGATTTTGTACTTAAATCTTACAACATAGGCATAAAAAAAGCCATCGGATGATGGCTTCTTTTTTAAGCTGTTGAAAGCTGAAATTATTTTGAATAAGGATAGAAATCGTAAAGATTGTTTTTAGCTAAGAAGTTTTTGTAAGCTTCTTTGTATTCTTGAATTTCAGGTTCTAGTCTGATAGCCGACTCGAAGCATCTCTTAGCATCAACAAAAAGATTGTTTTGAGCATAAAAAGAAGCTTTCATTAGGTAGCTTAACGCTGACTCTTCAGAATACTCTTTGTTAAGAGCATTTTTATCGGCAAACACCTCAGGATTTTTAGCTTCAACCAGATTTTTCAATACATACTGACCAGACTCTAAACCACCGTTGGCTTTTACTTTCACCATGATAGTATTGTCTTTAGGCATTTTAATAGAGTTTAAATCAAAAGTGTAAGTAGTATCTGTAGTTTCTTTTGTTACAATTATGTCGTCAAACATATTGGTGATTTCTACAGTGTAAGAAGTAGCTTTGGGGTTTTTGTACCAAACTACTGTATTCATCGACTCAATGATTGAAGATGTTTTAGGCAAACATACAGAAATAGAAGCTGTAGAAACGGCACGCTCTACCGAACCGGTTACTTTCATATTTTTCTGATAGTTTG
>ERZ1066134.813-NODE-813-length-11720-cov-5.884098_pt1 | contig 11720 bp, 10 predicted proteins | sample MGYA00382781_ERZ1066134 | MGnify/ENA primary metagenome ERZ1066134 (study PRJEB33369, sample SAMEA5778364) | biofilm metagenome | biome: Industrial cooling water; feature: Water cooling tower basin; material: Biofilm | place: United Arab Emirates | collected... | reverse complement strand
ACGCCAGGCAGAACCGCCCGTTGATCCCAGATCGGAGCACGCCTGCGTGTGCCGAGGGATGCCCGCCGGGGAAACGTCGTCCGGCGGGCCACGGCCATGCCCGGTATGACCTTGCGCTCATGAACCCACCGATCCCGGTCAATCGCATGCCCGTTGTCATCCGGAACAATGGTGCGGTGCTGCAGGGCGAACTCGCCGTGCCCGCGCATGCGCGAGGCGTTGTGGTGTTTGCCCAAACGGTTGACCACGGGCGCGAGTGTCCCTGCAACCTGCACGTGGCGACTGCCCTTCACAGCGCAGGGCTTGCGACCTTCCTGTTTGACCTGCTCGCACCGGAAACGCCGCCCAGCCTCGGCCCCGAACCGGCGGTCGACGGCATGCCGCTGCTTGCCGGCCGTTTGGTCGCCGTGACGCGATGGATCCTGGCCGATCCGACCTGTGGCCGGCTCCGCCTCGGCTATTTCGGCTCGCACGACGGAGCCGCCGCCGCGCTGATCGCCGCGGCGTGGCTCGGCGCCGCCGTGGGCGCGGTGGTGGCCCGCAGCGGGCGGCCGGATCTCGCCGAGGGCGCCTTTCGCCGGGTCGGATCGCCTGTGTTGTTCATCGTCGGAGAACGGGAAACCGAACTCCTGGCCCGCAACCGTTCGGCGGTGGACCAGATGACCTCCTGCCCGTGCCAACTGGCCGTCGTGCCGGGAGCGGACTCCCTCATCGACCGCCCCGGCGACATCGAGCAGGTCGCGGTCTTTGCGCGGGAGTGGTTCGCGCGACACCTCGCGCCGACATGAGCGCCGACACGGTCCTCGCCCGCGCGCCGCAGTTTTCGCCCAGCCAAAACCAACAACCGCCGAGAAGGCCCACGGCCGGATGGTGTACGGTTTGATTGCGGCGCTTTCACAGGCCCGCGATGGCGGGTACCGAATATCCATGAAAACCTCAACGCGACCCCATGCGACCCAGGTCATGATCGATGCCGATGACGTGACGCTCATCGGCGACCTTACCCTGCTGCCGGACGTCACGGCGATCGTGATCTTCGCCCACGGCAGCGGAAGCAGCCGGCACAGTCCCCGCAACCACAGCGTCGCCCGGGTGCTGCAGCACGCGGGCCTCGGTACGCTGCTGTTTGACCTGCTGACGCGGGAGGAGGAGGAACGGGAGGCCCGGACCGGGCGGCTGCGGTTCGACATTGCCTTCCTGGCGCGCCGGCTGATGGCGGCGACCCGCTGGTTGCAGGAACAGCCCGGACTGCATGCGGCCCGGATCGGTTACTTCGGAGCCAGCACCGGGGCCGCGGCGGCGCTCACGGCGGCCGCGCACGCCGACCTTCATATCGGAGCGGTGGTGTCGCGCGGCGGGCGTCCGGACCTCGCAACCGAGGCCCTGCCGCGCGTGCATGCGCCCACGCTGCTGATTGTGGGGGAGAACGACGATCTGGTGCGGGTGCTCAACAAGCAGGCGGCCGCACGTCTGACCTGTGCGCGGGAGCTCGCCATCGTACCCGGGGCAACGCACCTGTTCGAAGAAGCCGGGGCGCTCGATCACGTGGCGCGGCTGGCTGCGCATTGGTTCAAGCGTCACCTTTTGCTGGATACCGATTCACCGTGAGCCAACCTGCCGTGATCGCGAGCGACCATGACCGTCGACTACAAGGACTACTACGCCGTGCTCGGGGTGCCGCGCGAGGCCTCCGCGGAGGAGATCAAGCAGGCCTTTCGCAAGCTGGCGCGCCAGTATCATCCCGACGTGGCGCGCGACAAGGCGCAGGCGGAGGAACGGTTCAAGGAGATCAACGAGGCCCACGAAGTCCTGAGTGACCCCGAGAAGCGCCGCCGCTACGACGAACTCGGTGCGGGCTGGCGCGACGGTGCCGGTTTCCCGCCGGAGGACGGGACCGGCGCCCGTGGGGGAGGGGCCGGCGGACCGGAGTTTCATTTTCGCGGCACCGGATTCAGCGACTTCTTCGAACAGTTCTTCGGCGGCGCCGGATTCCGGGAGCCGGGCGGACGCCGCCGATATGGCGCGCGGCCCGCCGAGGCCGGAGCCGATATCGAAGGCGATCTGCTGGTCACCCTCGAGGAGGCGATGCATGGCACGGTGCGCACGGTTTCGCTGCAACGGACCGATCCCGAGACCGGGGAGGCCCGCGTCGAGACGTTCGAGGTGCGCATTCCTCCCGGGGCCTCGCAAGACCGGAGGATCCGTGTGCCGGGGCGCGGCGAGCCTGGGCTCGACGGCGGCCCTCCCGGCGACCTGTTCTTCCGGGTGCGCCATGCGGCGCATCCGGATTTCGAGGCCCGGGGTGCCGACCTGCACCGGACGCTCACCCTCGCGCCGTGGGAGGCCGTGCTTGGGGCCGACATCGTGGTGCCGACCCTCGATGGAGCCATCAAGCTCCACATCCCGGCGGGCAGCGCCGCCGGACAGTCGTTGCGCGTGAAAGGCCGGGGTCTGCCGCGCGGCCGGACGGGCCCGCCCGGCGATCTCTATGTCCAGCTCGAGATCGCCGTGCCCACCCACGTGACCGAGGTCCAGCGGGCCGCGTGGGAACGGTTGCGCGCCCTGTCGACCTACAACCCTCGATCGGAAGGCACGTCATGAAGGCAGGCGAATCCCCCCTCGAGATGGACGAACGCGGCTTCATCGCGGCCTGTCCGCGGTGCGGGCGCCGCAACCGGCAGCCGTATGAGCTGCTCGGCCGCCGTTCGCGCTGCGTCGATTGCAAGACCCCGCTGCCCCCGCCGGCGGCGCCCGCCGAGATTACCTCGGCGGCGTGGCTGACCGCCCTGCTGAATCGATCGACCTTGCCCGTGATCGTGGACTTCTGGGCTGCCTGGTGCGGACCGTGCCGGATGAACGCACCGGAGATCGCACAGCTGGCACGGGAGGGTGCGGGTCGGTGGATCGTCGCGAAGGTCGATACCGAGCGATTTCCCGAGGTGGCGGCGGCGCATCAGATCGCCGCCCTGCCCACGTTCGTGCTCGTTCTCGGCGGCCACGAACGGTTGCGGCTGACCGGTGCCCGTCCCGCGCGCGAACTCGCCGCGTTCATCCAACGCCTTTCGGCTGCGCCTCCGTGCTGACGCCGGTCAGGACAACAACCATCAACCCCCCGCACCCATGAAAAAAAAGAACAACGTCACGGCATCCGAACCGTCCCGGTTCGAGCCGACCGACGACGACATCCGCGCCTACGCCTACCACCTGTACGAACAGCGTGGCCGCGATCCCGGCCACGATCTCGACGACTGGTTGGAGGCACGCGCCTACCTGCAGTCCCTATCGAAACCGCACCGGTCGCACAGCCGGCTTCAGGGACAGGTGACGCGTCCGTATCCGGAATTGATCGCACCCGCCTCCGACGAGGCCCGGCACATGGGCTCCTGAGGCGGTCCACCACGATGCGGCCTTCGCGGTCCGGTGTACGCCCGGTGCGCGGAGGCCCGCGAAAAGCACGGGCGGCAGGCCGCGCGACGCGCACGCGACCTGCGACGAGGTGAGCGACCGGGACCGCGCGGGACTCAGCCGACCTTGATCTCGACCGACTTGGGCGCTGCCTTGGCGTCCTTGGGCAGGCGCACCTTGAGCACGCCGTCCTTGAAGTCGGCGGTCACATGCTCGCCGGTGGTGCCGGCGGGGAGGGAGAAGGCGCGCACAAAGCTGCCGTACTCGCGTTCGACGCGGTGGAACTTTTTGCCCTTCTCCTCCTTCTCCATCTTGCGCTCGCCGGAAAGGGTGAGCACGCCGTCCTCGACCGTGACCTTCACGTCCTCTTTTTTCATCTCGGGCAACTCGGCCTTCACGATGAAGGCGGTGTCGTCCTCGACGATGTCGACGCGCGGCGACCAATCGGCCACCGTGAGGGTCTCCTGTTGTCCATTGCCGCGGGCGGGTTCCAGATTCCAGAGCGCCGCCAGCCGATTCTGCATCTCCTCCATCTCGCGGAAGGGATTCCATCGGGTGATTTGTGTATTCATGACTTCAGCCTGTGGTTGGTGGTGACCGAGCCGGAGCGGCTCGTCGTCGCAGCTTAGCAACACGCGGAGGGCTGGTCTCCGCGCGTCTTGGCCGGGAGTTGGCGAAAATTGCGCGCTCAGGCCGGTGGCGCGGATGCAACGAGGCGCGTGACCTCGTCGTCGCCCGTCGGCGAGAAATCCACGTACCATTGTCCGACTGCGGAGAAATCCTCCGGGGCCAGCACGCACACCACGCCGTCGGCCTCGCGGGCGAGGGCTTCGCGGGTGTCGGCGGCGATGACCGGGCTCGCAACGATGATTCGCGCCGCGCCCCGCTGGCGTAACGCGGCCAGGGCCGCGCGCACGGTGGAGCCCGTCGCGATGCCGTCGTCGACTATCAGGACGGTGCGGCCGTGCACGGTGACGGGCGGCCGCCGGCCGAGATAGACGCGTTCGCGCCGGGCAAGTTCGCGTTGCTCGCGTGCGACCACGCGGGACAGGTCCTCCGGGGTCACGCCGTAGCCGTGCAGCACGGTTGGATTCAGCACCTGTACGCGTCCGCTGGCGATCGCCCCCATCGCAAGCTCCTCATGTCCGGGCGTGCCCAACTTGCGCACGACGAGCACGTCCCATGGTAACTGCAGCACGCGGGCCACGTGGGCGGCGACGGGTACGCCGCCGCGCGGGAGGCCGAGCACGATGACGTTCGGCTGCCGCGCGTAACCGCCGAGCGCGCGGGCGAGCTGGGTGGCGGCGTCGATGCGGTCATGGAAGCGGGCGGCCATGGCGAAGCGGGGAGCTCACGACGAACCGTACCAATCGCGGCGCGTGAGCGGCAGGCCGGCGTGGCCGTGGGCGTCGGGTTTGACCAGCAGCACCTGATAGAGGGCGAGTTGTCCGGCGGCGAAGCCATGGGCGGAGCCGGCGAGGTAGAGGCGCCAGGTGCGGTAGATCGGCTCGGACACCCAGATCCGCGCGAGGTCGTAGCCCGTCTCGAGGCGCCGCACCCAGTGGCGCAGGGTGAGGGTGTAGTGTTCGCGCAGGTTCTCGACGTCGCGGACCTCGAGGCCGGCGCCTTCGGCGGCGCCGGTGACGACGGGCAGCGGCGGGATATCCGAGGCGGGAAAGACGTACTGGTCGATGAAGGACGGGCCGCGGTGATTACGCGGACGCACCCCGCGGCCGATGGCATGATTGAGAAACACGCCGCCCGGTTTGAGCAGCGCCGCCGTGGTGCGAAAGTAGTCGGGCATGCGTCCGGGTCCGACATGTTCCGACATGCCAACGCTGACGATGGCGTCGAAGGGCTCCGACACGCGCAGTTCCCGGTAGTCGCGCAATTCGACCCGCACCCGGGAGGCGAGACCCGCGGCGGCGACCCGCTCGGCGGCCAGTTCGGCCTGACGCACGCTCAACGTGATCGCCGTGACGTCGGCGCCGTAGTGCCGGGCGGCAATGAGGGCGAGGCCACCCCAGCCGCAGCCGATGTCGAGCAGCCGCTGGCCGGGTTTGAGGCGCAGTTTCCGGCAGAGCAGGTGGGCCTTGGCCTCCTGCGCTGCATCGAGCGACAGGCCGGCCTCGCTGAAGTAGGCGCACGAGTAGAACATGCCCGCATCGAGCCACAGGCGGTAGAATTCGTTGGAGAGATCGTAGTGAAAACGCACCGCCTCCCGGTCGCCATCGAGCGTGCCGGCGGCAGCCCGGGGGGAAACGTGGACCCGTGCGTTCATCGGTTCGGCATGACCGGCGGGCAGCCGCAGCAGATCCAGCCAGTCGGACCACGAGCGCCAGCGCTCGCCCGGGCGATGCTCAAGCACGTCGGCCAGGCTGCACGCCGTTTCGACGTCACCTTCGATATCGAAATCGCCCGCGAGGTAGGCTTCGGCCAGGGCCAGTTCGGTGCCGCGGGCAAACATCGCGCGCAGACTGCCCGGATGTTTCAGCACCAACGTGGCCCGCCGCGGCGCGTCGTCCGGCCAGGCGGTGCCGTCCCACAGGCGAAATCCCACATCGGGAGGCGGCGTGTCCCCGAGTAGATGGTGGAGCACGGACAGGGTCAGCGATTTCGGAGAGGCAGTGGAGAGCATGGCGGAAGCAGGGAGGGCAGTTGACTTCGGGTTTTGGACGCTGAGACCTCACGGTCCGGCGCAGGGAGCGAGTTCGCACACCGGCTCAATCAGGGGCACGGGTCGCGCGGACGGACCGCCGGCTTGGGTGTAGTCGACCGGACGGCAGGCGAAGCGGTTCCAGCGGTCGGCATCGTCCGCGGTGACCGCGGGCAACTCCGGCGCCTGGCCGTAGCGCGCGACGGCCGACTCCGCGAGCAAGGTGGTGCTGCCGAGCGGCTCGCGGTGCGCCCAGAGGAAATCCGCCACCGCGGGCCATTCGTCGTCGCGCACCACGCACGTGTGCGAGACGTGATGATGCAGTCCGGGCGAACGCGAGCTGACCGCCTCACCTGCGAGCACCCAATGGCGTTGCACGAGCAGCACCCGCTCAAGGAAGGCGATCGCATCGCTCTCGGTCCGCACGTGGGCGCCGGGCGGTGCGACGAGCGGAAAGACCAGCACAGCCTCGTCCGGCTGCGCCCCAGCTTCGACCATTTCCGGGTTGGCGGCGGCGAAGGCTTGGAAGACCGGGTCGTGCCGCGAGGCGCGTACCCGTCGAAAATACCGGTGGGCGGGCCGGGCGTGAATGCCCGCGGATGTGCCGAGCAACAGGGAAGCAGTGCCCTCCGGCTTCACGCAGGTCGTGCGCGCCGCCGGCGGCAGGCCGAGGAACGGTGCGAGGCTCGCGTTGACGGCCTTCACGAGTCCGGCGGTTTCCTCGAGCAAGGCGCCGTCGAGCAGCAGGCCCGGGTTATCCATGAACCCGCAGAGCGACACGCCCAGCAACGCGTCGAGTTCGTTGATGCAGCGGGTGACGGGACCGAGGAAGGGCAGGTCGGTATAGGCGGCCTGCACCGTTCCCAGCACGGCCGCGTGGAGCGCGGCGTCGAACAGGTCGTCCTCGTCGCGGGTGGCGACCCCGTTGATGGTGGTGAGGTTGCACACCTGCCAGCCCGAGAGCCGGGCACCGGCCGCCCGCTCGGCCGCGAGGCCGGCGGCGTCGAGGTGAGTCTGGACAACGTCGGACCACGGAGGGTGGAGCACCGGATGCAGTCCGGCCTCGCCACACGGGTTGCACCCATAGTCCGGATCGGCGCTGAAGAAAAACCCGGGCTCGCCGTACTCGCGCAGCGCGGCGAGCGCGGACCGGAAGTCGGCCTCATCGGCTTCGCCGTGCAACAGCACCATCGCGTTGTTGGCCGCGGTGCGCCACGGGGCGGACCGTTGCCAGTCTCCGGTTTTGGCCAGGCGGAGCGCCTCGTCATCGGCGGAGAACAGGCAGATCGAGGCGGCGCGACGCACGCCGCCGGCGAGCACCGCCCCGGCGAGGGCAAGGCACGCATCGTAGACCTCGATCGACCGCAACCGACGACCGGCGGCGCCGGCCAGCACGGCATCGACGGCATTGAAGGCATCGCGCAGGGCTTCGGGGCCGGCGGCGAACCCCCCGGCCGTGCGCAACGGCGTCCCGCGCGGACGAACTGCGGAATAATCGAATCGCGGCACATGGCCGGCGTAGCGGGCGGTGATCAGGTGGTCGAGGGCCAGGGCCCAGCCTTCGAGCGAATCCTCGACCCGGTGCACCGGTTGGATGCGCTCGCGATGCGGCGGCGTCGGCAACGCTGGCAGGCGCCCGATGTGGGGCGTCTGCACGGAGAACCCGCAGCCTGTGCCGCAGAGCAGCAGATAGAAATACTCCCGGAAGAAGGCGGGACGATCGGCCGGGCTGAAGGCGCAGTTGAACAGGCGCTCCGGCTGACGTCGCAGCGCCTCGCCGCCGAACTGCAGGGAGCGCAGCGAGGGCAGGACCTGTTGGGCGGCGACGGCGGTGAAGGCCCGGCCGAGCACCTCGCCAAACGTCGTGTGGGCGAAGGCGTGTTGCAGGTGGGCGCCGGCCCGGGCGGAAACTGAACCGGTGGCGGGGGAGGGTAGGACGTGACCGAGCCGTGCCGCGAGTCGGGCGCGATGCAGCGCCTCGACCCGGGTGACCGCCTCCGGGTACGTCTCACGCCGTCCGCGTGCCGGATCAAAGCGGGCGTAACGCGAGGCAAACACATACGCGGCGAGTCCGTTGTCGGCGAACTCGCGAAAGGTCGGACGCGGGAGGGTGGGCACGCTCATGGCCACGCGCGGGAACCGGGCGGGCAGGGCCGGCGCCGGTCACCCGAACCTCGGCATTATCGCAAAACCCGGCGGCACGCGCTCGGCCGATTCGGGACTTTGCTGGGCAAAAGTTGCGGTGGGCGGTGCGTTGCCGGGTTGTCACCTGGTTTTCACGGAATCTTGCGTAATCCTTCATCAAGTTGTCGCACGGCGGAGGCACGCTGCGCACCGAATCGTCATGTGTGCGCTCAAGGCCCTGGTTGTCGAAGATGAACCCGATCTGAGGGAGATGCTGCAGTATCACTTGATGCGTGAGGGCTTTGCGGTGGAGTCCACCGCCGATGGCTACATCGCCCTGCAGCTTGCGAAGCGCCTGCAGCCAGACGTGATCCTGCTCGACCTCCTGCTGGCCGGGCTGGACGGCCTGAGCCTCTGCCGCCAATTCAAGCGCGACCCGGGGGCGGCGGGAACGCATGTCATCATCATCTCGGCCTGCGTCGAGGAGGACGATGTGCTGCGCGGACTCGCGCAGGGGGCGGACGATTATGTGCGCAAACCCTTTCGGCCTAAGGAGGTCATGGCGCGGGTGCGGGCCGTGCCGCGCCGCACGCCTGTCGTGGCCGGCGAACGGCCGGACGAGGTGCTGCGGTTCCCGCCGCTGGAGCTGAACCATGCGAGCCATGAGGTCCGGCTCGCCGGCGCCCCGCTCACCCTTACGGCGACCGAGTATCGGATTCTCCACTACCTGATGGCCCATCCCGAGCGCGTATTCTCCCGCGGCCAGCTGCTCCGCCATGCCTCGGGCGGGGACCGCGAGGCGGCCGGCCGTTCGATCGATGTCCATGTGCGCGCCTTGCGCCGTGCGCTCGGGCCGCACGCCGGCGTGATCGAGACCGCGCGGGGCGTCGGCTACCGGTTCCGCCCCCCGGGCGAGATGGTGACCGAGGCCGTCACCGCGATTTAACGCGCGGCGCTTCCCTCGGAGAACGCCCCGTTGCAGCGCCGGGCCAACGAACCTTCACCGCGTCTTCATCCGGCCTTAACCGCGGACTTCTACGGTGCGGTCCATGCAGCCACTCCTCCCTGGCGGCACCACATCCAGAATCCACCACCCAATGAACACACTCAAAGGCTTCCTCACCGGACTGGCCCGGCTCGGATGCCTGGCCCTTGTCCTCGCGGGCGCGGTCCAGGCACAGACCGGCAACGGCTCCATCGAAGGTCGAATCGTCAGCAGCTCGAACGGTCAGGCCCTTCAGGGCGCAATCGTCCGAATCGTCAACTCCGTGCAGCGCGCGGAAACCCAGCGCGACGGCACGTTCGTACTGCGCAACCTGCAACCCGGCGACTACGAGCTCGAAGTCAGCTACTTCGGCTTCGCGCCCCGCACCACCAAGGCCTCGGTCTCACCGGGCGGAACGGCGCGGATCGAAGTCGATATGAGCGACAGCAGCGACGTCGTTGCTCTCGAAGCCCTGACCGTCGAGGGCGAGGCGGTCGGCCAGGCCCGGGCGACCAATCAGCAGCGCGTGGCCACGTCGATGGTCAACATCACCTCCGAGGAGATGCTCGGAACCATGGTGGACAACAACATTGCCACCGCCTTGCAGCGTCTTCCCGGTCTCTCGGCCAACGCCGACACCTTCTCCGAGATCCCTCGCTTCGTAAACATCCGCGGCTTCAACGCCGACTTGAACTCCGTCCAGCTCAACGGCGCCCGTCTGCCGACGTCCGGCAGTGGCGTGGGCGGCACGGATGGCGCGGGTGACACCGCCCGGGCGTTTGCGCTCGACGACATCCCGGGCAACGCCGTCACCAGCGTGGAGGTGGTGAAGGCCCCGACACCGGACCGCGACGGCGACACCATCGGCGGCATCGTCAATCTCGTGACGAAATCCGCATTCGACCGCACCGGTCGCGCCATCGATTTCCAAGTGGGCGCCGACTACGTCGAGCTGCGCGACACCTTCGTGCCCAATTTTTCGCTGGGCTACAGCGACATCACGCGTGGCGGCCGGCTGGGCCTCCGCTTTGACGTCAACTTCTCCAAGGGCGACGAGGGTTTCGACAACATCGACTACGACTCTCTTCCGCTCGTGCCGCAGTTGCCCTTCAACAGCTACCTGAACGTCCCCGTCTCCGGACGCCCGACGTTTGCGCACGAGGACACCGAGTACAACAACTACCTCATCGAACGCGACCGTTACGGCTTCTCGATGTCCCTCGACTACAAGTTGAGCGACACGACCTCGCTCTACTTCCGTCCCGTCGTGACGCGCGAGGAACGCAGCGAGAATGACGTGCGCTTCCACAAGATCATGGACAACGACCACGGTCGCTCCGCGCCGACGTCCGCGACGGCGGCTCCGACCTTTGCCGACACGCCGATTGGCGGCTTCTACACGACGACGCGCGGTCGCGCCGTGAAGACCAGTGCCACGACCGGGGCCTATGCCACCTACGAGTCAGTCAGTCCGACCGCCGGCGTCAGCACCCTGCTGCCCAACGGCACCGGTCGCGGTTCAGCGGGCTACCGCCAGAATCTGAACGAGCGCGAGATCGACTTCTACTCGCTCGATCTCGGCGGCAAGACGCAGATCGGCTGGGGCACGCTCGACTGGAGCCTGTTCAACTCGACCAACAAGAAAGTCGAGGATTCGCTCAATGCCCGCTTCGACCGCAACGGTCTGCAATGGGAGTACGACCGGACCAACTATGTCACGCCGCGCTACGAGACGGTGAATGGCGTCGATCCCTATGCGCTTCCCGCCAATCAGCTGACCTCGGTTGACCGGTTCATCAATCCGAGCTCAAGCAATCTCACGGCGTTCCAACGGACGAGCGAAGAGACCGTGAACCAGGTGCAGGTCGATTTCGAGATGCCGTTTGCGCCTATCACGGGCATCGACGGACGTTTCAAGACGGGCGTGAAGTACCGGGCGATGGAGCGGGAGACGGATCGCAACCAGCAGTACTGGCGCTTCGAAAACACCGCGGCCTACAACGCCTTCGATTTCAACTCGTTCCTCGTCGAGAGCCCAAACACGGTCGGACCGTTCGCCATGCCTTACCATCCGGATACGGCCCGGCTCATCGCCGCCGCGCGCGCCGGGCAGAACGGACTGGTAGCCGACACCTCGAATGCCCGCCGCCTCAACTCGATCAATAGCGACTATCAGGCATCGGAGAAAACGCTGGCCGGCTACATGATGGGCACGTTCGCCATCGGGCCGAAATTCCAGATGACCACGGGCGTACGCGTCGAACACAACTGGTTCGAGTCCGAGACGCCCGTGTTCGACCCGGTGAATGTGCCGCTCGCCAACCGCGCTCCTACGTTCCGCACCGACAAGAATGATTACACGGAAGTCCTGCCCGGCATCCATTTCCGGTACGAGGCCAGCAACCGCGTCGTCTTCCGCGCCGCCTACACCAACACCTACGGCCGCCCGGCCTTCCGCGAAATGGTGGCGGTGACGCAGTTCGACGACGTGAATAACATCATCACCACGGGCAACCCGGAACTCGAACCGTACACGGCCAAGAACTACGA
>ERZ1066134.812-NODE-812-length-11726-cov-5.358324_pt1 | contig 11726 bp, 7 predicted proteins | sample MGYA00382781_ERZ1066134 | MGnify/ENA primary metagenome ERZ1066134 (study PRJEB33369, sample SAMEA5778364) | biofilm metagenome | biome: Industrial cooling water; feature: Water cooling tower basin; material: Biofilm | place: United Arab Emirates | collected... | reverse complement strand
CAGCACAATATCGGCAGGGGGGGTGGCATCTTGCGTTGCTAAAACAGAGGGATCTCGCAGTCCGCAATCTAACAAAATCCGGTAAGGCCCCATCCGTAACAGCAAGCAAACCCCTTCGTCTGCCTGCCCCACTTCGTATGCCAGACATTCCAGTTCACTCACGTTGACGCTGCTGCTCCGTGGTCGCGATCGCTCCATCTAAAAATTGAAACCAGCAATTACCCATGGGCAGATAGCTCATGAGTAATGCTTCGGTGATGGATCAAAATGACGTATCAGATATTGATGATTGATGGCGTTAGTGAGCGGAACCGTTGCCGTGATAATTGTCAGTATCGTAAAAGCCGTTGCGGGTACCGAAGAACAGGCAAGCTACCGTAAAAACAGCCGTTAACACTACCAGAACCAGTTTGACATCCATTTTCTTATCGCTCGCTATGAGAAGAGAATTTGTAGGTGAAATTAATTAACTTACTCAAACCCGGCGATTCCCATCGCCTAACTTTAATTCCCTGGAACCCAGGAAGAATTACGAATAACTAGTGGTTAGCTTACCGTAACTCCGAAAATTGTAAAACAGGCTTTTCCTAATCCTACTAATTCACAGATTTTCGCAATATCTATCCTGCAACTGAATTTTGTCTGGTTCTGTCCCTATGCCCCCTGCGATCGCCCCTGAGTGGTTCGCCCGCCCCTCTCCCGTTGTTGCTCCTGATCTGCTGGGCTGTACCCTGGTGCGGCAGTTGCCCGATGGCTCCACCTGGCGGGGGGTGATTGTAGAAACGGAAGCTTATGCCCCCGATGACCCAGCCTGCCATGCCTACCGGCGGCGGACTGCCCGGAATGCCGTGATGTTTGGGCCAGCGGGCTGGAGCTATGTGTATTTGATCTACGGAATGTTATGTCAGTAACAACGTCTAAAACGCTTATTGAGAAGGGGTTTTATTGTTGTAGACATTTTCTACAACAATAAAACCCACTTCATGTTCAAACGATTTGGCTAAACATTTCTTTACTTCCTAATGAAAAAGATGCTGGTACGAGATAAGCCTCACGATACAGGTCCTTATCGACGTACCCCATTGGGGACAGTAGTTGGAAGAAAGACTAAGTATTGCCTTGGCACTAGGCTAGCAAGTTGGCTACGCTAGTAGATTATTCATTAGATGACTGCTACTAATTCTATGAGTTCTGCTTTGCTCCTCTACTCTCACGATCTATTCCAAACACGTGAAGCAATTAGTAATGCTGTTGAATTACTTGGCTCTCAATCTAGCCAAATCAAGATAACTCGCTGCAGCCAGTATGAAACGCCTGGAGATTTTTTAAGCAATGACAGTCTTAGCAAGATTAATGAAGCAGAGCATATCATCCTAGATATAACACGGCTAAATTTTAATATCATCTTTGAATTTGGTTACTCAATTGGAAAAGGCAAAAAACTCTTACTAATTTCAGACAAATCTGTAAAGACAGATTTAAGAGAAATATCAGAGATAGGTTTATTTGAAGCTATTAATCACAAAGAATACGAAAATTCAAAGGAGCTAGCGTCAATATTCGAAACTCTCCCAGGCATGAAATCTATTAGGCAAACAGTAGAGAGGATTGACAGATCGGTTCCAATCTATGTACTGGACACTCTGCACAAAACGGATGTATCGATTCGAATTATATCAAGAATCAAAAAATCTAGAATTCGGTTCAGAAGCTTTGATCCAACAGAGCAATCTCGTTTGTCTGCCTATGAAGCACTTGACGAAGTCCAAAAATCAGTAGCAGTTGTTGTTACACTTCTATCCCAAAAGTCGGCTGACAGTACAAGAAATAATTATCGGGCAGCTTTCTTAGCAGGTCTGGCAAATGGACTAGATAGGATACTCTTAATGCTACAGGAAGGCGAGGAGCCAATTCCCCCCGAATATAGAGATTTAGTTAGAGTTTATAACACGGCAAGGGATGTTGACAAATATATTAATTCTCTTGCCCCTCAAGTAATGGATGCTCTTCAAAGTTTTGCAAGTAAACAAGTTCTGAAACGACCTCAACAGCTACTTGAAAAATTGGAACTTGGATCTCCAGCCGCAGAAAATGAAATGGATACACTCAAGCAGTACTATGTCGATACAGATGAGTCAAATCAAACCTTACTTGGACATGCTCGCCTTGTAGTAGGGAGAAAGGGATCAGGTAAAACAGCTTTATTTATTCACCTAAGAGATCAATTAAGAAGGAACAGAAAAAATATAATTCTGGATCTTAAGCCTGAAGGCCATCAACTTAAGAGGTTGAAACATCTGGTTCTCGATTTACTTCAAGATGCAGTGAAGGAGCATGTGGCGACGTCATTTTGGGAGTATCTTCTCCTTCTAGAATGTTGTCACAAGCTACTTTTAAGTGACAAAATTCCTCATACTCGCGATCAGAAGCTGTATAGCCTTTACCGCCAACTTGCTGAGGCATACGGAGAGGAAAGCGTTGATGAAGAGGTGGATTTTTCGGAACGGATGTATCAGCTCGTTCAGAAGATTAGCGATCAGTTTATTGCTCAGTATGGCGAAGACAAAGTTCAATACCTAAGAACCAATGAAGTTACTCAATTGATTTATAAGCATGATATTCCAAGGTTGAGATTAGCTTTACTGGAGTATTTGAAGCAGAAAAATCAATTATGGATTTTATTTGACAACATAGACAAAGGCTGGCCTACTAGAGGAGTCACTCTCACTGATATTACTATTTTGCGAGCTTTGCTTGAAGCTACAAGAAAGCTAGAACGTTTTTTTAATAGGCAGGAGTTCGATTTTCATGCTGTGGTTTTTGTAAGAAATGATGTTTTCGAGCTTCTTGTAGAAGAATCGTCTGATCGAGGTAAAGAATCTAAGGTTTCTCTTGATTGGACTGATCGCGAATTATTACAGGAGTTTTTAAGAAGAAGAATTATCAACAATGACACCTTCTCAGAAGATACTTCATTTGAAGATGCTTGGAGTCAAATTTGCGTTACCCATATCAACGGAGAGTCTACAGCCGAGCTTCTGATTGAAAGATCATTATTGCGCCCCCGTAACTTATTGTCCATCATGAGTTTTGCAAGAAGTTATGCTGTCAATCTTAGGAAAGCACGAATTGAAGAAGAAGATTTATCAAAAGCCTTAGAGACCTATTCCGCTGACATTGGCAGTGAAATAGGCTATGAGATCCGTGACGTTTATCCAGATGCTGATGAAATTCTCTATTATTTTATGGCTACCAAAAAGGAACTTTCTATTAATGAGCTAAAAAATATAATAAACTCATCAAACGCGACCATAGAGGACGAAAGAATCATTGAAATATTATTCTGGTTCGCCTTCCTTGGAGTAATTAAGGAACAGGAGAATGAGAAAAAAATCATATACATATACGATGTTTTCTACGATATGAGAAAGCTTAAGCATCTCGCTAAAGGACTGAAGAATGACACAACATTAGTCTCAATCAATCCAGCATTCTGGCCCTTTTTGGAAATATAGCTCTATTTAGGTAGAAATGTAAACTTACTTTCCTCCCTATTTGTAATAGAGCGAGCAACTCGAAAACCTATACCATCGCCTCTCTGTTCTAATCCACCTCTCATCCGATAGCCAGATCGACAAAAATTTGGAGAGGAATTCCAGGACCCGCCGCGCATTACACGAAAGTTCCGCTCGCCGTTTGTGGTCCATACGGTTCCATCAATTGGGGCTTTTGCATAATTATTATGCCAGGGATCAGCACACCACTCCCATACATTTCCATGCATATCATATAAACCAAAAGAATTAGGGAACTTAAAGTAGTCAATCGGTGTTGTTTGCTGCCGAAAAGTTCCTTCTCCTTCATAGGCATAAATTTTTCCTCCATTAAAGTTGGCTAATTCAGAAGTAATGGTCTCTCCGAAGTGAAAAGGGGTTTCCGTCAATGCACGGCAAGCATATTCCCACTCTGCCTCGCTTGGAAGTCTATATATATTGCCTGTCACTGCCGTCAATCGGGCACAAAACTCCATTGCGTCTTTCCAAGAAACTGTTTCTACAGGACGCTTTGCTTCTTTGAAATGAGACGGGTTATGTTCAAGTTCCCGTTCTATCCTAGGCAAACGAGAAACGAATTCCCATTGGGACTGAGTAACTGGGAATTTTCCTATCAGGAATGAATTAATATTTACGTAACGTCGAGGAAGTTCATCTTCGTTCCGAGCTTCTTCACTTTCTGATGCTCCCATTAGAAATATTCCGCTGGGAATTAACATCATTTCAACTACTAATTCATCATCAAGTTCTTCAACGAAGACCTGGTTTATCCTCCTGTCCAAATCTACTTGTTGCCCGATAGAATCAATTCTGATTACATTAAATTCAACAGCGCTTTCAGGAAAAGGTTGTTTAGAGACCCCAGGTCTAGCGAGTTCTAATTCATTTGAATTAGATGGAAGGAGTAAGTCTACATCTTGAGTGTTAGAACTAGGCTTATTCTCTCTAAAAGAGGATGAAGGATATTCAAAGGAACTTAACGGTTTAAGTTCAATGTTTGTATCCTCGTTATTTGCCCGTTTGAGCAGGATTGGTGCGAGGTAGTCAGAAAAACCTTCCACGTGTATAGCAGTGCAACCTAGCCTGTAGGCGAACTCAAAATCTCGCCCTGCTCCTAAAGCATCATAAAAGCTGACAGCAAATAATTTCGCTATATTGTAACGAATATCTTGGTTCATACCGATGACGAAAGAGATGTGTTGTACAATGGCCTTAGCCTGTATCTCTGAGTAGCAACCGTTAAGTACAACACACTTGATTCGATCGGCAAAGAGTTCAAATAAACTAGCTAGCGCTTCACCACTTACTAATTTTGTGTTTCCAATCTCATCCTCAAAAATAAGCCCTTGCTCAGCAAGGCTATGCCCGGAAAAATGAACTATTTGTGGATTTATATCTAATATGGCGCGTTGAATATCAAGGGGACGTACTGCTAATCGCTGTTCCAATTTGAATAGGTCTCGCTTCTGGGCTCGTTCTAATCCTGCTCTAATGTCCCGTAATTCTTGATCAGCTTGAAGACGACTTGTATCTCCGGGGTTAGCCGCGAGAAACAAAATGGTTTGCGGGTCTGTGCTGGAAGGGGTCATAGCACCTTGGGAAAAGGCGAATATTGGGTTGATTCAGATATTTATAGAGCCCTATAGATATAGAAGTTTACACACTTAGTGAAGTAGATCTTTTGGAATGGTTTACTTCTTTGCCAAAGAATCTACTGCCCGACGAATACCTTGTACCACATTCAGCAACGCTTCATCCCGATCACCCCAAGAGGTGACGGGTTTGGCATCCTTGGGTAAGACCTGAAGTTTGCTGAAGGGGGTATCCTGCCAATCACAGGGTTTCATAATAATGGGGATCACTCGTGCCGTTCCTGCTGTATGGCGTTCCATTGCCCGTTGCGTCTCTTTGTCAAAGCAGTACTCAGAGGCGATAAAGCGGGGAGTAATCAGCAGTAGAATCACACCTGCCGATTCCAATCGCGCTTTGATTTCTGCATCCCATTCCGTACCTGCCTCGATCGCCCGGTCTTGCCAAGGCTTAATCTTGTTTTGTCGGGTCAGGTTTGCCAGGTGAACGTAGAGTTCGTCTTTTAAGTCTTCATCTTTGTGGGAGTAGGAGATAAAGACTTCGATCGGCTCATTGGCAACGGGTGCAGGTGGAGCCGGAGGGGTGGGCGGGATAGACTCATAGGGTTTAGGCTGAACGGTTGCATTGCCCTTGGGTTCTTGCTTCAGCAGAACTGGGGTCAGGTTTTCGGCAATGCCCTCCAGGCGAATCGCTGCACAGCCCAGCTTGTAAGCGAATTCAATCGGGCGACCCGCTCCTAACGCATCGTAGAACCCAACAGCAAAAGCGATCGCCGCTTTATCTCCTATCGCTTGGTTCATGCCGATGACATAGGGAATGTGTTGGGCGATCGCCTTTGCTTGCACTTCTGAGTAGCAGCCATTTAATACGACACACTGAATCTGGTCGGCAAACAATTCAAACAGTCCTGCCAAAGCAGTTCCATCGACCAGTTTGGTGTTACCGATCTCATCCTCAAAAACAAGCCCTGCCTGTCCAGTTCCATGACCAGAGAAATGAACAATTTGTGGTGCCACATCGAGCATGGCACGTTGAATATCACGGGGACGTACTGCCAACCGTTGCTCTAAGTTAAACTGGTCACGCTTTTGGGCGCGTTGCAATCCTTCACCGATATCGCGCAGTTCCTGGTCAAGCCGCAGACGACTAGTGTCTTTAGGGTTGGCAGCTAGAAATAAAATGACTTGTGGAGTTAAGGAAACCATAGCTTGATAGGTAAAGATAAGCAAAAATTCGGGTCTTTTATCGCAGAACAGAGGAACACCCGTACGGCTATTTCAATACTCCATCCTTCTGCCCCTCCAATTTCAAAAAGTGTATTTGCCCGCCGAGTCCACCAGCAACAATATTGAGTCCATCAGGTGAAAAAGCACAGCAATGTAATTCTCCATTGCCCGTAAAACTTGCAACCTGACGACCTGAGAATAATTCCCACAGTCTTAAAGTACTGTCACTACTCGCTGAAGCAATTATTCGACCATTAGGACTAACTGCTACTCCTCGAACTGAGGAAGTATGTCCTTGGAGGGTATGCAGAATTTTTCCTGTTTTTAGTTCCCATACCTTCGCTGTTTTGTCACCAGATGCAGAAACAACAAAACGTCCATCAGAACTAACTGCTACTCTATAGATACTTCCAGAATGCCCCCTAAGAATACGTATATTCTTCCCTGTTTTTAGTTCCCATATCTTGATTGTTTCGTCTCCAGATGAGGAAATGACAAAATATCCATCTGGGCTAACTGCTACCCCATAAACGCTGTCGGAATGACCCTTAAGAGTACGTATATGTTTTCCTGTGCTAGACTCCCATATTTCTACAGTATTGTATAAGGAACTTGCAGTGATAATGTAGCGACCATTTGGGCTTACTGCTATATCTTCAATGCTTATTCCCTGTCGTAAGTTCTTTGTCAAATCTATATCTTTCAGTCCTATTGAAGATAGAATCTCAGATTCTATAAACGTCATAAGCTTATATGTAAGATCTTTTACGTTTACAAAGAATGTCCTGTGATTGATGCTGTATTGTTCTTTACCTAATGCCAATTCCCAAACCCTCACTGTTTCGTCATCAGATCCAGAAATAACTAGACGACTATTTGGACTGACTGATACTCCATTAATTGTCGCTGTATGTCCAACAAGGGTTTTTAGTTCTTCACCAGTGGTCAGTTCCCATATCTTTAGTGTCTTGTCACGAGATGCAGAAACAACAAATTTGCTGTCTGGACTGACTGTTATCCCATGAATAATGTCCGAATGTCCTTTAGAAGAGGTACTAAAAATAAAACGGTTTTCACTTAAGTCAAATTTCCACACTTTCACCGTATTATCTCTGGAGCTAGAGATGATAAAGCGTCCATCTGGGCTAACTGCTACCGCATTAACTGAAGATGTATGACTTTCAAAAGTACGTATCTCTTTCCCCGTAGATACTTCCCACACTTTCACTGTGTTGTCACTAGACCCAGAAATGATAAAGCGTCCGTCCGGACTAATTGCTACCCCACTAGAAGATGTATACCCTTTCAGGGTACGTATCTCTTGTCCCGTAACCGTCTCCCATACCTTTATCGTTCCGTCATAAGACCCACAGGAGACGATAAAGTGTCCATCCGGGCTGACTGCTACCCTCTTAACTGAACTGCTATGACCTTTGAGGGTATGAATTTCTTTCCCCGTAGATGTTTCCCATACCTGTATCGTTCCGTCATAAGACCCACAGGAGACGATAAAGCGTCCATCCGGGCTGACTGCTACCCCCTGAACTGAACTGCCATGACCTTTGAGGGTATGAATTTCTTTCCCCGTAGATGTTTCCCACATCTTTATCGTTCTGTCATAAGACCCACAGGAGATGATAAAGCGTCCATCTGGGCTCACTGCTACATTACTAACTAAAGATATATAACTGAGTGTACGTATTTCTTGCCCCCTAGACATTTTCTGCACCTTTAGGCCGTCCGAAGACACGGAAACGGGTATGACAAATTGTCCATCTGGACTGATTGCCACCGCAGAAAATGAACCAATGATAGTTTGTAGCAGTGAACCACCAGCGGCATCTAAGCTAGGCGTCAGACAACGCAGCCAGAGATATTCTTGAAATTGAACGATTTGTTGTCTAAACGTTTGCAAAATAGGTTCAGATTGTTTCAACAAGCGACCATGCAACTGGCTTGGAAGTTGACGTGGATCTTGGCTCAAAACATGAGCTGATAGTCGCAACGCTCCCTGAAGTAATTGCAATTCAGTATGATCAGGTAAATGGTCGTAATCAGCTAATAGTGAATTGATATCTGTACTGGCAAGCTTTGCCTGAATCCATTGTAAATTGAATAATAGCTCCTGTAGTTCAGCATGTTGTCCCGCTCCAATCAGATGATGTGCTAGGTATTCAAAAAAATAACCGTCATTCGGTCCTGTTTGCCATCCTTCCGGAGATTGCTTCCGGTACGCTGCTAATAGATGCCTATGTAAGTACCGAAGATCTATTTGTTGAGATCTCAAATAGTCATACTGTAAATCGTGCAGACTGATCCAGAGTCCTGATAATTTTCTCTCCAGATGCAGCATCCCTTTACTATTTAGAGTCACCAAAATCTGGCGACCTGTCTGTGTTTTCAAATCTCCTGTATATTGCCAGAGCCTCAATATCGTTGCTTCTGAGATAGCTTCATCAGCCGGAAAGACTGCAAGCTCTCGGTATCTTTCAGCAGCAATCGGATTCGTTTTAGAAAGTACTTCCAGGCTGATGTGTAAAGCTTTGAAGACATCTGGGTAGGGATAATGAGCAAAGTGCTTCTGAATAAACTCTAAATCTGCACTTCGTAACGCATCTAGCACATATTCCCAGGGAGTCAGATCTCGCACCATAGCTCCACACAGCGAGAGTGCCAGAGGTAAATTGCCACATTCTTGCGCTACTACTTTTGCTACATCAGGCAGATCAGAAACCGGCATTCCTGCCCATGATGCCAATAAACTCAAAGACTGTTCATCGTTTAGCAGATCCAGACGATAGTTAATGGCTCCCAATTCTGTGATTAATTCGGCATCCCGCGTTGTCACCAGCAACTGACTGCGAGAGTTGATCGCATTAAATGCATCGGCATGATCTAGTTGCCAGACATCATCTAGAATCAGTAAGCAGACTTTATTTGCTAATAACTGCCCTAGATATTCCTTACCTTGCTTTACCTCACTAAAGGTAGGGATTTTCCCACTCAATGCCTCCGCTAGTTCCGCCTGTTGTGTTACCAATAGAGGTTCAATTCCCACCGTCACCCAAAAGATCCCATCAGGAAACGCCTGCTGCACCTCTGGTTCCTGTGCCAATGCGGCTGCCAGCACTGATTTACCAATGCCGCCCATGCCTTGCACCCCAATACGTTGAGACGTTCCTGTCAATACGACTGGTTGCTGTGCACTAGACAATATCTGTGTCTTCAGAGATTGCAATTCCCATCGAGCCAGAAAGTTAGGTGGCAACTCTGGCACGTTCCAGAACTGTCTGGATTGCTGTTTTCTTGTATTCTCTGAAGGCAAAAACTCAGCAGGTTGAAATTTTTGGATTAATACCGGGGCTAATTGTTCTACGAAGCCTTGCATCTGAATAGCGCTACACCCCAGCTTATGGGCAAACTCTATTGATCGTCCCGCCCCTAGCGCATCATAAAAGCTAACTGCAAATTCTAGTGCTGCCTCATTACTAATTTCGTCTCGAATACCAATCACATAATCAATGTGTTGGGCAATTGCCTTTGCTTGTTCTTGTGAATAACATCCATTCAGCACCACACACTGAATCTGATCTGCAAATAAGGCAAACAACCCAGCTAGCGCTGCCCCATCAACTAATTTGGCACTGCCCATCTCATCTTCAAACACCAGTCCTGTCTCACCCAAGCCTCGACCAGCAAAATGAACAATTTGAGGCGGATCATCTAGTAAGGCTCTTTGAATATCGCGAGGACGCACATCTAAGCAGGCAGCCAAGGTAAAGCGATCTCGCCCTTGCGAGCGACGCAAGCCTTCTTTGATTTCGCGCAACTCTGATCCCACCCGGCGCAGTCCATCCGGGTTGGCGGCCAGAAATAAGATGGCTTGTGGTGCTTCGAGCGATTGATTCATGCGGGAGGGCTTGCTCTATACCAAGTCGCTTTCTCACTCCAGTCTATTCCCTGATTGAGGGTTTGTCGAAGCCAAGCCTAGAGGGCACCTCTTGCCGTTGGGTGGTTCAACCGTCAGACGTTTCCCTAAGGCAGCAACAAATATCCCTACCTCAAAGCAGTCTACTTAAATGATTCAGTACCTCGGCTTGCAATCTAAAAAGCTCAACGCCTCATCGTCTAAGAACCCAGCCAAAGCCATCTCAATCACAGCCCAGACAGGATAATCAATGCTTGCTGCCCATCGTACATAAGCTTCTCGAATAGGCTGCGGTAATGACTCTAACAGCATTTGGGCAATCTCCGGATCAAGATGCCTTCTTGACTGCTCTGGCGAAGCAGATGGCTCCATATCAATTCTCTCAACACATACATTCACTACATAGTAACTTTGTCCTAGTATTAGGCAGTATTTTCAAAGACGAATTGTTTTGATTCGGCTCTGGCTTCATCTTCGTTTTGATACAGCTGAGCAATTTGTTAAGTACCAACGCCAAGGCAAATCAATACCTCGCGTTAGCCCAATTCGGGTAGTTTGAGTTAAGCTCGAAAGCCCTGCATCCAACTGTTGCTGAAACTGCTCACCACGATGCTCAAGCCATAAAGGTTGCCCTGAGCGCAGCAGTGTTGCATTTAGAGATAGGTCAATTCTTAAGGTAAGACACAATTTACTAGGCCCGGCTGCTAGCCTGTGTAGCTTCAGGTTCTGCTGAGGGGCAATCCAAGGGGGCAAGGATTCTAATTGAAGTGCACGAACTAGGACAGCACTGGGAATTCCATCTAAATCCGTAACAAAATTTAAACAGTAGTGAACTCCGTAAATCAAATAAACGTAACAAGCCCCTGCGGGACCAAACATGACGGAATTACGGGGAGTTCGGCGACGATAAGCATGGCATGCTGGGTCATCGGGTGCGTAAGCCTCTGTCTCTACGATCAGCCCACGCACAATTTCATTTTCGGATAAACGTCTGACTAGAGTGCATCCTATAAGATCGGGCGCAACTTGAGTAGATGGTCTGCTTAACCAGTCAGCATCGATGTAGTTTGGAGTATGTATAGTTCCCATAGCTACAATGTGCTCTCTTCAGGCTTTCCAGTGCTTCAAGGGATTCTAGCTTTGAAATCTGAGATCCAGTTGATTGGAGATTGAAACAACGATGCCTTTATTGCGTAGCTCACCAAGTGCTTTGTATAGATTGCCTTCATTTAGATCCCATCTCTTACAAAAGGCGCTTACATCTATAGAAGGGTTACTTTTGCCAAAGTAATCTATCTGTAAGGCAAAAAAAACATAATCGCGATCGCTGGTCAAAAGCTTTATCTGCCGGATACGCAGCAACTCCTCCCGATTTAGCAGGTAGTTTTCAGGGGATTGAGATGACCAGGGAGTCGCCATAGATAGAAT
>ERZ1066134.804-NODE-804-length-11891-cov-5.895657_pt1 | contig 11891 bp, 14 predicted proteins | sample MGYA00382781_ERZ1066134 | MGnify/ENA primary metagenome ERZ1066134 (study PRJEB33369, sample SAMEA5778364) | biofilm metagenome | biome: Industrial cooling water; feature: Water cooling tower basin; material: Biofilm | place: United Arab Emirates | collected... | reverse complement strand
ATCCGCGACTATGCCTTGCTGCGGAATGGTGAACCGATTGAAGGCTCGCCGGCCTTCGATCTGAACGCGAAGCGGGAAGGGCGCTATCCTGGTTATCGCAATGAAGGCCGGATGTACGAAGGTTCGAAACTGGAGGTGCCGGCCGATCGGTACGCAGCCTTCGGTGACAATTCAGCCAGCAGCCTCGACAGTCGTTTCTGGGGAACCATTCCTGCGAAGGACGTCGTCGGTCGTCCGCTGCTGATCTACTATCCGTTTACGCGCCGTTGGGGTCCGGCACCCTGAACGGGGGCGAACACGCCCAGCTGCGACGCAACGCTGTCAGAGAGAACTGCGAGGGCCGCCTTGGCCTCAGCGGGTCAGCATTGCAGAATTGCTAACGTCTTGCGCCGGTCCGCGTTACCCCTCGAACTGCGCACAATAAACAATTGAGTCGGGAAGGAACTGTGCTACCGTGGCCGTCATTAAGTCCACATAAGTCGCCTGGCGTCAAGACAACTGAAAACAGGAAGCATTATGACGAAGGGGAAAAAGTCCGAGAAACTCACGTTGAGCATCCCAGAAGAGGCCTACGCGAACTTTGTCGCAGTAGCCGAGCGGGCGCACCTGACGCCGCACCAATACGGGGCGCTAGTGATTAGCCGCCTGTCCGATCTCCGGCCAGAGCGTGCACTGTCGGCCCTCACTGCCATCCCGGACGATTTCTTCAAACGTGGCCCCGGACGCCCACCGGCCGGCACCGTTCGGGCCGATCTTCACGTTCTGGAGCCGGCCGGACAGAACCCCAGCTAGGACTTTCTCGGCCACGTGCCACGGCAGCAGGGAGCAGCGCCAGGCACCGCCGGCGCTGATCCAGAGGTTGAGGCGTTCGAGTTGCTTGGGCGTGCAAGGCTTGCCGTCGATCTCCAGGTGTTCGAGTGCGCAGCCCAATAGGCCCGCCCGGTGCCATTCCGCGAGCAATGCGGGCACAAAGTGGCGATGCCTAGGACGAGGTACGGTCAAACGGTAATCAAAGGCCGGCAGCGCCATTTGCGTGCCTGCTATCGGCCACAACGGAGACTCAGGTAATGCAAATTCGTGCCGATTGAGCCCGAATGCACGGAGTACCGCCTGACTTGATCGGATTGATCAACTCGTACGCTCAAGCCGCCGACGCAGCAGCGCCGCTGTGGATCTTCATGCTGCACGCTCAGGGCGTGCTCGCAGAGTATTGGTATGTGTTCGTCGGTTTGGCATTCGTGCAGGTGATGCTGACGGCGTGGATGATCTTCGAGATCATGCGAGACTTCCGGGGTGGAAACCGCGTGGCGTGGCTGATGGTCATCGGTATCCCGTTCCTCGGCTTCGTGCTGTATGTGACGTTGGGCCTGAAGGAGCGCGAAGAGATCGCATCGCGTGCATGACACGGCCTCACGCAAAACCCGGCACGCACAACGCTGCGCTCGGCAAGGCAGTAAAGGGCGTGCCTCCGGCCGCGGGCTAGATACGCCCCCCCTCCTTGCCCCCTTATCGTACCATACCCCTACAAGGTATTGCTCGCTTCGCTGCGCTCCACCTTTCCGGGGCCGGGGTGCAGGCACCCCTATGGAACGAGAAGGGGTCAATCCGGGCGAGCGAGATAACGGAGCAGGGTGCTCCGCACCGTTCCGCCCGGGACGACTCTTCAAATGCATACGACGTACGACCTCAAAAGTAACAAAATCGTCTACGCGGACGGGCCGGACCTGCTGAACGACGGCACGAGGACGCTCGGCGAAACGGGAATCCAATACATGCTCGGTGCGCTGTCGACCAAGTGGGAATCGGAGGACCTGCTGCGAGTGATTAACGCGGCTCACGCGCACGAGCAACGCCGGCACCGTTAAGCGACAACCCCCGGCTCCCCCGGGGGTTTTTTTGTAGTCGGGTGCCTGATACAAACCAACAGACCGCCTCGATGGGGCAGTCCCGAGAACGCGTGGGCTCAAGTGGCTCGACTCCTCGGGGGGTGTGGCGTGCGTGCGGTGCCCCGGCTTAACCTCCGGGCAGCTCGTCGCCGGGCAAGCCCGGGCGAGCTGTCGGGGTGGGTGTGCGCTCGAGGCTGGCAACCTGCCCCTCGTCACTCGGCGTGTCTTCTTCGACCTCTGCAGGCGTTACACCAATCGGACGCATGAAAACGCGACGGCCGGCGAAAACGATCCCGCGCTCATCGATGCGTTCCAAGCCTTCGTCGCCGGGATGGATCACGCGGCCGTCACTGAGGAGAACGCGCCACTTGATGCCCGCGCGCACGACGCCTTGCACCCAGAGCGGAGCAGACGGCGTGTCATCGATGACCCACGCGAGACCGAGGCCCTTCGGTTCGTCTTTCACGGCCGGCTGTACGTCATTCGCGGCGGGTGGAATGACGTACACGGGCGCAGGAGACGGCGAGGCCGGAGCTGGCAGAACAGGCGCGGACTGAAACTGCCGGGCCGGCGTGGGTGCTTGTACGCCGGCGATCTTCGAGCGCACGAGATCCGGGAGGACTCGGCCGAAGAAGATCCAGACGAGCACGAGCACGAGGCCGAGGGCTACCCAGACCATTTTAAGCGGGATGCCCTTCGCCCGGAATCCTGCGTCAGCCTTGCCGCCGCCGGGCATACCGACGCCGGCCGACGTGTCGTAGCACTCGGCCAGAGGCAGATCCAACTTGAACGTCTCCACGTTGAGCGTGGGCTCGTTGGCTGAGCTCACCGGGCCGGGATACGTGTGCGCCGTGAACTTGTTGTCCCCACGGAAGCGGCCGTGTTTCTCCAGCCGGTGGTTGCGGCAGTAGGTGAAGTCCTGGGCGAGGCGGCAGAAATTTTGGTCAACGAGCTTGGTGTTCTGGGTGATGAAAATGACCATGTCGCCGAGCTTGCCGTGCTGGCTGTTGTAGAAGTCGACGTGACGCGGGGTACCGGACCAACCGCGGGCGCGCCAATGCGTGTGTACCTCGTCGATCACGTAGAGGACGGATTTGACCTCGCCCGTCTCAGGATCGAAGCACGGCGAATAGTCGACGTCCGGACCGGTCTTGTCGGCATAGCCTTCGGGCTTTTCGAGGATGAAGCCAGGTCGATGGAGCCAGAAGTCTTTGGTTTCTCCGTCGTCGAGCATGGTCACACGCTCGCGGACGTTCACGTTAGGGAAGCCCCGCTCGATAAGGAGGGCCTGAAGAATATCGAGGTGAATCACCATGTTGGTGATCACGTGGCGCGTGCCCTCGGTAAGCTCCTTCCAGATCGCCATCATGGCGCGGAGGGATTTGCCGTTCCGGGGCTTCCCGACGTAGAAATGAATCATGACCCGTTCTCGTGGTTGCCGCCGCCGGCTGACTGGCGAAACAGGCGAATCATGAAGCCGACGGAGAAGACCACGGAGGCGTAGCCGAAGCCGGCGAGGAACCAAGCAACTTGCCCCTCAAAGGTGGAGGCGTCGGTAGTTGGAATGGGGATACTCATATAGGGAGGAACATCTTGAACCAGTTCCAAAACATGGCGGACGGAAGAAGGACGCTTTGAGTGATGAAGTACCACACAGGCGCAGACAGGAGCATGACCCACGGAACGACGTGATCCGCGATCGCGATCGATGCACTGAGACCAGATCCGACCGGGCCTTGAGTATTGACCGCGACGAGATCGGACCAAGGCAGGCCAGAGCTGACGGCCGCGAGAATCGCCATAGGCATGGTCAGGGTGAGCGGCAAAATGATCGCGAGGATGATCAGGCGGGCCGGATAGCCGAGCCAGCCGCCGGTGCCTGCGATCTTGATCGAATTGATGGCATCGCTCGCGCTCTTCGCCCAAGGCGTCGCGGCGGCGAAAGCGTCCGTGCAACGGCGGACCTCACCGAAGCACCAAATCATATACGCAATGACGATGCCCCATGCGATGAGGCGACGGAAGAAGGCCGCGGCGAGGGTGATGAGGTTACCCCATGGACCATCGGCGGCGAAGGGATTCTTCGGGATCTTGATCGTGGTGGAGGCGTTGGCCTTAAGGTCGATCGATCCACTCGGCGCAGATCCGGCGTCCGTGGTGGTGCCAGGTGTACCGAACAGGCCAGCCGCGGACTGCCCTTGATCGCGCGCTTGCTCAGCCCAGCCGGTCGCAGTTTGGAGCGCATCCGCACCGATCTTGCCGGGCACGCGATCGGCCTCGGTTTGGGCTTCCTCCGCGAGGCTTATGTTTTCGTCGCGCTGCTCAATCAGCGTATCGAGTCGTTCCTCGACGCCGGACAGATCAATCTCGCCGGTACCGGTACCGCCGCCAACGGTGCCGGTCACGTTCACGTTCTGCGTCCCTTTGCCGAGTTTATCGATCGCAGCAGTGATCTTGTCCACGCCTTGGCGGTATGTGTTCTTGTCGAGGCGTTCAGTATCGACGGTACCGCTCGTCTGCGTCCAAACACCCGTGCCGGCTGTGGTGGCCGAGGGCGGCGCGGCGGTGGGGATGCCTGTTGGGCTGGGCTGCTGTGTTGGGGGAAGGCTCGCCGGATTCTCAGTCTGAGTCGGTGTGATCGGATTGCCAACGGGCGCGGCCGAGTCGGGGTTCCAATCATCGTCCACCACCCAAATGTCGTCTTGGAATTGGGCCTTCACGAGCGCAGTCTGCTGAACCTGCGTAACGTTTCCCGGGACCTGGAACGCGACGTCGTACGAGGCACCCGGTGCCACGACTTGCTCGTGCAGGAGATTCCCGTTCTGGTCGCGCCACTGATATTTCACCTCATTCTGTGAGCTGTTCGTTCCCGTGGCACGAACACCCTGAGGCGGCGGCGTGGATGGATTCCCAAGGCTGACCCAGACGTAATTATCGGCTATGAGTGCACCGGAAGGAGGAGCTTCGACGCCATAAGGAACTAAGAGGAGGAAAGTGTCATAAGGGGCGTAGAACGTGAAGGTCTGGGTTTTGGTACCGTTTCCCGACTGAACGTATTGGTGAGATGAAAGCTGCGTGCTGGTGGTAGACTGTGCCGAGTAAACAACAGTATATGCGTCGGCAGCTCCTGGCTGAGATCCTGACCACGTGGCCGTTTTTGAAACCGATAGGGCCCAATTGGTGCCAGTGTCGGTTTTGGTGACAAGCGTAGCAGTGGCTTCAAAGCTGCCGCCGCTGTAGGACCCGGATGCGGTGGAAGTTTGGGCACTGAGATCTACGCCGACCGAAAGTAGGACCAGACAGCCCAAGAGCAGAGAAAGCCGGCGGCGAACAGAAGCATTTCCATGATTCATCGGAGTAGAGGGTTGAAAACGGAAACGCACTCGCGGCCGGGGGACGCGCCTGACGGCGCTAGCCCCCGGCCGGAGTGCGTTGGCCGCTTACTTGGCCTTGCGGAAGAACCGCACACCCACAGTCACGAGCGCGACCGCGATCATGATGGTGGCGACAGTGCCCCAGATCCCGTCGATCGTGTCGAGGTTGGTGTTCAGGACCGCACCGTAATCGACAGGCGTAGCCTGCGCGAACGACACGGCGGCCGATCCGACGAGGAGACCCACGCCGGCACCGACACGCTTGGCGGTACGGACAGCGGAGCTGCCAACCTTATAAGCTTCGATGCCGACTTGAGAGCCGAACCGGCTGCAGTGGTTGTTGATGGTGTTCATTTGATGAGTGCCACGGCTTGCTTTAGACAGTGACGCCCGCTCTAGCGTGACCTGAGCAGACGAATCCGGCAGTGTGCCGGAAAGTTATTGGCCTTCGGACTCGGCGCGCTGGCCGATCGCGAAAGCAGACCCAAGGGCGGATTGCACGGCCGGAGCAAGGTGCAGCGGAATACCGATGTTGGTGTAATTCCCTGAATCGTGATCCTTCTGGCTGATCTCGATCGAATGCGAGCCATCGGACGGCCAGCGTTTCAGGGTGATGCTGCACAGTCCCATCTGGAACCGTTTGACCAACTGCGGCGGCGCTTTGCGCTCGGGGGCTTGTTGCTGACTCATTGTATTTCCTTCGTTGATACGTCGGACGTTGGGAAATCTGAGTCGAGCGGGCCGACACCGTTCTCGATCAGAAAATCATTGAGCGAAGACACACCGTCTTGCGCCACCTGGACGAGCTCTGCCTCAAGGTTCCAGAGCACGACCTTTTCCCACTGGTGGGTTGAGAGCCGGCCTAGGAGCTCATCCGTGGGCGTCGCGGTCTCAATCGCTGCCTGTTCGTCTGTCTTGGCCTCTTCGAGCCCGAGGCCGTTACGCAGCCCCCGCGACCAGCGCAGTGCGGAAACTTTCGTCTGCTGCAGGGCCCAGACAGCTTCAACGTAATCGGCACCCCAGCGGCCGGGATCTTCAAAATCCGCGAGCAAAAGCCAGATGATCGAACGCGAGGCCTTCGTCAGTGGCGATCCGAGTTCGCATCCGATCTTCGACACGTACTCTTCGCCGTCGAAGACCTCGTGAACCTCGAAGGCGTGCTCTTCCCAGCCGTCGCGGTACCGGCCGAGGCATTGCGCGGCGTGGCGCCACTGGTCGCGCATGGCGCAAAAATCCGGCTCGATATGATTCTTGGAGAACACGAGTTGATGCCGGTGAAAGTGCCAGCCAGCGGCCACGGAACGGACGATCTCGGCCGCGTTGATGTCGCCACGCTTGAATTCGCGAAACGGGAGACTGTTGCGGCCCTTCGTGGCGATTTCGTACATCGATGACCAATCACGGATCTCCTGCAGGAGGTTGACGCCCTCCCGGTGCGGGGTGGTGAGGGTCACCATGTAGATCCGCGATCCCTCGTGCCGGGCGCGGATGACGGCTTGTTCGATCTCGCCGACACGCAGGCCGGAAATGCGCGGGGCGCAGACCGGGCAGGCGAGGGAGGAACCGCACATGCAAACGCCGCCGACGCGACCATGCACGCGGTCAGGTCGACGGAACACTTTGACGCCCTCTGACCGATTGACGAGCCGGGCACCGCAGGACGCTACGCGGCCGTAGAGGCCGAACGAGTTGAGCAGCTGCCGGGCATGGTACAACGCGCCGTACGCACGGCCGAGACGGTACGCGGATTCGGCTTCTGGACCGGCTTTTTGGGCGGTCGCTCGATCGAGAAAGGGGTGTTTCGCAACCCGTTGGGCCAGAACGTTGGAACCAAAATCCGTATATTTCCCAAGGGGAACCCCGGTTTCGGCCGTCAAATCGGCCTTCGAAATGCCAGCAATCGACGCACGGGCACGCCGTGCGTTTTCGAGGCCCCGGACCGCTAGCTGCGCGACGGTCACAGCGCGAGGGCGGTCTGCTGGTGTTTCGAGGGCGACGAGAGCGCGAGCTCTTCCTGCCGCACGGCTTCCGCAACTTCGCGTTCCCGAAGTGCGCGAGCTTTTGCACCCGCCTGTTCGGCGAGATCCGCCGCCAACGTCCACGAGCCCCAACGGATGAGGTCATCCGCTTGACGAAGGAGCTTCTGAATTTCCGCTATTTCCGACTGTTTTTCGTAGGTTTCGAGGGAGGGAACGTTTGGGCTCAATTTGGCCGGTCACTTTCAGAACCCCCGCTAAATGCGTATCTTGCGCAACCGCTGCGCACAATAAACATTATGTCTAATCATAATCTGAGGCATTATGGCCCTGAAAGACAGAGGCTTCGGGAGGTGTCGTGCTAAGGTTTGCGCGTACGCCCTTCCCGCTTTGCTTCATGGGCCGTACAGCGGATTCGGCTGATACAGGGGCTCCAACTGCTGGTACATCGGTTTTAGAAAAGTCACCAGATCGATCAGCTGTTGCACCGTCATCCGTTCATTCACGCCGGGCATCGGCGTACGCGCGGCGCCCTCTTTGGGCGGAAGGCGCATCAGGTCGGACACGGCTTGGGTGGGATGAACAATCGACGTGATGAGGTCGCCGTAGGAACGAAGCCGGGATACGTCGCCTCCCAGCGTCACTATCTTCACCGGGTCCTGGGTCGGCGGCGGCAGGTCCACGCCCGATACACGATGGCAGGTGTAGCATTCCAAGGCGACGAACGCCGCCTTTCCGTTCTCCGCGTTGCCAGCCGGCATTTCGAACCGGGTGTTTTGCGTGCGGTCTCCGCAGCCCGCCATCAGGGCCCCGAGTCCGGCCAGGATGAGTGTGAGGGTCTTTGTTTTCACGGGGTAATTTGGGTTGGGCCAGAATCTTACTCGGCGAGGCCCCCTACCGGCAACGCGTCGCTTGTGCAGTGTTGGTCTGATTTTGCGCTTCGCGTCCCCTGCCCATCCCAACGCCTGCTCGCGCGGAATCGCGCGGTCGGAGGCATTTTCTTACGAAAAGCCCCTGGCTTTGCGTTCGAGTTCCTCGGCGGCTTCCTTGCAGAGGCGTGTCCAGGGCAACGCGCGCAGTCGGTCCTCGGGAATCGGCCGTCCGGTCACTTCGCAGATGCCATAGGTGCCGGCGGCAATCCGATCCAGGGCCGCTTCGACGTCCCCTAGCCGATTGCCTTCCGAGAGAAGCGTGGCGAACAGGCGTTCGCGTTCACGCTCCCCGCTGGCCGTGTCAGCAAAGTCATGCGTGTCCTTGTCGGCCGGCGTTGCGGAATCATGCCAGTGTTCGTCATGCTCGCGCAGGAGGCGACGGTGCAGGGCCCGCAGGGTACGCGCATGCCATGCCCACCGGGCCGCCGGCGGAACATCGTTGCGATTCGCAGAATCCGAGGAGGTGGGTTTCATGGGAATCCTTTCGAGGGGATGCGAGGCTTTCCGGGGCACACCCTACACCGCCGGAGCGCCGTTGGCTCCGTGGAAATTGGTGAGACCCCCGCACTTTTTGTTCCGGGTCACGGACGCAAGAACTGAAGCGAAATTGGCAACCGCCGCCGAGCGTGGGGCGCGGTGTTGCGCTAGACTTCGGGCGTTCGGTCGGGTCGGGCCCGGGAGTCTGCAAGGTCCGAGGAGGAAGGTTTCCCTCCCGACGGCCCCGACCCGATCGAACCTGCCCCCTTTCCTGCCATGGACGTGATGCACGCGATCTTTCACCGGCGCTCGATCCGCTGCTACGAGCCCCGCCCAGTGCCCAAGGACGTGGTCATGGAGCTGATCCGCGCCGCCATCCAGGCACCGAGTGCGGCCAATCTGCAGCCATGGTCGTTCGTGGTGGTTCGCGGCCGCGAGCGTTTGCGCGCGTACTCGGAACGCGCCAAGATTTATCTCCTGGCCACGCTCCCCCAGACGCTCGAGTTGCACCAGCGGTCCGACGCCCTGTGCAACCCGGCATCCAACGTGTTCCATGGCGCCGGGACCTTGGTGATCGTCTGTGCCCATGCTGCCCGTCTGAACTATGTGCCGTCGGAGGATTGCTGCCTCGCGGCGCAGAACCTCATGCTCGCGGCTCACGCCATGGGCATCGGCACCTGCCCGGTCGGCTTTGTCCGCCCGTGGCTCAATGTACCCGAAATTCACGAGGAACTGCGGCTCCCCCATCACACCCAGGCCGTCCTGCCGATCGTGATGGGTTGGCCGGCCCAAACGCCGGCTCCGACGCCAGCTCGCACCGAGGCGGAGGTCATCTGGCTGCGGGATGAACTTGAGGACGGTCCACGCGGCATCGGGGAACACTCGCGCCCGCCGCTGCCGACCACGCCGGATTACTTGAAACCCGACTGAGCCCACCCCAGCGTGCGGGACGCGTCTGGACGGGAGGCCGCCACCTTGGCCGGATTCCTGCAGTCCAGGTGCGCCATCGCCATGCCCGTCACGCCGTCCACCACCCGTCCCGCTCCACTGCCCACTTGGCTCGATTCACGCGCCGCCGGCGTGCTCGTTCACCCGACCAGTTTCCCCTCCGATCAAGGGATTGGCGTACTCGACGAGGCCGTCGATCGCCTGCTGGAGTTTCTGGCCGCGGCCGGCATTCGTTACTGGCAGATTTGTCCGTTGGGCCCGACCGGCTACGGCGATTCTCCGTACCAGTGTTTCTCGGCGTTTGCGGGCAATCCGTATCTGATCGATCTCCACGCCCTCGTCCGGGCCGGACTGTTGAGCCCCACGGATCTGGCACCGCTGCAGCGCCTCCCGCGGGACAAGGTCGATTTTGGCGCCCTTTACGGCGCAAAATGGCCGGTGCTGTTCAAGGCCTACGACGCCTTCATGGCCACCGGGGGCAAGGCCACGCCGTACGGCGATTTCGCTTCGTTCCGCCGCGAACAGCGGGACTGGCTCGAGCCGTACGCGCTCTTTCTCGCGCTGAAGGATCATTTCAACGGGGCGCCGTGGTGGGAATGGCCGGAGGAAATGCGGTTTCACTCCCGGGCCAAGAACGCTGCGATTCCACCCAGCGTCCTCCGGCGCGCCGATGCCCAGGCGTTCTTCCAATACCTGTTCTTCGGACAGTGGCGCGCCGTCCGGACCAAAGCCAAACAGCGCGGGATCGAGATCATCGGCGACGCTCCGATCTTCGTGGCGGGCGACGGTGCCGACGTTTGGGCCGAGCCGCATCTGTTCCAACTGGACGCGAACACCGGACGTCCGCTTGCCGTCGCCGGCGTACCGCCGGACTACTTCTCCGCCGATGGCCAGCTGTGGGGCAACCCGCTCTACGCGTGGGAAGCGCACCAGAAGGACGGCTACGCGTGGTGGCTGCGCCGTCTGCGGGCGAACCTGGAACTCTGTGATGTCATCCGCATCGACCACTTCCGCGGCTTCGACACCTATTGGTCGATCCCCGCCGGTGCGCTCAACGCCCGCACCGGACGCTGGTGCACAGGGCCAGGACTCGATTTTTTCCAAAAGGTGCACGCCGCGCTGCCTGGCTGCCGGCTGATTGCCGAGGATCTCGGCGAACTCAGTCCCAGCGTGGTCGAACTGCGCGAGGCCACCGGTCTGCCCGGCATGACCATCCTGCAGTTCGCCTTCGGAGGCGGTGCGGACAACCTCTACCTGCCGCACAACCTGAAGGCCAACAGTGTGGTGTATCCGGGAACGCATGACAACGATACCACCCTGGGCTGGTATGCTTCCGCCCCGGAAAAGGCCCGCGATCACGTGCGCCGCTATTTTCGGGTCGACGGCCGCGAGCTGGGCTGGGACTTCGTGCGCGCCGCCTATGCGGCCGTGAGCAACCTTGCCGTCGTGCCGCTCCAGGATCTGCTCAGCCTCGGCTCCGAGGCGCGGTTCAACGTGCCGGGCCGACCCGATGGCAACTGGCAGTGGCGGTTTCGCGCCGAGCAGATCGCCGGCCTGCACCAGCAAAGCGCGGGCTACCTGCGCGACCTGGGTGTGCTCTACGGGCGCTGCGATGGTGAGTGACCCGAAGGTCCGGGCCTCGCCGGCTCAGCGCGCGAGGAGAAAGTCGCGGATCAGCGGCACGACCTCGCGGTCGGCGTCGGCCAACACGTAGTGCCCGGCATCGGCGAGATAATGCGTGCGAGCCTCCGGCAGCCGCCGGCGCCACTCCGCGTAGAAGTCGTCGTTGAAGCAGAAGTCACGGCCGCCCCAGACGATGAAAGCGGGATGGCTGCGGAAGCGGTCCAGCCCCGCGGCCACCTCGGTGAGCACCGGCCAAGTCGGATGCGAGACGGTCATGGGAATGTCCTTCACGAAACCGTCCACCGCCACGCGGTTCGCCCATGAATCGTAGGGATAAAGGAAGGCCCGCTTCTCGTCGGGCGAGAGCGAACGCCGGCTCATGGCCATCCACGTTGCCGGCCAGGCAAAACCGTTGAGGCCCCGCACCAGCGCGGTACCGGGAAACGCAGTTTTGCAGAGTGCGATGCGGCGCGGGATGCGCGGTGACGGAAAGGCGCCGGTATTGAGCACGACGATACGTCCGATCAGTCCGGGCCGGCGGGCCGCCAGACCGAATCCGATCGCCCCGCCCCAGTCGTGCACCACGAGGTGCACGCGCGAAAGGCCAAGCGATACCACCAGGGCTTCGAGGTCGTCGATGCGCTGCTTCAGGGTGTAGGGATAATCGTGCGGTTT
>ERZ1066134.802-NODE-802-length-11928-cov-43.496168_pt1 | contig 11928 bp, 27 predicted proteins | sample MGYA00382781_ERZ1066134 | MGnify/ENA primary metagenome ERZ1066134 (study PRJEB33369, sample SAMEA5778364) | biofilm metagenome | biome: Industrial cooling water; feature: Water cooling tower basin; material: Biofilm | place: United Arab Emirates | collected... | reverse complement strand
CGGTCATGGGCGGACGGAATACTAATTCCCGTACTTCGGCAAGCCCTGTTCGTTATAGGCAACCTTACGGACACCCTATAAGTGTGGGAAATCGCAATGAGTGTATTATGGTTGCTCAACTTTGGGCAGCAAATCATTTTTGACAATTTCAGCAACTTCCAGTAAATCATCTTTGCTTTCGTTTTCGCTATCTTCGACAATGTAATTAATACAGGCAACAACACTTTCTAAAAGTTCGTTCCCTGTTGAGTATTCACGATTATACTGACGTAAATTCTCTAATGCTTTTTTGTAATACATTTTGACAAAATAAAGGCTGCCTATAACATTGCATTGGCAAAAGCAGGGCAGACGTTCTACTTTCAACAATGGTAGCACCATTAAACTTTTATACTTGGCTCGGCAGTTGTGCTACTATTCCCTGCCTTCGCCAATGCTTCACCGTTACAACGCTACTTTGGCGCTGCACAACATCGCTTGTACTTCAGACCAGAACCACAAGGGCAGGGAGCATTCCTGCTGATTTTTGGCTGCTCTCTTTTGCGGGGTGGATGACGTGGCGCAAAGAGGCCGTGTTCCTTCGCCATTTTTATCATACCTGATTGTTCAAGTTTAAAGTAAGTGTCTGTATATGCCCTTGTGGGTTCATCTACAACAACTACATCGGCTGCATCAAGTGAAGCCAAAGCAGCGTGTAACATGGCATTTGTGCCAGTGCTGCCACTGCCTATAATTGCAACTTTTGGTTCTTTATTCTGCTCCATAATTTGTTTGTTACTTTAGTTTTTCAAATTCAGCACCGGAACACAAATGCCCGGCACGTTACATGCAACCAATTTCAGCATCAGTTTTAATTTTCAGCAGACAGACAACGCCGCCTATAAATTGACACATAACACTGGTTGACATATAACTAAAACTTTTAAATACTATGCAAAGAACAACCGCCGCTTTTTCACAATGCGACAGAATTGAATTTTGGTATGACAAGGAACAAAATGAACCACCTGTTATCATACTTGTTTTTTCGACACAAGACGGATTAATTAAATCAAAATCGAGAGAAGTTTATAATGAACTTCTTGACAAACTTGACTTTAAAACAACCTTCTTTAAAATTATTGAACAAAACAACAGGGCTTTTATATCTTTTGTTGACGGAGTTAGCGACATCCACTTGACAGTTAAAAATTTAAAATATTCGCCTGGACAACTAAACGACTTCTTAAAAAAAGTTGACAAAAACGGCCCGTTTGCTTTTTTGTTAGGATTAGACAACAATAAAGACAGACCTATTATTGTGCCGACAAAAGATAAATTTGAAATCATGACTTTAGCAGGGTTTATAAAGTAACCAATTACCAGTGTTAGAAACGACCGTTTTTATTTCTTGACCAATCAACTTAATATCAACACGACTATGGCTGCATGTAACATCGGGTTTGGTGTTATGCCGGCGGACTGATAACGCCGCTTCATCTTTTGTACTACTATCAGCTTTTATCCTGGCTGACAGTTCTTTGTTCTTCTTTTTTTTCATATTTTAAAGTTTAAATTTTTAATCAGCTTTTTTGTATGCTCAGACTTTTTGGAATTTTTGAGATAATCAATCATAAATAGATTAACTAAACTAACTGTAGTTGTTTACTTTTTGCTCTTGGTTTTGTTTTATTGTAGTAACAATCTTTAATAGCCATTGCCATTTTATAAGCCAAAAGCGGTGGAACAGCGTTTCCAATTTGATAAAATTGGCTCGTTTCTGCTCCTGTAAAATTAAAGTTGTCAGGAAAACTTTGTAATCTGGCGGCTTCTCTAATAAGTAGTCTACGACGTTTCCCATTCGGCAGCTTTACTCTTTGCATATCGCCTGTAGCAGCAGACAAATTTCTACAAGTTAATGTTCTTGCAGGTCTATCGGCGTACAAATCTCTTGGGTTAATACACTTAGAAGCCTTCTCATAGTTCGCAATATAAACGTCTTGTGCCGCAGTTAGAAATTTGCTCTCTTTGGGGACAGTAGTCATTAAATCTGAAATTGCATCACCGACAGTATGCTTTTTCGTTTCAGGCTTTGGAAATTCAAAAGCTGAATTATGACCAACTAAAAAAAGCCTTTCTCTGTTTTGAGGCACACCGTAATTCACAGCATTCAAAAGTTGACAACTGGTTTCATAACCTAATCCTTCCAACTCTTCTATGATTAATTCAAGATACCATTTGTTTGTATAAAGCAACCCCCTTACGTTTTCAAACATAAACACTTTGGGTCTCACTTTTCTTATTGCATCTACAAAGAAAGGAAAACCGTTTCTGGAATCATTAATACCATTTTGATTACCGCCCACACTAAAAGGTTGACACGGAGGGCCACCAATAATAATATCGGCTTGCGGGTATTCAAAATCAAGTGTAAGTTTTTCGACAAAGCAGTTGCCTTTGAGATTGGCTTTGTAAGTCGCAGCAGCATCAGGATTCATCTCGTAACCTATTGTTTTAAATCCTGCTGCTTCAAAACCAAGTGACAAACCACCACAGCCTGCAAATAAATCCAAGACAAGTGCCCTTTCAGTAATTTTCGGCACTAATAAATTATTAATCAGACTAATGTAGCTCATTTAATGGGGTAGTTTGGCAAATGTACACAATATATTGGTTTAAAAATACTAAATATTTTGGTATTTCAATGCTAAAAATCTACTTTTATTGACACATTCCCAGCAATTTCAAAGAACTAATTGGCTCGACAAAGCCCCACACATTTACAAATGCACACAAGCCCTCTCCCTCTTCAAGCCTAACCACATCTCCACAAAAACCACTCACGCTCTCGTTCTCCCGAACCAAGTTCCCCTTAAACCAATTCACACCCTTCTCCACTCGCTCCAAATGCTCCTTATGCCTGCCCTCAAACTCAGCAAATGATTCCACGAGAACACCTCGTACTTCATCCAGTAACATCATATACTACCCGGTTTTAAAATTTTAATTGACCAATTCCCTATTTGAACACGCCTCACATATCCATTCCTCTCCGAAAACAACAAAGAGTGCTTCCTCACATCCTTAAAATGCAAGCCATACCCAAATAACCGAAACCAAAAACACCCATCTGACTTAACGTGAAAGAATAAACCCATACCCCGTAGATTATCGCTCATTTTGTACCAACAAACAAACCTACAAAACGTAACCCATAATACCAAGCAAGTACATTATAACGTACTCAACACAGCACCCCTAAAGTACATTATACCGTACTTCCGTTAATACTACTACCAAGTTCCGTTACTATACGTAACGACTTCCGTTAGTATTACTAACGTTTTCTCCCCGCAAACCCAATACCAACAAGCGTTTCCATCTTCTAATATAATCTATTAGTCCTTTTCAAGTACATTATATTGTACTCGCCAGAAATCCCACAAAATTTCACACAAACACATTTTGTATCTCCAAAAAATTCTCCCTACCTTCACATCTCTTTCTGAATAGGTTTTTTTGTAGATTATTTAAACGGATGGAGTTTCTACTCCGTCCCTCACTTAAAACAAACACAAATGATTATCACGGTAAACACAAATAACAGCGAAAGACAGTCAGCAATCGTAACAATTAACACACAAACATGCCACTATCCCTATGCTATCAGAGACGCATTTGAACTCGCATTACAACTGGAAGGGCACTCCCAAGAAGCTATCAACGAAATTTTCAACCAATATCAAGATACAATACCTGATGAGCAAGAAAAAAATCTAACCGCAAACCAATACTAAACATGACAAAAAACAAACTCATCGGCACAATCATCATCCTGTCCGCAATGACCCTGCTATTCTTTAGCCCCGTAATCTACAGATGGTATATCCAATATTTCAAATTCACAGAAAATGACGAAGGAGCCAAATTGACTATTTACATCTTCCTGCTATTAACAATAGTTGGACTTTCCATACTATCAGCTTTTTTCTTTTCAAAAAACTCATCAAAATGAAACAACAACAAAAAATCAACAACGTAGGTAGATTAGACGGGTGTATAGTTCAGAACCAGGGGGCCAACAGCGCAGGGAAACGGGAAAAAATGAACCGGGTGGGGTCAAGTACAAAACGTTTCAAAATTCAATCCTATTTAACATAATACAAATTATCAGCGCAAAAGCCGATTTACAATACACTGAAAATGAATGAATTACAAAAGCAAATCCACAAAGTACAATAAAATGAACGTTTCACGGGCAAATATGGAGGGGAAAATGGCAATAGTTAAAAGTGAAACCGTTTCTTTTGTAACTAAATTATCTGCACAGGTTTATGTTAGTGCATTAAGTAAGTAACCACATACGACAATTTACGTACGAAGCAAAACGTTTAAAGGTATGACATATAGACAGCTGACAGAGTTAATAAATATGATGATATTAACGGCAGCTTTAAAGAGATGTAATAAAGCCAGGGGCGAAAGGTTGAGCCGGCAATACGTTGATGTTTTATTTTGCTTTTACGCATTCACAATGGACAAGCCTAAGCCTTTATATCACATTCCTCAAAGATTTCTGAATATATTGTTTGCAGCAACAGCCCAAGAGTTAAAAAGGAGGATTGATAAGTTGATCGAGTTGGGATATGTTGACAAGATAGAGACCGGGCGCAACCGGCCAAAATACGTTTACCAGATCACCATAGCCGGCATTAACCGGATTAACGAGATGCACGCCGAAAGCAAAAAGTTGCTGAAGATAGCCAAAAAACGCCTGAAATCTTAATTTTTACCGTTCATCAATTTTATTTACCGTTCGTCCTGTTATTTGTTGCAAAGTACATTATACCGTACTAATATTGTTCTGCAATTACGTTTTATAATTATTTAAGCCGAGCCGAAACGGTTAATAAGTCAGGGATAAGAAGATGAAAAAGATAGTTACCTGTTTATTTATTGGTGCTTTTATGCTGATGGCAGGAATTACGGCCGCACAGCTTAATTATTTACACGCTATTAAGGCTGCACAGCAATCCGAAGGCAGCGACCAGGCTATCGAAACGGCTATGCAGGCGCACGGGTTTAACGTGGATGCAAACGACCCAAACGAGCCAACTACTACTGATAAGATAGTAGCATTATTCAGATAACCCCTTCCCCCAACAATTAAATTAAACACAATGACAAAGACAACAACAACCCCACAACTCTATTGCGGCACTTACGCAAAGTACAACAACGGCAGCATTCAAGGCGAATGGATTGACTTAACACAGTTTAGCAATGCGGACAGTTTCTTAGAGTATTGCAAGCAATTACACAGCGATGAGGAAGACCCAGAATTTATGTTTCAGGATTACGAAGGATTCCCGAAGGCATTCTATTCTGAATCCATGAGTAGTGATGAACTGGAAAAGCTGATTGAGTTTGTAAATATGGATGAATATGATCGCAAGATGGCTGAAATGTACGCCGAAGCTACAGGCTACAGCATTGACGAATGCACACTTGATAAAGCACAGGACGCATTCCACGGCACAGCGGACACAGGAGCGGATTTTGCGGAGCAGCAGGCCGAAGAATTGGGCTACATTCCAAAGGATTTCCCGTCATGGATAGTAATTGATTGGGAAGCCACTTGGAATTGCAATTTGAGATACGATTACAATACAGCCAGAGACGAAGACGGCACAGTGTATTTTTTCCTCAATCATTAATCCCCCTTTCCCGACCTGCACCGGCAGAGGCCATTCGTGATGGCAGCGGGAACCATTCACTAACAATTAAACAAATCACAATGCAACACACAACCCACACCCCCCGCACACGCCCGCCAACCGCAGCGACAGCATGCACCTGGTACTGATCCGAAGCAATGGGATATTAATTGAACGCAGAGAGTTTCACACAAAAGCGGAGGCAGAGATTTTTATTGAGACATACGGCCAACCACCCCTTACCACGTCCGAACATTACCGGAATATGGTGAGCAGATGCAGCCGGATTAAGTAAACCAATTACAAACAATATTGCACAACTGAAAGTAAACAACTATTTTTAAAAACCAAAAAAACAGGTAAGCGCACCTGACCCAACGGCAAATCTTATGACACAAGAAAAATTAAACCAAACAATTTTTTATGTTCAAAACGGAGAAATCCAAAAAGACACTTACAGAGGTTATTTGAACGACTTTGGCAAAGACCTGTGTACATCCCCCAGAGGTGTAGCTGATCGGATGCACATTAGAGAGGTTAAAGAGTATTTGATGAAGAACGTGGAAACGGGTGCAGAAATATGGGAAAGCGAATACAAAGAACTGGAAGAAGATGAACAGGAAAAATACAATTACTTAGGCGAAGATGTCAAAGAGTGGCAAATATGGAGCTGGGGAGTAAATGGTAATAATCCGCATTACACGGGGCCAACATTTGACAAAGAAGAAGATGCAGAATTATACTATTACGAGCGTTCAGAGTGGTATGTACAAGAAAAAAATAATAACGCCCCAATAGTTTACAACTCAATTGAAGAAGCGGAAGAAGAAATCATTCAATCTATTAAAGACGGCGAAGGAATAGACTTTGATGTTGCCAAAAGTATTTACGCTAAGATAAAGAAAGTCGCTGTCCGCCGTGCCGAGTTAAAGGCGATTGCGGCGGCAGAGTATCAAAAAAGAAAAGAGGAAAAAGACGCAGCCGTTCCCGGAGAAGCCGCCGCTATTGATATAGACGAAGAATTTGAAGAAGGAATCAAGGCAATGGCTAACATGAGCGGAAAAAGTAAAAGTGAATATGCAGATAAGATTTTTAATGACCTTTTGAAAAGAAAAGGAATCCCATTCATAAAAAGCGATTATTGGAAAGTATTCAGAATATTAAAGACAAGAGCGGAGGAATAATAAAGGGAGGGTTACACCTCCCTTCTTAAAGCAAATCACAACACGAAAAGGCACACGGCCATTTCGTTTGAAAAGTAAATATAATCAATCACAACAAAAAACAAACAGAAATGCAAGATTTAACAGCAATCCACGAACAGTTAAGAAGCGACATTTGCGACCGCCTCAACAAGATATTTGAAACAGTTCAAGAAATCACAGCCCCAGAGGACGATGAAGATCAGGACGGTTTATATGTGTTAGGATGGGACACGGAAGAAGGTGCTTTAATTGAAGAAGTTTATAAAAAGGGCGGGGACATAGTTGTAAAAACCGATAAAAGCCCCTTCCCGTATTACCTCACCAGTTTACCAACTGATGACAAATTAACGGTGCTTGAATTTTGCGAAGCATACAAAAATACCCTACTTTCAACGTCCCAAACAACCAGCGCATGAGCTTGCCCAAACTGCCAAATTTCATGTTTCTTAACAATAAAGAGGAATTGCCAGGAGTAGAACTAATTCTATTCACAAAGCAGCCGTTTTACATTGCTCAGGTTTTCCAATTCAAAACACAGGCCGAGGAATTTAGTTTTCTGCAGCAATATCACGGTAAAATGATGGAAAATATTCTTTGTTACCGCATTTATATCGTGTTCCAAGGCACCATCAGCGGCAAACTTCCCCTATTAAAGGATACGACCGAGCACATCAAACACACATTAACACAAATGGGCAAATTTTATGAATCAGAAAGAATCTACAAAAAACCCGGTAACTACATTCGATATAAACTCCAAGGCTGAGATTAAATTTATAGAACTCATGCACGAGTTGAGCGTTTCTTTTCGGGAGAAAAGAGACGTTCGCCAGTGGTCCCAAGACGTGTTTGTGGGGAAATGCCCCGTAGGACGGACCACCATCATAAATACCGAAATGGGCAGAGGCAATCCCAATCTTAAAACATTGGTGATAATGGCCGAGACATTAGGTTATAAGCTGGAGATTAAATTGGTGAAGTAGCCACAACACAAACACAAGTGAACACAAAAAAGTACGATAACGCCATATGCAAACGAATTAAAATTGTCCGGGAGTTGAACAACTTAACCAGGGAGCAGCTTGCCGAAGACATGAAGGAGAATGTGTTCTACATCATTTCGGTAGAACGCAAACGCCACACGCCACACTTTGATTTTCTTGTGAAATTCAAAGCGCACTTTAACTTAACATGGGAATGGTTAATTGAAGGCAAGGGTAAAATGAGCCCATTAAAAGCGCCACACACGGATATCTAACCGGTCAACGGGCACGGGGTCGTTTGTTACCCTCCATCCTTCAACCTTGTAATCTGTATTCAGGAAAAATACAGTGTTTTCGTAATAGTCATTGCCGAACGCACCTCTTTTGTACCGAGTAAAAGCCAGTACCTTGCCAACGCCATCCACATAGCCATCTCTTACAGGCTCCCCCCAATGAATAAGGATATCACGTTTGCTCCATCCCATGTACTGATTCATCCGGCGCTCTAATGGTGTTTCTTTTGTGGTAGCACAGGACAGCAACAAACAAATAACCGAGAAGATAAATAAGCGTTTCATAATTGTGTGTTTTGTATTATCAAATATAGTTTTTAAAGTTGTTAAAGTCAAGCAGCAAACACAGAAGCCAAGCATTCAATCTGCTGAAAAGTTCCGAAATGGTCTCCTTTGGTGTGCAATAGAAATCTTCTTTTCTTTGGTGGCATCAAAAAATATCGTCTTAATTGTTGACAAAATATAATTCTCACTTTAAATTTGGTTTGTGATATTTTTCTTACTTATATTTGCTTTTAATATTTCAAATATACAAAATGGTAAGATTAAAAAAGGCTGTAATAGATAAAGTGCTTGACGACATAGACCTTTTTTACATAGTAGGCAAAGCAGTAGGCGTAAAAGCCTCATCTATTGCAGACACAGTTAGGCGTAACGGAAATGTAGTGAATCAGTATCATGTGGTGAAGCTGATTGCAGATTATTTAAAAACCAATGCAGAAGAGTTAGTAGAGCCTGAATTGCAAGAACAAAGGTAATACATGGAAACAGCTTTGTCAATACCACAAACAGGGAAAATAGGTTTTACTCCCACAGAAGCACACAAGTGGCTTGCAAGGCTGGTGGCAAAAACAATCGTTGAAAAAACTTATCACGCAGGTGATGGTATAATCAGTAGTTCGGGGGCCTGCTCTCAGGCTCCTTTTAAAAAACATGGCAAACGAAGTAGTACATACAGAGCATTTAGTGGATGAACCCCAAACGTTCTATGAAGTGTTTCAGTTGAACCGCTTTGGAAATGTATTACCCGTAAATGTACCCAATGAAGATGCAGAGGATGCAGTAGACAAACTGCTGAGTAAGTTAACCGCACACTATGAAAAGCAAATGGACGATCACTGGGGATATTAAAAACACAATATATGAAACGATTCTTTGCAATTATCACAGTATTCATCTGCCTTACTTCACAAGGGCAGCATCTGTACACATCATTTGGCCCTGGCATGACGGGTAAATACCTGAGTGGTGAGCTGCAGCTTGGCATCCGTACAAACAATGCCACCATCAGTGCAGGTTACATATCAATGATTGACAACAGTCAGCCATCCTTATTTAATGCCCGTGCCGGTTACATTATAGGAGACAGGTTGCATTTGTATGCCGGGTATGTGTGGGTTCATAAATCCAACGAAAACAAAGAAATGAATAGTAAAACGTGGAGCATAGGTGGTGCTTATCACTTCATGCACTATGACCGTGGAACCTTCTTTGTCTCCGGCAACTACTCACCACGTTTTGTAACCGCTACTATAGGCATGAGTTATAACCTTTTTAAATAATCCGGTACCATGACAAGCTTAGCACAATTACCAAACATAGCCGCCAGCTTTCAAAAAGTAAAGATTGGAATTGATCTGGAGCGTGCCTCCGGCCGTGGAGAAAGCATAATTCATTTAGCTATACAAAGGTCGTTTCTTAAAAAAAGACCGATCGGTGAATTGATTGCATGGGTAAAGAGCCAGGCGCAGGACAACCCCGATTTGATGGCTGAAACTATTGGCGATGATCTTACCTGCAGAATCTTAAAGTTTAACGAAGCATGAGTAATCAACAATTAACGCAGCGGGTGTTTGTAAGCGTACCGGATGCAGCATTTTATAAAACAGTAAAGCAATATGCTTTTTGGGTGGGGATCAAAATTTTTACTGTTAAGGATTGCAAATCTGCATTGATGAATTACACCCACATAGCATCAAAACTCAACTGATATGAAACTGATTGCATTGATCAAAACATTTTTCCTGATGAACAGCCGTAAAGGTTACGACCCCTATGACTGCATTAAACGGTTTGGTTATGTGCCTAAAGCGCACAAGCCTAAATGACGTTTGGTTTTTTTGGGTAAACAACGCCCTGTTTTTTTAAACGGGGCTCTTTTAAAACGAGTTCTTTTAGTTGTAAATATGGTTAGTTGTTTTTTTTGAAACAGCCCCCTGAACCTGATGATAACGTTAACTGGGCAAGCAGGGGGCTTTTAAAACAAAGGTTATGCTGTTAGAAATATTAATGAACGTTGAAACATGGATGATTGCAGTGTGCATGCTTTGTGTGGCATCCTGTACGTAATTAACACGCCACAGAATAGCAGCGACGACTATGATCATTTCTTTTAATCACAAAACAAAATATCATGCCTGCAGAAAAAAAAACAAGCACTGTTAAGGTAACGGTACCATGCTCGAAATCATTACGGGCAAAGTTTAACCGCCATTGCAAAAAGCTGAACGTATCAGCCGCACAACGTATTCGTGATTTGATGCAGAAGGATTTGAAGAAGCGTTAAGATTTTCATATGGCAAGCAAATCGTACGCCGGAGGGTTTCTACTCACCGGCTCTTATTAAAAAAAGTTCTTTTACAATATTAAAATAGCAATAGGCTATTGGCTGATACACATGGCAGATGAAATACTTGTAAGACCATGTGAGTAATTAGACCTACGGCGGTGTTAAGGCCAATTATACATCCGCACCCAAACTGCACGGGATGAACGAGGGTAAAGAAATACTCAGGATGCAGAAACAATCGGTGGCTTAGTGAGCTTATTTAAAACCAAGTTCTTTTACATAGTTGTGGTTGGGGTGGCTCCCTTAATGGTTCTTGCCGACAAGAAGCATCCAACAATACAGGGGGCGAAACAACCATACACCGTGCAGTGGAGAAGCGGTCTATCTCGTCGGGCTCATAACTCGGAGAACGCTGGTTCGAATCCAGCCTGCGCAACAACCATACAGAAAGGGGTTCATGTTCTTTGATTAGTATTTATTGGCGGGAGGGCATAAACGTATAAGATTAAAGTAACGAAGTAACTAAAGCAGATGCTACGAACAATACGGTACGGTCAACGCTGTTTGAGGCCGTGAAAAAATCAGGGACAGCCGATGCTAATAAATGAAGTTCGAGAATAGCAGCAATAAACCCCATAATTAAGCAGAATTAATGGCGGTTGAACTTCATCTGATGCCTAAATGGTGTACCCACGGTTTCGCTTTGGCAAGGCGATAAGCAAATGAGGATGAACCTAAATACCTACGGTGAGTAAATCTCACTTTACGCCGACAAACAACAAGGAATGCCTGACAGCCGGGAAAGACCGGCATCTTTTAAAAAAAATCCATGTGGCTAATTAAAAACATAATATCAAATCAGTTTTTTGCAGGTACCGACGATACGGGCAACCAACAAACAACAGATAGCAAGCACTATGCTTCTTATTTCTCTACATGGGATGCAGCAGCAAAAACTCTCAAAGATTTAAACGGTAACTGGAAAATCGTAACAAAAGAGGAGGCATAAGCTATGGTGTATTATTCAATAGGAAAATATCTAAAAGCATTATTAGCATGAACACAACAGCCAGCAAGCATACACAATGGTAAGATATGGATAAACGGACAAGGATATACACCTGCAGAGTTTTATGCAGCTAATCCAAAGCCACGTTTTGAAAACGCAGTTGATGAAAACAA
>ERZ1066134.792-NODE-792-length-12043-cov-12.324825_pt1 | contig 12043 bp, 13 predicted proteins | sample MGYA00382781_ERZ1066134 | MGnify/ENA primary metagenome ERZ1066134 (study PRJEB33369, sample SAMEA5778364) | biofilm metagenome | biome: Industrial cooling water; feature: Water cooling tower basin; material: Biofilm | place: United Arab Emirates | collected... | reverse complement strand
GGCGCCGTGACGCCATCGCTCGAGAGGAACGCCACCTCCAGATTGATCGATCCGTAGCCGTTGCCCTGCCAGCCGAACTGCGTCGGGACGATCAGCCCCTTGGTGCCGGTGAGCTTCACGTGCGAAGAGGAACCTTCATACGTGCTGCCAGCGGACCGTCTCCGGTACGGCAAGACGATCCCCGTCGTCTCGTACAATCCGGCAGTCGCCGAAATGAGGCTGAGCGCCCCGCCGAGATCAAGGCTCGTCCAGCGGGCCCGCGGCTCGCCTGACGTCAGGTAGAGTGCCGAAGGATCGATCGCGCCCGACTGCCGAGCGGCGAAAATCTCGTTCCCGGCGCTGAACTCGGCCGACGTACACTGCTTGAGCGAGCCACCGGCCCCGGAGAAGACTGCATCGTAAAGCGTGGCTGACATTGGTCTATCTCCTTACGCGATCTTGCGCCGGAACCGCCGGCGTCTGTTGGTGGCGACGAACTCGAGGAAGTACTGCTTCGCGCGAGGGCCCATCTCGCGCCGCTCGCTCGGGGCGATGACTTCCATTTCCCGACGGCGGTCGTCGTTCATCGGGAAATAGTTCCGCAGGTAGATGCGGGCCCGGTACTGCGTGGCGGTGATGCGCGCGTTGTTCCGGATAAACCGACGCATGCGGCCCGTGCGGACGTTCGGTTCGTCCGTCCCGAAGCGTCGGAGTTTCTCCGCGTTGTACTTGGCCGGGCGCGGAATGAAGCCATACGGGCCGCCGGGCATCGTCTTGGCGTTCTTCCGGAAGTGGTCCCCGAGGGTATGGTCGACGTGGTAGACGGCCGTCCGACGAAAGGCCTCCCGCATCCCCTGAGCGGCCTTGCGCTTGGTGACGTTCTCGACGCCTTCGAAATGGATGGCCGCAATCTCCGGCACCGTCAGGCTCCCGTGTGTGTCAGCTGCATTTCGGTCTGGAAGATCCAGGCGCCGGCCGTCTCGTCGAGCCGCAGGATTCCGTTGTCCTGCAGGAGCGCGATGTAGCCGGCCAGGCACCCAGCGGTGGCGCTGGACAGGTCGATGTCGCGGGAAATGCCCCCAATGACGTTCGACGCCCAGAGGACAGCGTTGTCGAAGTGATCCGACCGGTTCCCGTTGAAGTACCGCTCGGGGATCTCGAGCTCGAACAGGATCCCCATCACGCCGTGCTGTTCGATCGCCAGTCCGTTGCGCTCGACACGCGTTTCCGGCATGTGGCGGATGATCGCCCGGGGCGGCACGGCCACCGGCGTCTCCGGGAATGACTTCACGTCGATCTGATACAGCCGGATCTTCGCGAGGGCGTCGGCGCGACCCTCGTCGGTGTCGTCATATCCAGCCAGGAACGTCGTCAGCGTCGACGGGTCCTCGACCTCGAGCGCCGCCCAGAGGCCTTCGGGATCGTCGATCAATGCGCGCCACCAGCGCGATTGAGCCAGCGACTCTCTCGCGTGTTTCAGTTCCAGGGCCCACGCGCTGTGGGCATAGACGACTGGAAGGGGCATCAGGTGACCGCGCGGCCTTTCGAGACGATCTCGGGATCGATGATCTTCACGGGCACGTGCCGGAATCCGGCGTCGACGGTGCCGGGGGCCAGGCACTCCCACGTTTCGCCGTTGATCCGCCACCGGTCCTTCGGATCGAGGCCGAGGCTCGAGGAGACGATGACCGTCCCCTCGCGAACGACCTCCCGGCCCCGCTGCGTGTCCATCCGTGGTTCACCGGGAATGAAGATCCCCTCGACGTTATCGCCGGTCGGTACACCCACCCGCAGGAGCGCGAGCGTTCCCCCGTGATGCATGAGCAGCGCGGGGTTCGAGATCTGCGACGTGATGTCATCGAAGAGGCTCATTCGCCGAATCCGAAACGAAAAAGGCGATTCCGCCCCGGCGGTGGCTGCCGAGGCGGAACCGCAGCAGCAGCTACGCAGCAACTCCGGTGATGACCTGCCCGCACGACGAATAGACTTCCTTCTCGTCGGTATCCATGCGGGCCCGGACGATGTCCGACCGCTTGGACTCGTCGCGGTAGGTTTCAATGACGGCGCCGACCTGGCTGCCGTCCGCGCCCCAGTGGAACGTGTTCGCATACCGCGGCCGGCGCAGGTCACGGTCGAGGTTTTTCACGAACACGAAGGCCTTCGTCTTGTCCCACACGCTGGACAGCGTCGCGGCAGCGGGCTCCAGCGCCGTGTTCTTCACCGCGCCGGAAATGTGCAGGTATTCGAGGTCCATCGCTGCCTGCACTTCGGAAATCGTGAGCCCCTTTTTCGGGTTCACCGTGCCCCAGGCGGCGTCCTGCATCTGCGGGTTCAACCGCAGGTACATGAAGACCTCGATGTCGATCACCATCGCATTCGGCACGAGGCCTGTGCGCGACCGCACCGCGAGTTTGGCCGCGATGAGGTTTGTGATCGGGGTTCCGCTCGACCCGGTCCACACGTTGCCAGCGGCGTTCGTGTTGGAAACGGCAAGCGCCATGGTCACGACGCGGGTGTTGTGATTGGCGAGCACCGCATCGCGTGCCCGCGACGTCGCGAGCTGCTCAGCGTCCCACCAATCGCCGAACATCTCGGCTTCACGGTCGTCGACGGGTTCCTCGAACCCGTGCTCGTCGCACGAATACGAGTCCTTCGTCGCGCGGGCCTGGCCGCGGTTGTACGCACCATCGGAGGCGCGACGCGTCTCCTGCGTGCGGAGGAGATCCTTCACTTCGATCACGCCGTACTGTCCGACGGGTTTATCGACCTCGATCACCGGCGCAATGTCGAGTCCGACGAATCCGCGGCTGGCCGCGTCCAGGTCGAACTTGAGCAAAGAGCCGGCCAGATCAGGCCGGAGCGTCGCGAACGACGAACTGGGCTGAGTGGACATGCTTTCTGTTCCTTCGGTTTGAGAAATGGTCCGGCAGCCGGAACCAGGTCTGTCAGGTGGACTCCACCCCGATCACAGGGCGGGCAGCACTTCGACGTACTCGCCGTCGGCGGTGGCGGCGGTCTTCGCATACCCGCGCTTCACCGTTCCGGCGCCGGTCTGAATCTTGCCGCTGGCAGCCTGGTTGCAGACGTCGCCGACGGCGATCGCTCCGCTGGCGATCATGATGTGACTGCCGTTCGCGTGGAGCGGCCGCACCGGCACGACTTCCGCGGCGGCGAATGCCTCCCGCAGAGTCGTTCCGATGGCGTTGGCGTCGGCCGCTGCACACACGACGAGGTTTCCGGACGAGTCGATCTTGACGATCGAGTACAGCGGGATCGCTGCGCCGGCCGGCAACGAGTAGTTGCCTTCGCAGTATTGCATGGGAGGTCTCCCCCTCGGGGTTCAGATGTGGATGGAAGTACGAAACACAAGATGCGAACGGTCAGCCGGCCTTGCGGCGGGCCATCCGCATCTGCTTCAGACGATCGGAGGCGTTCGGATGCTTCGCGTTGTAGGCCTGCAGGTAGGCCTCGTGAGCTTCCGGGTGCTCCTGGACGGTCCGAGAGATCGCCTGCGCACGGTTGTCGCCGCACGCCTTCAGGTTCTCGGCGACGAGACTTTCCCAGGCCGTGATCGGGTCGCCGGCGTCCGCGCGCCCATCGGTGCCTTTGTTGCCGTCGGCCAGCGTCGCCGGAGCCGTGGGAGAAGCACCGCGGGCGGTGGCCGTGACGCGGGCCTTCTGCAGCTCCTCGTCGCGGCTGCTGATGCGGGCCTGGAGCGTTTCCGCCCACTGGTCCTTTGCCTGTTCCGCCGTCAGCTTGCGCTTCTGGCAGTCGGCGACGAACCGCGCGTCGTCGCCGTTTTCCAGGTTGATCCCTTTGCAGCCGCCGACGATCTGGTCGAACGTCGCGGCCACCGGATCGGTCGTCGTCGTCCCTTGAGACATGACAGACTCCGTGTGAACCGGGACGCTCGCCGACGTCCCTTTGGGTTTGGCACGGGACAAGGTGGCGAGGACCTTGTCCAAAGACTGGATCCCGTCGATCAGCTTCATCTCGATCGCCTCAGCACCGGTGTGGAGCGTGGCGTCGGTGAGAGCCTTGATCTCGGCCTTCGTCATCGACCGTCCCTTCTGGACGGCCCCGACGAACGAGGAATTGAGCTCGTTGACGGTCTTCTGCCAGGACAGCAGGTGATCCTCGGAGACCGCAGTACCTGGAACGCCGGCGCCCTTCATCGAACCGGTCTTCACCAGGTGGACCTTGACGCCTTTGTTCTCCGCATACTTCGACCAGTCCTCGACGACCATCAGCGTTCCAATCGAACCCACGATCGTCGTGTCATTCGCGGCGTAGACGTTGTCCGCCTGCGATGCGACCCAGAACGCGGCGCTACAGCACTGGTCCTCGCAGAAGGCGACGACGTTCTTGCGCGTGGCGGCCGTTCGCACGTCGTTGGCCAGGTCCTGAGTGCCCGCGATCGTCCCCCCGGGGCTGTCAATCTTGAGCAGGATTCCGGTGATGTTGGGGTCGTTGGCAGCCGCCCGGATGGCCTTCCGAGCTCGGAGCGTCGATCCCTCTCGCGAGAACGATGAACCGTACTTCGTCATCGTGCCGGAAAGCTCGACGACGGCGACGTTGCCGAACACGACGTCGTAACCGAAGTCCTGCGCTGCGGCGGCGACCCCGGCCTGGTTCTCGGCGACGTGCTGGCTGACGTTGAGGTTGTTGACCATGCCGATCAGCGATCGCGCGGCGATCTCGCTAATAGCCCACACGCCTGCGTACTGGTCGAGGTTGGCGATTGCCGGAATCCCGCCCTGCAGGCGAACGGCGGGGAGCTCCGCGGCGATGCTGTCCTCGACGCATCCGGTGACGGCGCCGATCGCTTCGATCGCTACTTTGCCAGTGACCGCGGGACCGTTGAACGAGATGGCGGTGTCAGGCTGCACGGGTCTTCTCCGCGGGTTTCTTGGCGGGCGTCGTTGACGGGGCCTCGTCGGCCGCCGGCTCGTCACCGACAGTGATCTTCATCCCGTCCGGGGTCGGCAGCGGGCAGAGCTCCCGCCAGTTCACCGTCTCCCCGGTTTCCTTCTCGATCGCCTTCGCGGCCTCGATCGCCTTCTTGATCGCGAACGCGTTGTCCTCGACGATCTCCGTGGCCAGGACCTCCCAATCGGTCCCGTGCCGGTGCGCCGCGAAGCGCCGACCGCTCGTCATCGCCGACGACAGCTCGATCTTGTGCCGGGTCGCGTCCTTCACCGGCTCGATGTACTCGTAGCCCTGGGGCTTCCAGGAGTGGTTCAGCAGGCGCCGCAGACCGACCTCGGGGCCGTGCTTCGTGAGGATCCGCTTCAAGACGTCGTCATCGACGGCCCAGCGGCGCACGAGCGCCCGATAGATCGGGGAATGCCAGGTTGACCCGAACCAGCGCTGGATCTCCCGGTACGTCATCCGGGCCTGGTCGAGCACGTTCCGGTAGCTGGAGAAGTTCGCGTCAGCGGCGTCGAGGAGCAGCACGATCAACGGCAGGTCCAGATTGACCGCCATGTACGCGAGCAGCTGTCGGACGTGGTTGAAGTACGACTCGCCGGGGATGTTCGGCGCGAACCCCTCGAGCTTGAGGCCCGGGGCTCCCCGCACGCGCTGGCCAGGACGCAACCCGATCGTTTCGCGGGCACCGCCTTCGACCCACTGATCCTGTGTTGCCGGTCCGTACGCCGTCCCGTGCTGCGCCTCGAAGTACTGCTTCGCGCCGAGATCCCACTGCTCGAGGATCGCCACACACGAGACGACCTGGCGGCGCACGAGCTCTGCGAACTCGACGTCGTCACGCATGCTCATCGCGTTTGCGATCGGAGCGCAGTAAGTGATCCCGCGGGACTGGCTGAACCGCTCGGGGTTGAAGACGTGGAAGACCTGCTCGTGACCGGCGGCGTCGTACCGCGGGACCTTCGTGACGTCGCTGACCTTGACGGTCTCGTTGGGATCGATCGGTTCGTTCGTGAACCAGTATCCGATTGCCCGGCCGCCGGAGTTCTTCTCGACGCCGCAGACGCCGCGTTCCTTCTGTGAACGGTTCGGCGTCCGGCAGCGGTGCGCTTCGTGCGTCTGCACGCGAAGGCCGATGTGCGGGTCGTCCTCGGCCTCCGCCGTAAGCCCGAATCCGTCGCCATCGATGACGGTCCGCCCCAGGGCGGTGTTCGTCATTTTCGGCCAGTCCATCAGGCCGGCGACGTGGCATACGTTCCGGTCGCTGCCCCAGTCGCGCCAGCGGTCGGCCAGGCGGTTGTCGACGACGTCGTCGCCCGTGTCCGGGTCGAGCGTCATCGCGCCCGGGTTCACGTTGTTGACCAGGCGCCGCACGGCCTGTCGCAGCAAGGGCTCGTTCCGCTCGAAGTCGCGGACAAGCTCCAGCATGTTGAGAAAGTCCTGCTGGTTCCGCAGGTGATAGTCGGCCGACGCTCCAGAGGTCGGCAGCTGGCGGGCCCGACGGAATCGCGACGGCTTCGCGGCCTCGTAGTCGGCCCGAATCTCGGTCATGCCGGAGAACACGTTGTTGCGTGTGCGGGGCATTCAGTCGCGGAAGTTTGTGAAGTTCGGGTGGACGTTGTTGGCGACGCTTCCGGCGCAGGCGACGTAGGCCGAGGCCCGCTCCATCTCGTCCTTGATGAGCTCCGGGCGAAACTGCGTCATGGCCGAGGCCCGGCCGGTCTGCGAAGGCAGCAGCAGCAGCAGAAACCGGCACGCCTGGACGAACGCGGTGGCCTTCGCGACGTTCCCCTCCCACGCTGCGTTATCGAGGTACGCGGCCTTGACTTCGGCGAACGTGGAAGCGGACGTCAGCGGCATGCACGCGAAAATAAGCGAGGCGCGTGCGCGATCCGGCAGAGAAAGTGCCGTGCGGCAAATCGGATGTTTCGGATCGATGCGGCGTGACAGGGGGGCGAAAAAGGGTCACGTTGGGACTGTTTCTGACCCTTTTCCGACCCTTTTCTGACCCTTTTCTGGGCACTGATGGACTTGTCTCAGAACATGTGGCGGAGGGACGCTGACCGATGAGCCGGCCTCATTTTTTCGCGTCAGTCTTCGGTGGTTTCTCCGCCGGTTTGACCAGCTTTTTCATCGCCACGTGGAACGCCTTGATTCCCTTCGGTGGCTTTGAGTCAGAATGTCGATCGTGTAAAATACGACCATGACGCGGCGAACAAACGAGCCGCGAACCGACAATCGGCAATGGGAGATTGAGATGTCTGACAGCTATCACATCAGCAACCTTGGCAGCTTTGGCGGCGGCATCCCGACGGACATGGATGGATACGTCCACCTGACGGCGGAGGGCTGGATGGAGGCCCCGATGGACTGGGCGGGCAACAAGTTGGAGGGTGACGATCTTGTGGAGTGGGCAGAGGAGCGAGCCGATGAGGCCGTCCGCCTGACGGATGAGGCCAACGCCGCTGTCGAGGAGTGGCGGGCGAACAACTGAGGCCATTGCCGTCCCGGTCCCCTCGCCGCTCGTTGTGGCATCGGGGCCGGGCGGTTTGTCTGCGCGGAGCCTGCCGTGGATGACCTGCCCCTGAATCAGGGAATCGCAGTCGTGATCTGCTCGCAGAGCCACCGAAACACATCTGCAGCGGTGTCGACCGGACGCCCATCTTTGAACGTCGCGTTGGACTGACGGAGGCCGGCGTGCAGCTGCCGAAAACCCGGCAGTTGCGTTTCGCGATCAAGACGTACATCGAGCCGACCGGCTTGGCTTTCGATGTACGAGCCGGCCGGCGGAAGGGCGAACGGGAGCTCCAGTCCGATCATTTCGACGAGCGGTTCCGCGCCGGGAACCTCCTCGAGCCCGCCGATGCACTCCCCTTCCCCGAGGGCCGGCGCCTCCTCAAGAACACCCGGGATCTCGGAGGCGGGATCGGTCTCGATCCGAACAGGTCCACTCGCCTGCGTTGCCACCTGCGGGGATGCCTTGCGCTGCTGCTGTTTTCTGCTCATCGTCGATCCGTGATCAGATAAGGATTGGACGGGCCGGTCCGCCTCGGAACCCGGGGCGGGAGCTTCACACGCGGAATCTCAATCGACCAGTCGCTCGGTTTCGGCCTGTAGTGCCACGCCATCACCATCGAATAGCGGAGCGCGTCGCGAAAATCCTGATCCTTGTAGGCCTTTCGCCACCGCCCCTTCACGTCGCGGAAGTCTCCGAGGAGATGCCGCGGAAGATCGACCCCGGACACTGCCTGTCCGGCGAGCGCCATCGTCGGGATCGAATACCAGTTGTCCGCGTCCGGCTTCACGACCCCCTGGATGCGGTCTTCGATCCAGTTCTGCGACCGCGTCGTGTTCGGGACGATCAGGTCCCATTGCCCGGTGATTCGCTGGGCCCGGAGCTCGCCGGCGCTCTTGTCGAGCCGCTGCAGGCCGGGCGAGAACATCTCGGGCACGTCGACGTTGGTCCACGGGTCATCCTCTTTCGGCTTCGAACCCTTCACAGGGAAGCAATTGGGGACCCCCTCGCAGAACTCGTAGATCGTGTTTGTGAACGAGCCCGAGTCGACGCCGATGCGGATCGGAACCAGCGGATCGCCGGCGTCCGCGTGCGGGTACGAGAGCGACAGGAGGAACGTGCGGAATTCCGTCAGGCTGTCTCGCTCGGCGAAGTGGATCCCGTAATCCACCAGCTGCCCCCGCAGGTGCAGCCCCCAGGCGGAAACCAGCCAATAGAAGATCATCTGGTCGCCGACCTGGCCGACGTCGACTCCGACCGTGAGGATCCGCGACCAGATCGGACACACGCGCAGCGGCTCGTCGATGCCCATGCGCTCGATCAGCTGCGGCGGGTCGACCTTCGCCGGCCGCGGATCCCAGGTCTCGGCGTCCCAACTGTTCGTGAAGTTGCGGATGGCCTCCGTGCGGCCCTCCCGCGCGCTCAGCGCCGTCGCGAACTTGGCCGCGTACGTTCCGAACGTGACGTCCGGCAGCATCGAGTGGAGCGATCCCAGGGGGCCGAACGACGCGTGGCGCCCGCGACGCACAGGTTGGCCGATGACCTTCCCGTCGCTCACCTGGCACCCCTCGGGCACCCACAGGCCAGCTCGCAGCATCGCCGGTCGTTGCGACTCTTCGATCCGCCCCAGGCAATTCTCGCACTGATAGAACGCGGTCTCCTCTGCCTTCTGCGGGTCGATCTTCCCGTTGAGCTTCTCGAACTTGACCCCGCCCCGTGTTGTACCGTCGCCGCGGATCAGGGCCTGGAAGTGGCCGCAGTGCGGGCACGGAACGAGGCGCCTGCGGTTGTCTCCCATCAGACGCTGCCGCTCGATGTACGACGCATCCTTGAGCGTGGGCGTCGAGATCACGATGAGCTTCGAGCCGAGACCCCAACCCTTCACGCGCTCGCCCATCAGCTCGCAGAAGTGGGCCTCCGTGTCGGTCGACTTCTGCTTCATCTTGTCGGTTTCGTTCAGCGCGGCCACATAGGCGGCATAGTCCGCGGCCGTTGACGTCGAGCCGGCCCACGCGCCGTGAATGACGCACGTGGTCAGGTCCATTCGGTGCGAGGACTGCTTCGCCTTAGGCGGGATCAGTTCCCGCATCTCCCGGCAGCCCTCGAAGAGACGCCAGGTGCGGTCGATGACGCGCTCAGTCGAGAACTGGTCGGCGTCCGCGAACGCCATCGGGTGCGGATCCTCGACGGCAGTCTTGGCCAGACAGGCCTGCGTGAACGACGTTTTCCCGGTCCGGGAGGCCGCCTGGATCGTGATCTGGCGGATCATCGGGTCGTCGAATGCCTCGAACCAGTCCCGCATGTACGGGAACAAATCGAGACGAAAGGGCCCCTGAATGTTCGAATCCGGGGGCATGATTAGGTTCCGGCACGCCCAATCCGCCGTCGGCACGAACGGCCGGGGCGTCAGGATGTCGTAAACCGACGGTGATAGGCGGGCCGAGACGAACATTCAGGCGATCTCTACCTGCTGGTCCAGTTCCGCGGCCGCTCGCTTCGCCTCGGATGCGATGCGGAGCCGCCATTGGTCGAGTTCTTGCGTGAGACGCTCGAGGAGCACGGGCTGGTGCTCGAGCGGCACGCTCGGCGCGATGATCCGCGGCAGCTGTTTGCAGAAGTCGACGACCGCGGTGTAAAGGCTGGCGATGTGCAGCTCGACGGAGTCCCGCGGGAGCAGACCACCCCGGGCCGCCTCGAGCTTGAGCCGGCGGATCTCCGCCTCAGTGCGCTTGATCGCGATAACCTGCGTGCGTTCATCAACGATCTGCCTGGTACGACGGTCGGTGAGCTCCGAACCCTTCAGCCCCTCGAGGTCGCGGGCGGTCTTGATCTTCTCGACGTCCCATCCGACGGCGGTCCGTGCGTCCGCGGGAAACCACGGTTCACTTCGCCACCGGCGGAACTGCCGGTCCGAAACCCCGAGAGCCTCTGCTGCCTCTGCCTCGCTTGGCGCGAACCCCTCGAACTTTCCACGGAGCGCGCGCTTAAGTTCCCGCTTCTGGGCGTCGAGTTTCTCGATCGCCTGCAGGGCGTCGTCGGCGAGCGATGCCCGTTCAGGCTTCTTCCGCCCCCGCCCTCGGCCTTTGGCCGCTGTCGCCTCCTTCATTGCCACCTGCAGGAACTAGGTTCGTCATCCGGCCCGACGTCGCTGCGTCTTCTCGAGCCGGGCCTTGGTGCCCGTGAACTTCTCGAAGCGCTGGACGATCACATCGCAGTACAGCGGATCCAGTTCCATCAGGAACGCCTTCCGCTCCGCCTGCTCCGCGCCGATCAGCGTCGAACCGCTCCCGCCGAAGAGGTCCAGGACGTTTTCCCCCGGACGCGACGAGTACTGCATCGCCCGCACGGCCAGTTCGACGGGCTTTTCGGTCAGGTGCACCATCGATTGCGGGTTGACCTTCTTGACGTTCCAGACGTCCGGGACGTTGTTCGGGCCAAAGAACTCGTGCGCTGCCCCCTCCCGCCACCCGTAGAAGCACCACTCGTGGTTCCCCATGAAATCTTTCCGCGTCAGCACGGGGTGCTCTTTCACCCAAATCAGGGCCTGGGAGAAGTACAGCTCGTGCTTCTTCAGAAACGGCGGGTAATTGGCGCAGTTCGCATACCCGCCCCAGATGTAGAACGCCCGGCCCGGGACGAGGACGCGGGAGATGTTCCCGAACCACGCGTCCAGCAGGCGGTCGAACTCCGCGTCCGACACGAAGTCATTGGCGAGCGGTCGGTCCTTCGCCCGGAGCTTCTTCTGCGTGGGCTTCGACTTTCCGGGGTGCCGTTCGACGTCGTCGAGCTTCTGGTGATGCGTCGTCCCCTGGAACGACGACAGGCCGGCGGCAATCGCGTTGTTCGAACGTGGCTCGACCTTCACGTTGTACGGCGGGTCCGTGTTGGCCAGGTGGATCGGCTGGCCGGCGAGCAGGACGTCGAGCTCGTCCGGCTTTGACGAGTCCCCACACATCAGGCGGTGATTCCCGAGGATCCACACGTCGCCGAGCTTCGTCGTGGCCGCATCCGGAGGCGCCGGTACATCGTCCGGATCAACCGCACCGGTGGCGACTGCCCCTGCGTTCTTCCGGAGACGGTCCAGGAGGCCTTCAACTTCCTTGCTGTCCGTCTCGATCGACTTCAGCAGCTGGTCGAGCTTCGCGGGATCCGCACCAGCCATCGCGGCCAGCGGGTCGAGCGTCGCCAGGACCATGTCGGCTTCCTTCTCCGACAGGTCCACGATCAGCACCGGGACCGTCTCGTCGCCCGCCACGTCCGTTCGCAGGTGACCGTCGATGATCTGCAGCTTCCCCTTCGCGATCTTCCGCGCGATCACCGCGTCGACGAACCCCACGTCTCCGAGCAGGGCCTGCAGAGTCTCCCGCTGCTCCTTCGAATGCGCCCGCCAGTTGCCGGGATGCGGGACCAGGTTCTTCGCGGGAACATGCTCGAGGCCGATCACTCGATTACGAAACGCCGGACGGACGGACATGCGTTTTGAAACTCCTTATTGCCAAATTTGTCGCGATGGGCGGCCCGCAGCCCCCCCCTCCGCCCCCAGGAGGAACCACGAGGATTACGGACTTACGGCGACGAAAGCGTGCGTGTCTGAGGTTCGTGTTGGACTTACGTCGCTTC
>ERZ1066134.786-NODE-786-length-12122-cov-23.489351_pt1 | contig 12122 bp, 9 predicted proteins | sample MGYA00382781_ERZ1066134 | MGnify/ENA primary metagenome ERZ1066134 (study PRJEB33369, sample SAMEA5778364) | biofilm metagenome | biome: Industrial cooling water; feature: Water cooling tower basin; material: Biofilm | place: United Arab Emirates | collected... | reverse complement strand
CAGAATTACTTCTCGGAATATATCTTGAATTACTCGTGAAGTGTAAGTCTAACCATCGATAAAGCCGAAACCATTTATTTCATCCGGTAAATATGACGTTATATTATTGTTATATTCGACTTTACATTGGAATGAGTTACTATGTATCCGTTAATTAGACTTGATTGTCCATAGCTATAATGAAAGCTAAGTATAATAACTGAGAGGAGTGAAGTTATTGTTATTCTTTTAGTATTCATTTTTTTGTTTGCGATTTGAATCTGAGTTTTGGAATTTTACTCCACAATCCTCAACTTAGCAAAGGCAAGCAGTAATGTTTTATCTCCGGCTTGCTCGAAGGTCACTGTAGCTTTTTTGTTGGAACCGTTCAGGTCCAGCAGCGTCACTTTACCAAAGCCAAATTTAGGATGCTCCACGCGCTGACCTTCTTGTAGAAGTTCGGGATCACTCGGTTGGAAATCTTCTGATGGTGTGTGATTCACTTGGGTGAATTTGCGGGCCTCTGCTTCTTTCTTCACACTTTGCACAAATGATTTGGTGGAGTAAGGGGTATGCGTGGGAGAGGGCATGACCGGCTCTTTTGGCCTAAATTTGCGCGTACTGTGTAGATATTGGGGATCTACTTCTTCAAGGAAGCGACTTGGGTCGCAGTTTTTCAACCGACCAAAGCGATATCGATTCAGCGCATAGCTAAAGAAGAGTTTCTTTTTGGCGCGAGTGATAGCCACATAGAAGAGCCGTCGTTCTTCTTCCAGATCGGCGCGAGAGCTCAGCATCATTTGCGAGGGAAATAATTCTTCTTCCATACCCACTATGAACACGTAATTGAACTCCAATCCTTTGGCCATGTGTATGGTCATAAGCGTGACGGCATCTTCGCCTTTTTCGCCGCTACGGTCTTCGTCGGTTAGGAGTGCCACGTCCTGCAAGAAGGCCGGTAAACTTTTGTCCTCGCGATCTGGGTTGTCGGTAAATTCCTTTACGGCATTGAGCAATTCTTGCACGTTTTCATAGCGGCTCATTCCTTCTATAGACTTATCGGCGTGCAGGTCTTTGAGAATGCCTGAGTTTTTCGCTACGAAAGTGGCAGCTTCGAATGCATCCTTTTTTTCTATAACCAATCGGAAGCTTTTTATGAGCGTGGCAAAGTCCTGCACTTGCTGCCCTCCCTTACCACCGATGTACTTATTGCCTTTTTCCATCACTTCCCACAGGCTGATATTTTCTTCGTTGGCCGTCACCACCATTTTCTCGATGGTGCCCGGGCCAATGCCACGCTTGGGATAATTGATAATGCGTCGCATGGCCTGTTCATCGTTTGGGTTCAGCACATAGCGCAGGTAGGAGATCACGTCTTTGATTTCTTTGCGTTGGTAAAAGGACAAGCCACCTACCACGCGGTACCGTATGTTCATGCGTCGCAGTGCTTCTTCCATGGCGCGCGACTGGCTGTTTGTTCGGTATAAAATAGCAAACTCGTTCTCCGACGCATGTTCTTGCATTTTGGTCTCGAAGATGGACGAAGCAACTAGCCGACCTTCTTCATTGTCGGAAGTTGCCTTGATTAGTTCTATCAGATCGCCCTGAGCATTGCTTGTCCATACGTTTTTCTTCAGCTGGGCGCGGTTTTTATTGATCACCGAATTGGCCGCATTCACAATGGTCTGTGTTGAGCGGTAATTCTGCTCGAGTTTGATGATTTTCAGGTCGGGGTAGTCGCGCTCGAAGTTGAGGATATTTTGAATGTCGGCCCCACGGAAGGCATAGATACTTTGTGCGTCATCGCCCACCACGCAGATGTTTTGGCGCACAGCAGCCAATCTTTTGGCGATGAGGTATTGGGAGATATTGGTGTCCTGAAACTCGTCGATGAGTACGTAATGAAAGCGCTGCTGGTATTTGTTCAACACGTCTAAATGCTCTTGAAAAAGGACGTTGGTATTGAACAAAAGATCATCAAAGTCCATCGCGTCTGATTTGAAGCATCGCTTTACATACGCCTCATAGATGCGCCCCATCTCCGGACGTTGGTTGGAGAGGTCGTCCTCGAGATAGATCGGATTGTTTTGATATTCCATCCACGAGACCAGGCGATTTTTGGCTGCCGATATTCGGTTATACACCACGTTGGGCTTGTACACTTTGTCATCCAAGTTCCATTCTTTGATGATCTGTTTGATCACGGCTTTGGAATCGTCTGTATCGTAGATGGTGAAGTTGCTCGGGTAGCCGATGCGTCCGGCTTCAGCGCGTAGAATTCGGGCAAAAACTGAGTGAAAGGTGCCCATCCACAGGTTTCTAGCCTCATTTCCAACCATGCTCTCTATCCGATGACGCATCTCGGCAGCCGCCTTGTTGGTAAACGTGAGCGCCATAATATTGAAAGCGTCAACCTTATGTTCGCTGATCAAATGCGCAATACGGTAGGTGAGCACGCGGGTCTTACCCGATCCTGCTCCAGCGATGAGCATACAGGGTCCTTCGGTGGTCACCACGGCCTCTCGTTGTGGTGCGTTTAGTTCGTCAAGATAAGAGGGATTCAGCGATTCGGGCATGGCCGCAAAACTACCTTACTGCGCACATACCGACCACCTAAAGAAGTAATTCGAGCGGAGTTTTTTACTCATGCCATTGCACCTTGCATAGGGAATGCGGTGTGGTGAATTGTTTTTTGTGTAAATTAAAGTAACCAACCAGTAAGCACCCATGAATATTCTGAAACGTCTATGGCTGATGTGTCTGTTGACACAGGGCGGAAATCTGTATGCTCAGCAGATTGGGTTGAATTTGCCCAAGGATTCTACTAAAGTTTCGTTCTCCTTTCAGGTGGCCAACAGTATGGTGATCATACCGGTGGGCATCAACGGAAAACTTGTTTTGCCCTTTATCCTCGACACCAGTGTGGAGTTTACTACCCTAACCAACAAGTCTTTGGGAGATGAAATGGGCTTCAATTATCTGCGAAAAATGGTGCTGGCGCAATCGCCGGAGGGGCTCATTCATGGATACTCGGCTAACGAACTGTATTACGAACTGCCGGGAGGTGTTTTCACAGGAGATAATCACTCGATGATGGTGTTGGATTATGATTTCTTGGGTTTATCCACCTTGGCTCAGAGCTCGGTTTATGGCTTAATCGGTCGTGATATTTTTAGCCGATTTGTAGTGGATATCAACATGGATAAGCAACTGCTGACTCTTCATGAGCCAAAGAGCTTCACGCCTCCGGCGGGGTATGAGGCCGTGCCGCTCAAGATAGAGGATGGTAAGGTGAAGTTGGCCATTACCACGGTGTTCGAAAATTGGGAAAAACAAACCACCTACTTCTCGGTAAAGACGGGCGCACCGCATACGGTCTTCATAGATTCGGATCAAAATATATACAATGTGCCGCCCCGTAAAGTAGAGACAGTGCTGGGCAAGGGAAATACGGGAGATGTATATGGGGCTGTGGGACGTGTGCGTGAAATTGTGATCGGAAAGAGTCGATTTGAAAATGCCCTTGCTTCCTTTACCAAAGACCAAATCAATGGCATGGATCGGTCATCTGTAGGCATGGGGCTGCTGAGTCGCTTCAACATGATTGTAGATTTTCAAGGCGGTACGATCTATTTGCGACCGAATAAGACTTTCACCAAATTGTTCGAATTTGACCTAAGTGGTATCAAAATATCACCAATCGGTGACGGGCGATTTTACATTGATTTTGTACAACAGGGATCACCTGCTGCCCAAGCTGGGTTGCAAGTGGGGGATCAGGTGGTAAGTATCAATGAGGCAGTGCTGACAGATGAAAATTTCGCCAAAACGGTGCTGCAACTCAATGATCGGCCCGACAAAAAAATCACCCTGAAGATTCTCCAGGGTGATGTTCAAAAAGAGGTGTCTTTTAAGTTGATCCGCTTTATTTAGATCCTTCTTTGGGTTCTTCCTTTGGTGCCTCATCTTCGATCAGCACGCCGGTTGCCACAAAGGTATATTCCTCCACGGGCTCGGTGATGGCCGCTATTTCTTCGGCAGTTTTTCCTTCATCTTGTGCATAGTGGCGGAGTGTTTCCACTGAGTTTACGATTTTGGAAACCTTGCCTTCCATGATCGTTGTTTTTCCTTCCATGCCTTCCTTGGGAACAAAAAATCCGTAGTTGGCAAATGTTACACGCATGGTGCTGTTATCCCCGGTTTTCACGGTCATCCAGCAGCCCTTCATCTTACAAGTTTTTTCTATTTCACCGGAGAGCTTCACCTCAAGAGAGTCTTTATCGGCCATTAGCGTGCCGATGGTTAACACGTCTAAAGCACTCGTCGGTGTAATAACTTCTCCGTACGAGACATATGTGGGCTCAATGGAAGATATTTCAGCCTTTTTCTGAGCCGGTTCACAACTAATTACTAGTGCGAGTATTGCTGCGATGCGTATATTTTTCATGATTGAGTTAAAAAAAACGGTTTCAAGAATCTTGGTGACAAAGCTACCAAGGTTTTTGAAACCGCTTTATTCCCAGCAACTTATTACTTCACCACCACCTGCTCCGGATCTTCAAATCCGAATAGCTCGTCAAGAGGAATTTCTTTGATTGGACCGTATTTCTTCAGCTTGTCAAAATCAATCTTGTCGCGTGAGCCTACAAGCACCGTAACGTACCGCTGATCTTTGATGAATTTCTCGTGAAAACTGGTCAAATTTTCAAACGTCATGCTTTTCACTTGCTCATAGACGTCTTTGCGAACGTCATAGGTGAGGCCTTTATCTTGTGCACTGATGTAGTTCCACAAGACGCCTGAACGGGTCACCCGCTCGCTTTCTATTTTATTTAAAATGGCCTCTTTGGCAATGTTGAATGCTCCTTCTGATTTGGGCATGTTGTTGAGTAATTCCATCATGGCGTCCATCGCCTCTGATTGCTTGTCGGCTTGCGTGCCCACGTAGGCGTAGAGATAGTTCGCTTTATCCTTTTTGGCCGGCTGGGAGTAGCTGGAGAATACCGAGTAGGCGAGACCTTGCGCCTCTCTGATTTCCTGAAATACGATGCTGTTCATGCCACCGCCAAAGTATTCGTTGAACAGTCGAACGGTCGGTTCGTTTTTGCTGTCGTAACCGGCACCCTTGGCCAAAAACACAATTTCTGTTTGCACCATGTCGTAGTTGGTCCAGTAGACCTGCGGCTGTTCAATATCGGTCTCGGCATATTCAGTAAGGGCGGGCACTGCCTTGAACTCGCTCGGTACCGGATGATTTTCGGCCAAAAATGAAGTTATGACTTTGTTTTCTCTTGGACCATAATACAAAATGCGGTGCGGCAACTTGGTGATGCCTTTGATGATTTCAGCTAAATCCTCGGCTTTCAGTTGCTCTAATTCAAAATTCGACAATACATCGTTGAACGGATTTTTTGCGCCATGCTTTCCATAGTTATAGAGTCCGTCCCACAAAATGGTGCCTTTGTCTTTTTTACTGTCTGCTCGCGCTTTGAACGTACGATCCACCAAATTATCCAGTGCTTCTTGATCGGGCTTTGGATTGGCCAATAGCGACTCGAAAAGCTGCGTGGCTTTTTCCATGTTTTCATCCAAGCCGGACAGGGTCACATACGTACGGTCTGTGGAGGCGGATACGCTGAAGCTGCATCCCAATTTGTACAACTCTTTCTTAAATTCTCCATTGGTATATTGGTCTGTGCCTAGGAATTCCAAGTACTCTACGGCAGTGGCTAGCTTCGGATCGGCATTGCGGCCAAGATCAAGCAAATAGGTAAGCTCAAACAGTTCATTTTCAGTATTCTGCTTAGCCAGCACAGGCACTTTGTTCACTTCAAATTGCGCCACATCTTTGGCATAATCTACAAACACGGGCGTCAGCTTCTTCACTTCTTTCTGAGCGATAGCTGTATAAAACGCCGACTTTTCTTCCCGATTCACAGGCACTTTAGTGATGGCCGGTTTATCCACTTGCATTTTGTTTGGGTCTTCGCCGCTGCGCTTGTACACCACCACGTAGTTATCCTTATATTTTTCATTGGCAAAAGCCACCAACTCTTCTTTGGTGATCTTCTCCATGCGGTCAATTTCACTGATGTAATCAGCCCAATTCGTGTTGGTAGTGAAAGCCATCACCATGCTGTTGGCACGCGAGTAATTACTCTCAAGCCCTTTCATAGCAGACTTCTTGAAATCTGTAATGACGGCATCCAACAACCAATCATCAAACTGGCCTTTTTTTACTAATTCTATTTGTGCCAAAATCAGATCTTTCACTTCTTCCAGCGTTTGGTTTTGCTTCGGATTGCCGTAGAACGTGTGAATAGAATAATCGTTGAACGTATTTATAAATGACCCTGCATCCAGCACGGTTTGCGCTTGTTTCAGATTAAGGTCAATTAATCCTGCTTCGCTATTGCTCAGCAACATATCGATCAATTTTGCTTTGGTCACTTCTTCCGTACTGGTACCACCATCGAAGCGGAATCCCATCAACAAAAATTCTACGTCAGGGCCCATGACCTCTGCTGTCACCGGTGCGGTGATGGGGTCTTCCTGAATGCGGTTCCAAGTGGGTAACTCTTCATTTTTTTCCCAATCGCCAAAGTGCTGCTCGATGAGTTTGATGGTTTCGGTAAACTCCAAATCGCCACTCATACAGATGGCCACATTGTTTGGCCGGTAGTAGGTAGTGAAATAATTTTTGATCTCTGTAATGCTCGGATTCTTCAAGTGTTCGATCGTGCCAATCACCGTCTGTGTGCCGTACTGATGTTTTTTGAATGTTTCTCGATAAAGCGTTTCGTAAGCTTTCCAGTAGTCGTCATCTAGCGAACGATTTTTTTCTTCATACACGGCCTCTAACTCGGTGTGGAATAGGCGGTTCACGATCTTCTTAAACCGTGAGCCTTCGATTTCCAAAAAGCGCGGAATTTCATTCGATGGAATGTCGATGGTGTACACCGTGCGATCCTCGGTGGTGTAGGCATTCAGCCCCTTGCCGCCAATGAGTGACATCAGTTTGTCGTATTCGTTGGGAATGGCCAATCGTGCGGCTTCATTCGAATAGCTATCTATTTTGGCATAATAGGCTTTGCGCTGACCATCGTCGGTGAGCGTGGCGTAGTGATTGAACATACGCTCCAAACTATCGAGCATGGGCTCTTCTGCCGCATAATTTGTCGTGCCGAATTGGTCATTGCCTTTAAACATCATGTGCTCTAGATAATGCGCCAATCCTGTGTTGTCTTCCGGGTCATTTTTGCCTCCGGCTTTTACGGGTATGAACACATGCACGCGCGGCGCATTGTCATAGTCGCTCAAATACACCTTCAAACCATTTGAAAGCGTGTACATGCGTGTTTTCATTGGGTCGCCTTCTACGTACTCATAGGTGTATCCGTCTTCGGTGGCGGTTTTTGTTTCATACGATTTTTCTCCTGACCCGCACGCCCATAGCAGCCCTGCCAGCAGTAATAAACTAAAATGTTTCATTGAATTTTTGATTAATGTTATTGAGTGTGATTTTTTGCTTGTCAAATGTAAATAACAAAGCCCGCTTCTGAAACGGGCTTTGCGTAGTAGTGGTTATTTCAAGTGTCAATTGGCACTCAAAAAATGACGAAGTACATAATTGAGGATGCCGCCGTGCTTGTAGTACTCTACATCCACGCCCGAATCCAGTCGCAGTTTTGCTTTGAACGTCAATTTACTGCCGTCAGGGCGAGTGGCCGTTACGTCCACAATCTTGCCAGGGGTAAGGTTAGATGACAAGCCACCGATATCGTAGGTTTCATTGCCTTTCAATCCAAGTGTATCTTGGTTTTCGCCTTCCATAAACACCATCGGCAACACGCCCATACCCACTAGGTTTGACCGGTGGATGCGCTCAAAGCTCTCAGTGATCACCGCCTTCACGCCAAGCAGGGTTGTACCTTTAGCCGCCCAGTCTCTGGACGAACCTGATCCGTATTCTTTTCCGCCAATGATCACCAATGGTGTACCCGCATTTTGATACTTCATGGACGCATCAAAGATGGTCATCTCTTCGCCGCTTGGTTGATAGGTTGTCCACCCGCCTTCCTTAGAGGCTAGTTTGTTTTTGATACGCACATTGGCAAATGTGCCGCGCATCATCACCTCATGATTTCCACGACGTGAACCGTAGGAGTTGAAGTCTTTCTTTTCCACGCCATTTTCCACCAGATACCTGCCGGCAGGATGCTCGGGCTGAAACTTACCCGCTGGAGATATGTGGTCAGTGGTCACCATGTCGCCGAGTTGGAGCAACACTTTCGCTCCTTTGATATCCTGCGGCTCGGGTGCGTGCTCAGAGATGTTTTGGAAGAATGGTGCCTCCTGTATGTACGTAGATTTTTTGTCCCAATCATATATCTGTCCGGTTGGGGCCTCCAATTTTTGCCATGCCTCGTCACCGTCAAAAATGGTATCGTAGGTATGCTTGTAGTCTTCCGGACGCACCATTTTGGCTACCACATCATTGATTTCGGCTGATGAAGGCCAAATGTCGCGCAGGTAGACCGGCTTGCCGTCTTTTCCTGTACCGAGCGCATCATTGTTCATGTCAAAATCCATCGTACCGGCGATGGCATAGGCCACTACCAACATCGGTGAAGCCAAGAAATTCATCCTGATGTTCGGGTGGATACGCGCCTCGAAGTTTCTGTTACCGGAAAGTGCCGCACTCACGGTCATGTCGTTTTCGATCACGGCTTTTTGTACTTCCGGTATCATGTCGCCGGAGTTACCGATACAGGTGGTGCAGCCATAGCCTACCACATAGAATTTCAGTGCCTCCAAATCTTTGAGAAGATTTGATCGCTCTAGGTAATCCGTTACCACACGTGAACCTGGTGCCAATGAGGTTTTCACCCACGGTTTCACTTGCAAGCCTTTTTCCAGCGCTTTTTTGGCCACCAAACCGGCTCCCAACATTACGCTTGGGTTTGAGGTATTAGTGCACGAAGTGATGGCCGCAACCACTACAGCCGCTTCATTGAGCGTGAAGTCTCCATACTCTTTGGTGCTTATTTTCACACTCTTGCGATTTGGATTGGTTTCGTTCAGCAGCTTATTGATTTGCGTTTTGGCATCTTTCAATAAAATCTTGTCTTGGGGACGCTTAGGGCCGGAGATTGTCGGTTCTACCGTGCTCAAGTCTAGTTCAACTACTTGGTGGTACTCAATCTCAGCTGCATCGTCTCTCCACAGCATGTTCGCCTTGGCGTAGGCTTCTACCATGTTCACGTGTGCTTCCGGACGGCTCGTCTTGCGCAGGTAGTCTAGCGTTTGATCGTCGATAGGGAAGTGCGTGTCTGTGCAGCCAAATTCAGGGGACATGTTAGAAATGGTGGCACGGTCTGTCACGGCCAAGTTGGCCAAGCCTGGTCCGAATACTTCCACGATTTTGCCAACTACCTTGGTGTCGCGAAGCAGACGGGTGATGGTTAGTACCAAATCGGTGGCTGTTGTGCCTTCTACCATTTTGCCGGTGATTTTCAAGCCAACCACTTCAGGCAAGATCATGTACATCGGCTGACCGAGCATTGCTGCTTCTGCCTCAATTCCTCCAACACCCCAACCCAATACACCGATACCGTTCACCATAGGCGTGTGTGAATCTGTGCCTACAAGGGTGTCGGGGAATAGATAGCCGTCGCGGTTGATCACGCACTGTGCGAGGTATTCTAGATTCACTTGATGGCAAATGCCCATGCCCGGAGGCACCACGGAAAAGTTGGTGAACGCTTGCTGACCCCACTTCAGGAGTTTGTAGCGCTCTTCATTTCGTTCGTATTCTAAATCCACGTTTTGCTTGTAGGAGTTGGCTGTGCCGAAATAATCCACCACCACAGAGTGGTCAATGACCATATCAGCAGGCACGATGGGATTGGTTTTAGAGGTGTTTTTTCCTTTTCTGGCCACTTCCGCGCGGATGGACGCCATGTCCACCACGGCAGGCACACCGGTGAAGTCTTGCATGAGCACACGCGCAGGCGTGAAAGGCACATCTAGTTCTCCGGCTGTTTTTTTCCAATTGAGCAGGGTACGCAAGTGCTCTTCTGTAACGGCAAACCCGTCGTAGTTGCGAATGGCGTTCTCCAGCAAAATGCGGATAGAATAAGGGAGCTTTTTCACAATCGGCTCTTTTTTGGCCAATTCTGAAAGGCTGAAATATTTTTGGTTGCCTAGTTGGGTGGGGAGTTGCTTTTCAATTCCGAAAAAATCCTGTGGCATATTGGTTACGGTTTTTGTGATTGTAAGTGCCTCTTTTCGAGTCTTGACAAAGATAGTCGAATAGCGGAGAGATAAAAGGGGCGTTAGGTTTTGGGTTTTGGGGATTAGGTTTTGGGGATTAGGTTGTGGGTCATTGCCTTGGGCAGTTCGTCTGGCTTTTTCCAAGGCGATGGTCTCTCGGATAAATGTTCCATCCGAACCGTCTTCTTGCCCGCCTTACATGCCCAAGTGCTCCTAAAAGGCTTTTTGATGAAACATCCACGCACGGATTTGGCCGGAAGCACCGCCCCGTCGGATTTAAGGCTTCTGTTTTCTCCTGCAAAAAAGCCATCAAGTGAGATGGCATTGTCAAAGATTATTTTGCTCATGTTTTTATATGTTAGCCAATAAAAGGATAAAGCTACCTTGAATGGCGGACCTGAAATTATTCTTGAATTCCTTCTCCAAAAGTTAATAGGTTGTTGTCCGGGTCGAGAAGGGAAAACTCTCTCTGTCCCCAGGGTTTTGATGCCAACTGTCCGTTTGGATGAATGGGCGTTTTGTTTTCCAGCAGCGATTGATACAGTGCATCAATATCGGTTGTTCGGATGTAGACCTGTCCGTAGTTTTGGTTTGGGTCCAAGTCTTTGAATGCAAAAAAATGAAGCTGCACTTGGTCTTTTTGTACCATCAGGTAATCTTCAAAGTCATTGTCTCCAAATAGTTGGAAGCCCAGTTTCTTGAGGTAGTATTCCTTCGTCAGGGCTTTGTCTCGCATGGGTAGCTTGGGGTGAATGGCTGTGAGCATTGTTTGTCTTTGGTTCGGGCAAAAGTAAGATCCTTGCCCTAACTAAAGTTGCATGCATTTGGAAACGTGCTAGTGAGGTGAATCTTACCGGCATGAGTGCACAAGCGAGATGCATGGGTTGCTCGTTTTGTTTGACGATACAATCGTCCCTCTCGTCCGCCCTCGTTTCAAACGAGGGCGATTGGGGGGTCACTCGGCACAGCCAAGCGACTGTGGAGTCCGTAGTGCGCTGCGCTAACACTACGGACGTAATTTTGTTATAGGTATCTTTTAGCTAGGTTAAGTGCAGTGAGGATGGCACCTAGGATTGTAAATAGAAAAAAGAATAACCTTTTGAGTTTTGATATTTTTGTTATTCCTGAAGTTGTTTCTCGCCGAAAAATGTCAGAAACCAGTATCAATAACGGTGATGTTCCTTTATAGATTTTAAAGAAAAAGTAAGTTCCACATCTGATTTCAACCAAAGCATATATAATTGGAAAAACCATAAGTTCGAGACCCAATAAATAAGGGTCATTGAATCCAAAAATGGTTAGGATTATTGGCATGCAGCAAAAGCTTAAAAATAATACAAGACCCGAAATTTCATCAGGTTCATTTTCTTTTGACTTGCTATTGACAGAGCGGTAATTATACGGAATAATATAGGTAACCCGTTGTTCGGTTGAAAATATAATAAAAAAAGATTGCGCATGTATTTGATAATCAGTAGATTAAGGTATCTAATCACAATCTACCACATGCACAATCTCAAGACCAATTTCGACAAAATAAAACCAGTATGCAAACTTGTTCTTAAGAAACATTTGCGGAAAGACGGTAATGTATATCACTACCCTAATAAGCCACAAATGACTGATAGTGAGGTGATTACACTTGCGGTAATGGCAGAATATCTTTCTATTTCATCAGAAAACTGTCTTTTTATCAAGTTAAGATGCGAGTACAAGCGTCAATTTCCACGATTGATATCACGAGCTAGGTTCAACATCCGCAGAAGAAAGTTGCAGTGGTACATAAATGAAGTCGCAGCTCAAATGGCTCATTTTGTAATACTCCCCAAAATTAAGACCATTGGTTAAGTTGATATTTTTAAACTTAG
>ERZ1066134.770-NODE-770-length-12430-cov-8.463111_pt1 | contig 12430 bp, 9 predicted proteins | sample MGYA00382781_ERZ1066134 | MGnify/ENA primary metagenome ERZ1066134 (study PRJEB33369, sample SAMEA5778364) | biofilm metagenome | biome: Industrial cooling water; feature: Water cooling tower basin; material: Biofilm | place: United Arab Emirates | collected... | reverse complement strand
TCCTCAAAACCAACTTTTTCGATAAAGTCTAAATGGCTATTGAGATTTTTGGGTTGAACTTGCCGTTGGTAGGTAACCCGGCTGTTCGGGATGTTAGCAAAGCGTATCCCGAACCACAGATTATAAACGATATTCATCGTTCATTGCTTTTCAGGATTAAAATCCTTTTTATCTGTAGTTCGACATTACAAATGTCGAACAGCCTGGTTACTCATTAGGCTCAGGCTCAAACCACTCGCCTCGCTCTATCACTTTTGCTAAGTGACCTATGGTAAAGGGTGGGTTCTTTTTTGTAGTTTTTTTATTAAATACTTTATTTATAAATTCCATTAATGAAGGGATTTCGTCATTGAAGTAAACATTTGGATTTAGTGCTTCTAGGTTTGTTTTATATCTCTCTTTAATGAATAATTTAAGCTCATCATATTCTGCAATTGTAAACTTTAAATCATTATTGATTGCAACTCCTTCACTAAGACTCAACTTTGAATATTGCTTAAAAAATAAAATCAAATTATGTACAATTAATTCTCTTTGCATCTCTTACTAATTTATTCACCTACATAATCATAAATTCCCCAACCAGTTCTGCCCTTGTTAGTCTTCTTTTAACCAACAAGCAGTTTATTTTTGACCATTAAATATAGTAAATTATTCAGTTCTCTATATATTTCTTTTGTTGGCGAAGAACACTCAAAAAAGGGCTAAACAGTAAGGCTACAACGAAAAAAAAGAGAATTAGCACATAATCTACTGGTAATCAGTTTGTTGGTGAAGAACACCAACAAAAGGTGGAAATCAAAGGCGAAAGCACCTATTTATTTTTTGCTCGGACTAATGGGGGCAGACATTAAAGACTTAATTTCGTTAAAAGATTCACCATAAAACTCTTCAAAAATAAAAAATTTTATTGATTGGGATTTTAATATTAAAATCCCAAAGTTTCTATCCTTTTCAAATGAAATTTGAAAGTCTTTTAAATTATGCTTATGATTGATTCTTACATTATTTCTAAATGTATTAAGTGTCACAAACTCAATACATTCTCCATTTAAACTAAGCTCTATTATAGCTGTGGTCATAGTTCTATATTCTTTTCTGTTAATTGCAAATAGAAAAAATAATATTAGTAAGGTTATTAAGCAAATAAATATTGTAGAAATGTAATCCTTATTAGCATCATTTATGAAATCTCTCAGGCAAATCCACCAAAAAATGGATATAAGTATGTACTTTTTAGAGTTTGATATTCGTTTGAATGCTTTATCACCTATTTTATAAATCATATTATTCGCCATGTTTGCCTTTTTCCTTCTTTTGACCAACAAGCAGCTTGTTTCTGACCTATAAATATAGTAAATTATTCATTTCTCTATATATTTCGCTTGTTGCTGAAGAACACAAAACAAAGGCTAGGCAGGAAAGCTACAACAAAAAAAAGAGAATTAGCACATAATCCACTGGTAATCAGTTTGTTGGCAAAGAACACCAACAAAGGCGGAAAAACAACTGGTGCACAAAATGGCTACAGATAATACTATTAATGATAACGATACTTTTTTCATGGCAGTTAAAAAACCTTCTGTCCCCTTAGGAAGGTTGGATTTCCGCCCTTGTTGGTCTTCTTTTGACCAACAAGCAGCTTATTTTTGACCTATAAATATAGTAAATTATCAGTTCTCTATATATTTCGAATAGATATTGAAAAAGGTCTCGGCTTAAACCGAGACCTTTTGAACTAACGAAAACTAGTAATTCATAGGAACCTCTACAAACAACAGTTCTGCATCGGCTGTGGCTGAAATGTTAACTTTATCGCTTTCCCATACTCCTATGGCATCTCTTTTTTTCAAGTCGGTATCGTTTGTACTTATTGTTCCCTCAATAACAAATACATACACTCCGTTTCCTTCTTTAAACATTTTGTAATCTATCGACTTACCCGTGCTCAAGCTGGCTCTCGAAAAATAAGCATCTTGATTTATCCACATAGCACCTTCTACATCGGGGGCTACTATGGTTTGAATTTTATCTTTTCTGTCTTCTGGATTTAACTTCACTTGGTCGTATCGGGGCTTAATGTCATATTCTTTTGGCATCACCCAAAGTTGCAATAAGTTGAGTGTCTCTTTGGTATCGGCATTGAATTCAGAGTGAGTAATACCCGTTCCCGCAGACATCACTTGGATCTCATCTTTGGTAATCTCAGCCACATTGCCCATGCTGTCTTTATGCCTAATTCGTCCATTTAAAATAATGGACACAATTTCCATATTATCATGTGGGTGAGTGCCAAAGCCCATTGATGGAGCTATCAAGTCGTCATTAAACACCCTGAGAGCGCCAAAATTCATCCTTGTAGGATTAAAATAATGGGCAAAACTAAATGAGTGTTTTGCTTTTAACCAACCGTGATCGGCTTGGCCTCTGGTTTCTGCTCTATGAATTACTGTTTTCATGATTTTTGAATTGTTAATGTCTAAAATTAATAAAACACCGAATTGTTTGTATAAACAAAAAACTCAATTAAATGTATTAACATTTATTGTACCAACATTAAAATACGTCAATTTGGCATAAATAAAATATAGCGGTTACTTTAAAAAAGAAAATAGTATAAATGAGTTGGCGTCAAATTCATAATAGAAAGGCTTATATTACATATTTGAAAACTTAATTGTAGATTTCCGTAAAATGCTTTACAAATATTTTTTATAAGTAAGTTTATCAAAAAATAATAATAGTTAAACAAAATATTGTAAAAGTACTTTTTTAGATAGATTTCAAAGCTAATTTGTTGAATTTTAGAATTTTATTGTTGTATAAAAAAAGTAGTACTTATTACATTTGTATTGTAGTAGTTTTTGTTTCATAGGAAAAAAAGCCGTTGTGGTTTCTGCAACGGTTTTTTACTTATCTACTGTGATGAGGGCGGTCCAGTCCTCTTTTGAGTTTCTGTTAGGTTTTGATTGGAGCAATGTATCTTCCACCTTTTTGTGAAATGCAGCACAAGTAGCCCTTCTCAATTCAAGCGACTCTGATAGAAATTTTATATTTACATTTTTGGTTGTGTAAGTACTAAAAATAATGTAAAGAGCTTTTTGCAGGGAAAACTTTACATTATCGAGCAGGGTGTGAGCTGTAGCCGATTCTTTGTATCCACACAGTCGGCATTTGCGGGCATAGGTTAATTCATCTACATAATATTTTTTATACCCACATTTTTTGCATTGATATCCACTTTTCCACTTTAACTCGGCCACAAACTTCAAACAAGTACTTTCATCTGGCATCAGTAATTTATATTCTTCAAATGGCACGTTTGGCTCTAAAATACGCACCTTATGAAGCAGCTCAACATCTTTTGTAAGCTTTTCATTGTCTTGTTGCAGCAAACTATTCATTCTTGATATTTCTTCTGCTTGTTGTTGCAACGTAGCATTCATTTTTTCAAGCTCATTCGTACGCTCTGCCACCAGCAACTCTAGCTCTTGGTTAAGCTTATCCTTGAGTGCTTGTGTTTCTTTAGATTTTTCGAGCATTTGTTGTTGAAATTCAAGTGCCTTTTGCTGTTCGGCATCCTTTTCTTTTTTGAGAATTAAAAAACGCTCCGAAATGGCGTAAGACAATAAAAAGACTTCGATTAATCCTGTGTTAAACAAAAATGGAATATCGTCTCTGAAGATAATGATATTGAAAAACGGAATGGAGCGTAGCACTGAATGATGTAAAAATCCAACGATTAATATAAAATAAGCAACCAAAAATGTAAGAGCGGGTTTGTACCCTTGCTGGTAGCGAAGGATACCTGCCAAAATAGCAGGTGTAAGCAAAAGCACGTCATAAAAAGGAGAAAACCAATCGTTATTATTGGTGAAAAAGCCTACAAAAAACAGTATAATCCTCAATGCAATCGAGGCCAATATTAATTTATCTACCAATGGATGCTTGAGTTTGGTATCGTTAAACTCTTTACTATATAGCAACAAAAAAATAGTAATACATTGGTAAGGGATGGTCTCAATAAAAAAACCTGCTTTGATGCTAGTAAAAAGCGGATATAAAAACGACCAAGTTGCTAGCCCATAGCAAATAAGCGACACAAGATACAGTCCATAAAATAGATAGATTTTTTCTTTGAGCTGAAAAAACAAAATGACGTTGTAACCCAAAACCACAAACAATACTCCAAAAACAAAGGCATAAAACACAAAGTTTGTTATGTTGAGATTGAAATTGTATGGTATTGACTGCAAATAATATCCCAAACCAATGTTTACATGGGTTTTGATTTTTGCATAGTAGGTTTCTTCTTTTTTTGAATAAGGTAGTACGTACATTATCTCATTTGAAAACATAGGTCTACGCTGAATGCGCATAAAAGCCGAAAGTTTCTTTCGAATGTAATGACCGGAAGTGTCAGGTAGATATAGCTCCATGTCGTAAAACCTTGAGGCTACAAACATGATAGATTCCCCCATTGTATTATTTTTTATTCTAAATCTGATCCAATATTCTTTTCCTGGCAGAGTCATCTTATCTTCATCATTGAGCTCATAGTATCTAAGTGAACTATCTCTCAAAATCTGCTCTATAGATATACTTCCACCCTGATAGTCAAGTATATCATACATTCCGGGTATATTTTTGTGGTTTGATTCAAATTCGTTTTTGTTAGTAGCAAATGAAGTAACCAAAGTAAAAACCGTGAAAAAAATCACAAAAAATACTTTTTGATGTATATAATTTTTTACCATTTTGAATGAATACAAAAAACAAACTTTATAATCCATGTACGCTTTAGAGATAAAATATGTACGCTTTGATACCAAAAGGCCCATAAATTTACCACCAACAATTATACGCATAGATGCAAAACTAAAATGCTGATTTACAATATATTATTATTAAAAAATAAAAAAAATGTTACATAAAATGAACCTGAAATTGCATCTTACTTGTAGGCTTATGCCTGTAAAGTTTTATATTTGTACATGTGTCGAAAGACATATTATTTTTTTCGAGTAGGATAGTAGATTATTTATCATTAAGCTGCCTTGAAGTTCAAGGCAGTTTTTTTATTTTTGGGCTAATCAAAAACGCCCCATGCAAGTAAAAATAGAACCCTCTTGGCAAGCCCTGTTGCAAAACGAATTTCAGGAAAAGTACTTTCACCAACTTACAGATTTTGTAAAGGAAGAATATAGAAACTACAAATGTTTTCCCCCTGGGAATAAAATATTTGCAGCGTTTGACTACACTCCTTTCGATAACGTAAAAGTTGTAATCATTGGCCAAGACCCCTATCATGGAGAAGGGCAGGCAAACGGGCTGTGTTTTTCTGTGAATGATGGAATAAAACCACCTCCATCACTCATGAATATTTTTAAAGAATTAAAAAACGATTTGGGAAAGCCCATTCCATCTTCAGGCAATTTGGAGCATTGGGCACGACAAGGAGTACTGATGCTAAATGCCACACTCACAGTGCGGGCATCTACTCCCGGCTCGCACCAAAACAAGGGATGGGAGAAGTTCACAGACATTGTGATTCAAACCTTGAACGACAAAAAGCACGAGCTGGTATTTATTCTTTGGGGAGCCTATGCGCAAAAGAAAACTGCATTTTTGGATGAAGACCGACACTACATTATAGAATCGGCTCACCCCTCCCCTTTTTCGGCCGACAGGGGATTTTTTGGCAGCAAACCATTTTCAAAAACCAATGTTTATTTGAAGTCTATCGGAAAAACTGAGATAGATTGGTAATATACAATTTCAATAAAGCACTTTCGTTGTTTTTGAGAAGACTTAAACCTACACCTTAAATATGAACAAGTATTTGCTTTTACCATTTTGCTTGCTATTGATATTTTTTCATCAATCCAAGGCTCAAGACCATTCTTTGGATTCTACAAGAATACGTAACAACATTTCTGATTCTATCTATATAGCTGAAACTGAATCTGTAAAAGGTAAAGACAAAGTGTTTCATGCAGAGCCACTTTATATCGACTTAATAAGAGACTTAGGAGCAAGAAAAGGGGAATCGGAGTTGAATGTAGGCTATGGAGTAACGGATTATCGTGCTTTTACGCAATATGAAGGATTAATTGAATATGAATATGCCATTTTTAATCGGCTTGGTGTCGAAGTAGAAGTGCCTTTCAGCTACTATTCAATAATTTCTAACAACGCCCTTGACAACATGCCCTTAGATAGAATCAATGGACTGAAATTGGCTACACAATACACATATTTCGTATCGGAAAAGCTAAAAACATCCTTGGCTATAGGCTACATTCACGAATTTGAAATGCCCGAATTGCAAAAATTAAACCGCACCAATGTTTATAAAGGAAATGTTTTCAATCCCTTTTTGATTGGTGCAAAAAGATGGGGCAATCATTTTCATACTTTGATATACACAGGTCCTCAAATAGAACAAGAATGGAAGAAAAACAGCCCTTTATTAAGATATGACATAAACTCAAACTTTCACTACATGATACCCGGCACAAGAAATTTTATTGGCTTGGAAATAAACAAAGAATTCTCGCAGTACGGATATTCAATGAAATTCAGGCCCCAATTACGCTTGGGAATTACAGATAGAATGTTGATAGGCATAGTGACAGGCATACCCACAAACATTAAAAGAGAAGGAATAAGCACATTTTTCAGGCTGATATATGAGCCTAAAAACAAAAAGCTAAATCATACCTAGCTCAATGTCAAAACTTGGATGCACTATGATGAAAAAATTACTAAAAACATTTTTCAAGATCCTATTAGGGCTAATATTAACTTTAGCTTTGCTCATAAGTGTATCCATCTTCTATCTAAATCTACAGAAAGAAACTTTGTGGCTGTCCACCAGCACCAAGCTAAATTCTACTCTGAAAAGCGATGTAAAAATATCTTCAATATCGGTAGGCTTTGGCAATAGCTTTAGTAACTTAAAACTTCTAATAAAAGATTTTTCTATTACAGATTCTTTATCAAAAAAAGAAATTGCGGTTTTTGAGCGATTTGAAGCCTATTTTGATTTGGTGTCTTTGCTCAAACTCTCTCCTCAAATTGAATCAATCACTTTAAAAGGAGGAAAATTTGAGATCATTAAATACCCTGACGGTTCAGTAAATTTCAGTGTTTTGAATCAATCAAAACCACAAAAAAGTGACACGACATCACAAAAAGTGGCTTCATTAAGAAATTTGCTGTTTTTCAAAAAAATAACCCTTCAAAATAGCTCTTTTGAATTAAAAGACAGTGTAGATGAAAAACATATTCAGCTTGAAGCAAAAAACTTAGTAATTACCAAAAACGAACAAGATACCACTTCAACTTTATTCATCAATGGGTTGGTAAACGTAGGCGGATTGGGATTTAATTTAGACAAAGGATATTTTTTGAAAAACAAGTCGGTAGAACTAAAAACGAGTATGTTGTTTTACGAAAAGTATCCTAAAATAGAGTTTTTGCCAGGAGTAGCCACCATTGATAGCTCTACATACAATGTAAAAGGCTATATAATACCCGACAAGCTCCCTGAGCTCAATCTGGTTATTAGCACAAAAGAGGCACTTACACGAAAAGTATTTCCGTGTTTATCGGAACATATACAAAAAAAACTGAACCCTTTTTTAGTACAAAATACACTGATAGCATCTATTACCATTGGTGGCATACTGCTCCCTTCTACTGACCCTCAAATTGATTTGATTTTTTATACAACCGACAATAATTTTCAATACAATGGAATACCTATTACGGTCACCAACATGGCTTTTGCAGGGAAATTTTGTAACCATGTGAATAATTCAATAGTTCAAGGCGACCCAAATTCTGAAATTGAGGTTAAAAATATCAAAGGAACTATAGGCTATGGAAATCTGTCGGCCTTTTTAAAAATTTCCGACTTTATCAATCCCACCATAAGCACCACAGCCAATGTAGAATTAAATTTCAAAGACTTAAACAACAAAATACCAGATTTCCCAATCACCGATGCCCAAGGCAAAGCCTTGATTAATGTGTCTTACAAAGGAAAAATGCCGGCAGATAATACCTTTTCCCACGTAGCACGTTGGCGATATGATGGGGAAGTGAACGTAGACAGTGTTTCTTTTTCTTTATCGGGGATAAGATATACGGGCATTCACGGCAAAGTAAAAATCAAAAACGACACCATAAAAATCAGTAATAATTTTAATTTTTCAATCGCAGAAAACCAAGTAGATATCAAAGGAGAGATATACCGACCATTGCGCCATTTTTTAACGAAAGACACCTCTACGTATGCCAATGTTTATATCCATTCACCATATTTCGATATAAATAAAATATTGACCCACAATCAAAACAAAAAGAGCAACAGCCATTCACAAGCACCTATTTCTGCTAAAAACATCAGAAAAAAACTAAACGATGTGTATATAAAACTGACTTTAAATTTTGAAAAGGCAAAATTCAAAAAACTGCTGGCCAATAACTTGAAAGGAGAAATACTGCGAAATAACCATGAAGTCACGTTGAAAAACATAGTAGTAAAAGGTGCCGGTGGTATTTTGAAAGTTTCCGGAACAATGAAGGAAAGCAAGCAAACAAACGGAAGTATAAAAATTGAAAATGTAGATGTAAAAAAACTATTTTATGGGCTGAACAATTTTGGCCAAAAAACCATTTCAGACGAAAATTTGGAAGGGAAATTCAGTGCAAACATAGATTTTTCAGCCTCACTTGACGATAAATACAATCCCGTGTTAGGCTCTATGGACGGCACTTTGGATTTTAAACTCACCAACGGTAAATTGTTAAAATTTGAACCCATAACCAATTTATCAAAGTTTATATTTAAGAAAAGAGAGCTCGACAACATATCTTTTTCTGAAATTAAGCAAAAAGCAATGTTAAAAAAAGGCACATTGCACATCTCGTCTATGCAAATTCAATCAACAGCCTTATCGCTTTCACTCGAAGGGGAATATGACTTTAATAACCAAGTAAACCTAAAATTTCATTTGCCTTGGTATAATTTTAAAAGCAAAGAAAAATATCTTGCTGCGGTAGAAAATAGCACCGGCACAGAAAAAGGGCTCAATTTTAAAGCATATACCCAAAACGGTAAGCTTAATTTTGCTTTAGGTCACTAAAGCAAAAAAATATTTTTCATCTATCATTTAAAAGCATAATACTACCTAATTTAGCAACTAAAAAAAATACATTGTTCAAATGCCTTTATCGAAAAATCCAAGAAAATTTATTCCCGAAAGTTTTAAAATATCTGATTGGAACTCCCTGAAACCCTATTTCGATATTTTGGCTGACAGCACTATTGAATCAGAATCGGCTTTAAAAGCATGGCTTTCGAAGCGAAGTGAATTGGAAACCATTGTTTCAGAAGACTTGGGTTGGAGATACATCCGCATGACATGCGATACCGAAAACAAAGAAAAGCAAGAGGCCTACAACTACTTTATCACAGAAATAGAGCCTAATATTCAGCCCTATAGCAATAAGTTTGATAGTATTTTATTGTCATCGCCTTACAAATCTAGCCTTACATTCGAGGGCGATAAAATAATGGTGCGCTCGGCAGAAAACCACCACAAAACATTTAGAGAAGAAAATATTCCACTGCTTACGGAAATACAGCAGGCACAAGTAAAATATGGAGCTACTGTAGGCAGTCTCATGACCGTGATAAACGGGGAGGAAATGACCTTGCAAAAAGCATCAAACAAGCTTTTTGAAACCGACAGAAAGGTAAGAGAAAGTGCCTATTTCGAAATTCAGTCCAAGCGATTGTCAGTGAAAGATACTTTAGACGAGCTTTTCGATAATTTGGTGTCGCTTCGTCATAAGGTAGCCAAAAACTCAGGCTTTGAAAATTTCAGAGACTATATGTTTGTCGAAATGTGCAGATTTGATTATTCACCTGCCGATTGTTATTCTTTTCACGAATCGGTGGCGGCAGAGGTAGTTCCCATTTTAAATAATTTTGCTAAAGAAAGAAAGTCTTCTTTGAAATTAGACCGATTGAAGCCTTGGGATTTGAGTGTAGACAAAGCAAACAGATCCCCGTTAAAGCCCTTTGCTACAGGAAAAGAATTGGCAGAAAAAACCATTGCATGTTTCAAAAGGCTAGACCCTACGATAGCCGATTGCATCATAGAAATGGATAGAATTGGTCATCTTGATTTGGAATCCAGAAAAGGCAAAGCTCCGGGTGGCTACAATTATCCATTGTATGAAACAGGCTACCCATTCATTTTCATGAATTCTGTAGGTGCTCTTCGCGATTTAGTGACTATGGTTCATGAAGGCGGCCATGCTCTGCATTCGGTGCTTACCCATCCTTTAGAACTACTTAGTTACAAAAACTTCCCGTCAGAAGTAGCAGAGTTGGCATCTATGAGTATGGAACTTTTGTCTATGGAACATTGGGATATATTTTTTGAAGATGAGCAGGAATTAAAACGTGCTAAAAAAGAGCATTTAGAATCTATTATCGAAACTTTGCCTTGGGTAGCTACCATCGACAAATTTCAACATTGGCTATACGAAAATCCTTCACACTCACGCCAAGAAAGGACTGTGCAATGGAATAAAATCCATTCTGAATTTTCGCTATCAGAAATCGATTGGAGCGACTTGGAATTGCAGAAAAGCAATATTTGGCAAAAGCAACTCCACCTTTTTGAAGTACCGTTTTATTATATTGAATATGGAATGGCCCAATTGGGAGCTATAGCAGTGTGGAAAAACTTTAAAGAAAATCCTCAAAAAGGACTTTCTCAGTATTTGGAAGCACTGAAACTCGGATACACCCACAGCATAGGCGATATCTATGCCGCAGCAGGAATAAAATTTGATTTCTCACGCAAAAACATCAAAGAATTAATGGATTTTGTTAAATTAGAGTTGGAAAAACTGTAGGTGAAGAAGAATGTAAGAGAAATACTGAGCGAGTTCTTTCTAGACTCCGCCAAGTTGGTGTTTGGTGGTGTAGTAGTAAGTGCCATAATGCAACAAAACTATAATGATAAGATATTATTGATTATCACAGGCGTGTTTTCTACAATAGTCTTCATTACTCTTAGTATTTTCGCATCGAACTTTAAAAAACAATAAAAAGATGGTTGGTGTATATTTCTTTATTGGCTGCTCAGTTTTTGGACTTATGGGAATTGCATATTTCTACTATATTGACTACGTTTTGCCCAAAAAAGCAAATAAAAAACTTCGTAAAGCTTAATTATTATACTCATGAGCGAAGTTATGGACGATAAAAACCTCAAAGCACTTGTATCCCTCTTGGCGGATGACGACAAAGAGATATTAGACCATGTAGAGCAAAAAATCATCACTCTGGGCGGTACAGTCATTCCCTATCTCGAAAGCGAATGGGAGAGCAATTTTAATCCTATCGTTCAGAAAAGAATAGAAGATTTAATCCACACCGTACAATTCAGTCAATTAAAGCAAAAACTCAGGACATGGAAAGAAGCAGGGTTTATGGACTTGCTGGAGGGAATGTGGCTTATTTCCACCTACCAATACCCCGATTTAGAATATGAAAAATTAAAATCTGATATAGAGCAACTTTACTTTGAAGCTTGGACAGAAATGAGATTTGACAATGACAATCCCATTGACCAAGTAAAAATTCTGAACTACGTTTTTTTCGGTAAAATGCGTTTTGCCTCAAATACCAAAAATTTTCATTCGGTGAGCAATTCTATGCTAAATGTGGTATTAGAAACTCGGAAAGGCAATCCTATCTCACTTTGTGTAGTGTATATGCTCATTGCTCAAAGATTAAAAATGCCCATATATGGTGTAAATCTCCCCAATTTATTTATCCTCACATATAAAGTAAAAGACCTGCAATTTTACATTAATGCCTTTAACAAAGGGCTAGTTTTTACGCGTTCTGATATCGACAATTATATATCGCACCTCAACTTGTCGCACAACCCAATGTTTTATGAGCCATGCAATAATTTGAGTATTATCAGGCGGGTATTGAGAAATATGATAGTTTCTTTTGAAAAAGCGGGTAATATCGAAAAAACAGATGAAGTGAGGCAGCTCCTACTTAGCATCTCTGATGAGTCAGATACTGAAGTGTAGAGGAAAAGCAAAAAATGCCTTTCCTCTGAAAAAGTAGTTAATAAGTAAACGCCAGCTGAGCATTTACCTTTTCGTGCCAAGGCAATCCGTATTTGTTCAAATCGGCCATGAACGGATCGGGGTCAAACTCTTCTGTATTGAAAACGCCCGTTCCTGACCATTTTCCTTCCAACATCATTTTAGCGCCTATCATAGCCGGAACACCCGTGGTATACGACACCGCTTGTGCTTTCACCTCTCCCGACTTTGACACGGATTTTTCCACATGGTGGCAAATTGAGCAATGGAGGCT
>ERZ1066134.765-NODE-765-length-12465-cov-7.958501_pt1 | contig 12465 bp, 5 predicted proteins | sample MGYA00382781_ERZ1066134 | MGnify/ENA primary metagenome ERZ1066134 (study PRJEB33369, sample SAMEA5778364) | biofilm metagenome | biome: Industrial cooling water; feature: Water cooling tower basin; material: Biofilm | place: United Arab Emirates | collected... | reverse complement strand
TTGTTGGTGTTTTCATCTTGTACTAATCCGTCAACATGGGGCAGTCGGGAAAACATGCCGTCGGCACGGCCGATGGCACCATCTTTAAGAGCCTCGTCCAACTGTTTCCTGATGGCGTCCCGTTCGAGCTCGCCCCTTCGGAGGGCGTTCAAGTGTTGCTTCTTGTTGACGTTCAATTGATTCTGCACTTTGCTTAATTCTTGGCCCAAAGTTGCGGATTTTCGGTGCAATAAATCGTAAGCTTCTTGCAGCTGCAATGATTGATTGTGAATGTCGTGAGCGCGTCTCTCACTCGCCTCTTCCCTCGTCTCGGCTGCCTCCTACATGTGTATGTACAATAAGATTAATAATAATCCAGAACAAAAAAATCGTACAAGGCGGTTCTGTAAAGATTTAATCTCGTCGTAAAGCTTGGCGATTCGGGCCTCGGCTTCCCTCCTATTATCGTCTTCCTTCTACATTTACATTACGTACATGTGTTATGGGGAAATCTTGGACAAACGAAAAAATAAAAGGGGGTACCAGCTTGCTGTTTAGTAATTGCAGCAGGACGTGGGTGATCCGCACCCGCTCCTCCACCGACCAAGTGTCGTTTCCTTTTCTCACCGGAAAGGCCTGCTCGTACCCGAATCTAATTGAGTGAGTATTATTGAGATATTGTAAGACACACACGCACACACATGATAGTGTACTTTTCTAAAACACCATTGATGGTCATGCAGTCCTTGTCTAGGCGATCAACGATCGTCTCCGTGTAGTCGTCGTGGAGCATTTGGAGTGAATTTGGCGCCAAATGTTGCCTTGATTAATGGCAAAGCAAGGGTTTATTTTTTCTTAATGTTTATTTAAAAAATCCCGAAAAGTTATCAGAACACGATGAAGAAGGTTGACGCTAACAATAAACAGTCTACATGAGACTGTCTACTCGTAATAAATCAGCTTGTTTGAGTAAGACAATATCATCCAAAGGTATTAATGTAGAGTCTGCTTCTTCAGTTGCTTCCGAGTCAGATTCGACCTCGTAGAACACTTTGAATGCCTGATCGATCCCAACGGAAACCTTGACAATGGCGTACAGATCCATGGCGCGAATAACAGACGGGACTGTCAAGGTGTAGTCCCTTTTCCCGTCAAACAAATTAACGGTGACTATATTTCCGAGGAAGACTCCTCGCAAATGTTCTTCCGGAAATTGGGCTATGAGCTGCTTGCCAAAATTGAATGATTGCTGCATGTTGATGGCTTGTTGAACAAGGCGCATTCGCTGACTAATCGATACAAACCCGTGTTTAAAGACGGCCTGTAGCAATCTTGGCAACTTGTACCATCCATCGGGCAAGTTTTCGTCACGTTTGATAAAGCCGACGAGATAGTCGGGCTCGATCCATTTGCCGTATTTACGTAAACCGGCTTCCATCAAATACCCGAGGTTGGCGTGATTCGTGTGCTCCATAACAGGCAGTAATTTGCGGAAAATTTGCCTCTTTTCCTGCGATCCACTCCGCTTGAAATGAATCATCGCAATTTCAACCAGTTGCACTTGTTCGCGTGTCAACACTTCACTGTCCATCAAATGATACTTACTTATACTGTCAATAATAAATGACACCAGTCGGGGCGAGAGGGAAGCTATCCATTTGCCCATCTCGTCAAGCTTCACCGTGGACACGTATTCATACTGCCGAATTGGAGGCCACATGCGTAAATATTCAAAAGACTTATTAATAGCCTTGAAATCATCAAAATCCCTGACAAACATTAAAAGCGCAGGATTTTCTTTAACACCAGAATAGTCCTTCCTCAACACTGCATTCACTTGCTCTCTGTTGACCTTTACATAATCGAGCAACCGGTCAATCTTTTCGGTAATTTTATTGTCATTCCAAAACCACAATAAAAGATCGATGACTCTGTGAGCTGTCCTACTTTTCACGGCATGGTAATGAGCAAACAGTTCTCCCAACCTGACCAATGCAGACTCTTCCATTAAAGAGTCATCGATAAACAAGTGTTTCCCCGATCGCTTGTCATCTGATGAATCAGTCAAAGTCATCAAATGGTTGAGCAGCCATTCTTTATCGATCATTGGGTTTTTAAACAACTCGAGTAGAGTTGTTTCGCCTTTGTGGAAACACTCGGCCAGTTTTCGAATGGCGTCCACATCATACGGAAAGTACAGTTCACACAAACATTTAAACATGAATCTATGAGCATCGGATAGATATTTAAAAGATCCAATGTTGAAGTACAATGACAGCACTAGATTTTTTGCTATCGGATGACCAAGAAAGTGCGTTCCAAGAGGTTGCAGCTCGACGGCCCGAGCCGGATATTTCTTGCTAATCATGAATGCCTTGGCCATATCATAGGGCAAAGCGTCAGTGATCAAGTTTAAAAATGACAAGATTGCCTCTTCTTTCCTTTCGATGAATATTTTCCTTTGTTGAATGAACAATTCAATAGGCTTGTAGTCACCACCAGTTAATATTTGGAAAAAGGTGAATGGGTTGACTGGTGATTTTTCGACATTCTCCACCTGCTGTAATAGCTTGCAAATGTCTGCCCTTTCATAAAATCCTATTCGGTCAAGAATGTACCCGGGCAGATCCAAGATGGTTGTGCGATGGCTATTTATTGTTTGGGAGCAGCCGCTGGCACATGATGAACCTACCATCAATAGTAGTGATTGTAGCAGAAGCAACGGTCTTATCAGAATGGCCCACATTGCGACTATAATTAATCCAATTGCAGGGGGTGTCACATAAACGGTTTGGGCCGCACAGGTTGATTGATGGATAAAGAACTGTTCGTTAATTGATTGGTTTACTGTGTGAAAGAAGAATGATGCCTTTTAGAATGGCCGCGATCATTGGACTAGCAATGTGATGAATTGTTAGTCAAATTTCAGGCTGCCATCAATCCACAGAGTGTCTGTCAGCTGGACAGACTCGTCTGAAACGCGCACCGGCTTGAGTTCTAGTTGGTCTTCGTTGAAAACCTCCAGAGAGATCGCATGCTTCGCGGCGACCTTCATGGTGACCCCGATGATCGCGTACAGATCCTTGCCCGAAATCACCTCTGGCAACATGATCGTGTAATCTTGCTCGTGATACTTTAACTTGACAGACTTGCTGGGTGGGGAATTCAGGGTGGTGTCGTCAAAAATGTCCAGCAGTCTGGAAAGATTGTTGATCCCAAGATTTACCCGTGCAAACTTTTCCAAAATGCGCCTATATGTCTGATTATCCTTCAAAAAAGACTTTGATGTGGTCGCTCGGAAGAGCTTTGGCAGCGTTCTAGGATTTTCAAGTTTTTCAAAGGTAATTGATTTTTCGAGTCCGAAGATGGCCTGCATATCTCCAATTTCTTTCAATCCACTCGATGCAAAGCGCTTGATGACATCGACGCCAAATTGTTCCATTATGAGCAACAATCGCGTGTAAGTTCGGGTCTTTTCCTGTTCGCTTTGCGCCTGAAACAACCATCCTAATAATGTGATCAACTTGCTCTGCTCCGGCACCAGTTCACTTTCACTGCGCCACGTGAACGCCTTCATCTTTTCGAGGACTACAAGAATGGTGTTTGCAAGTCCTTCACAACCAATCATAAATCGCCTCCACTCCTCAGGGCTCGTTTTCATGAACACTTCGTACAAACACGGCGCTGACCAGCAGTACAGATATTCTGTGTAATGTGGCAGCTGGACAAAGTCCGACCAGTGGCGCACAAACAAGAGAATCTTTGATTCGAATGGCGCATATCGCACAAATCCATTTGCGTCTTTCCGGTAGCACACTGACCGATGACGCAGATCGGCATAGTCCCCATTCAGGCAAAAGTCGACTTGTTCCCGAGTGACCCTGAACATGCGCAATATGTTGTCGACGTCCTCCTTCACCTCCTCCACCGACCACACGGCCACCAAAATGTCGATGAGGCGCTTGGTGATCGGCTGGTGATTCTGTAAAGCAGTGTAGTAGTGCTTTCTGAATAGATGAAAAACGGTGCCAAACAGCCCGACCGCAGATCGCCTGCCGCCATTTGAAATGTCGGTGGTGACCAAATGCTCGACGACCCAGTCATCGTCAATATTGCTGCCTTTGCCGTAGAGATGGAACACCGACTCGGTTTCGGGAAGCGCGAAAAACATGAATGCCTTCTCCTTGATCATTTTGAGAAATGAGCCACAGTACAACCCGCACACGGCCTTGAACATATTTTTCTCCTCTTCTGTTAAATATTGGAAAGATCCGATCCCAAAGTATAAGGAGAGGATAGCGTGCACTGCCGCCTTGTGGTTGTAGCTTACCAGCGGTCGGGAAATGTCACAGTGGGGCACCACCCTGAACACGCGTCCAATCTGCAGGGCCCGGTGAACATTGTACTCTAATCCTTCAACCTTTTTCATGAATTTCAGAATGTTTGCAGAGGCGGCTTCGCCCCCAGTCACCCTCTTGAGAATCAAGTCTTCCAACGGGGTCAAATCGCCCCTCGAAATAATGTTGAAAAAGGTGGTCGGATTGATGGGGGACTTTTTGACGTGTGTGAATGTTTGAAAGTACTTGCACACGTCCGACCTTTCCATTGGTATCATCCGCACCACATCCCTCGGCAAGTCGATAAACGATGTCTCCTTGGACGCCAGCGCAAAGGTCATCAAATTCACCAGGACGACAATCCACATTCTAAATTGCTCAAAAACTTTATGGCCCTGGTCGTTTGCTCTAGGTTATACAGTTGTACGTTCCCAATGCTACCAATGTAAGAAATGCCCTCGCTTACCCTTGATGTGGTCTACCCAGCAGGAAATGTGGAGATCAGGGAATATTTAAGTGACATAATGGATTCCTAATCATTCGATATTCATGGTTTGACTGGTTGGATGACAGCCATGGAAGGACACCTGTCAAACAAAAACAACATTGTATGCACGGTACATGGTACAGTGAAAGCCACGCGGTCTCATACAGTAGACACCTCTATACTAAGTGTGAAAAGGTTGTCATTAAGGTACCCCAGGTTAATAAAATGAGATCTGACTAGATCGATGCTTTTTTGAGCATAGTAGCCCAAAATATACCCCCCTCGAAATTTCGAGGCGTTTGGACGTTCCCCTCCCCACTGTTTAGTTTACAGCTGGTTCCAGAGAAACAGAAATGGAAATTTGAACCGAACAAAGCCTGCAAATCCCAGTCAGCTGGCATTGATAGTGGCTTCACAATAAACGAGACCCCGGTCAAGTGCTAAATGTCGACAGACGCCAACGCTGTCTTGAGTTGGATGAGGACAAGGCGTTGTCCTTCTGGTACTACTGGTACTCATCAACAAGCAGTAATAATAACATCCTCGATAGGTGCCCAGGGGCAGCAAAGTGGGAGCGCCCAGACTCAGACTTCTTCTGCTAGCTCTGGTACGACTATTTCGCCTTCTTCATCCTCTAATATTCAACAAGAAGCCGTGATGTCATCGGAGACTTTTACAGTAACACTTCCTCTAAAATGTACGATGCAAGTGTCTGAGGAGGGTTTGTGTGGTGATCCTAAATATGCAGGATTCCAGAAGTTTGACACGCCCTTGAGTTTTGTTGTGGACTGTGCGTTTGTCAGACTCTATGACTCTGTTAAAGGGGCCATCAACAATGGAAAGTCATTGATTTACATCAAAGGCTTGCACCGTTGCTTCGGCCTGTGGCTGAGACTAGTCTTTGAGCTTTTGGCATCTAACGATGATGATTCTTTTTCACCCGGGTCATCCTGTACTTCTGGCGGATCCATTGCAACCGGCACATCAGATACCTCTGCTCTGTCGTATGCGTCGAGTGCACCCAATGTATCATCTGTTGCTTCTGAAAAAAATTCCCTTGAGTGGAACTTTTTCTTTATTGAGTTTCGCCGAAACGTTGGGAAGTACTTTCTATTCAGTGCTTTTGGTGGGAATGTTGTGTCCAAACGTTTTCCTTCTCTCGACCAAGCTTGTGATTTTGCGTGCAGCTTTGATAATTCGATCGTGTTTTACGCTGGTCTTGCAGACTGTACGTCGGCGGCTGATAAGAGGGTGTTCTTCGTAATGGGGGAGTCTCCAGATATAGAAGAAAAGGCATCGTTTCACGAGATTGATATATGGGAGTCAGGTTACAAGATGGCTGTCTCTTATCCCGTGTTTGCACCTTTCATCAAGATGTACTATGAGGGCGAATTCGAAGGAAGAGACGTGAATACCCTGTATTACATTTGTTCGGGCAGATTTGATATATTGGATAAAATGATAGCCGAGAGATATGTACTCTTCACGAACGCAGATCGGTCTATAGACTTTTATATTGGCAGTCCGACTGACAATGATGATGTGTCCAAGCTTGGGAAAACGATAGGCAATAATCAAGGCTTTTTCGATCAGATTCAATTCGATGAGGTCCCAATCGTGGTTGACAAGGTACGCACCCATGTGGCAACCACCATTGTCCTATGCAAACCGACTGTGCACGATGAGAACGTGCCGATAATGGGATCCAGATCGGGAACGTCGGAATCGATCAATTTCCCAAAGCCGTCCTCAGATATCAACCAAAATTTATACATCTTGTCTCCAAGCGAAAGCATGCTCAATAAGGCAGTTGATGTAGCTAAAGCTGCTGATTTAGCTGGGGCTTCTGATGTAGCCGAGACAGCGAAAACCCCCAAAGTTTTCAATGGCGTTCAACTGCCTGGATATTTAACGAAAAATGATCCGCCTCTGAAAAATGACAGATGGCATCTTGCCGTAGAAAATTCAAGTTTGGGACGTCTTGTTGTCAAGACCCCTATCCTCTTCAGCGTGTCCGCCAAGATTCTGTACGCCATGGTGGAGGCTTGGACCCAAAATGTGAACTCCATTGAGTGCAGATCTTGGCACATAACAGGAATCTACGGTACTGGCAAGTCGACGGCCTTGTTGACTTGCCAGTACCTGTGGTTTCAACGGCCAAGCACATTTCGAGTTTCATATTTACCGTACTCCAATATGTTCCAAAAAGATAGGAGCTTGTTTGAGACGTTCAAGTTGCTCCTTTGTATAGCGTTTCTACGCGATCCCATACAGCACCTTTTATTTATGAGCATTGAAAAAATTATGAAATCTGGGAAGGTTTCCGAACGAAAGATACTGACTGGATTGTTCACTGTACTGCAATCATATCTGGAGAGCCAGAATCTATTTTACGTGATCATCATAGATCAGCTCAACAAAATTTGGGACAAGTCTGGTGATTTCGAGACAAGCGCCTACAATTTTGTCGAGTTCTCTCTTCGTCCGATTATGCGCGGGGATGAGGAAGATAGCAAGTTCAATAGGATTCTGCTGATTACGGCCGCAAGCCTCAACAATTCGGCAGCTCCAGCTAGGGGAAATACCAATGAAGATTTGAACATCGATTTTTTCAACGGTTTCAACGAGTTTGAATCTGGCTGGATGATTGACAGATTTTTTGAAAGTAGGGTTGCTGAAGCAAGTGAAATCAAGAAGCTGACCGAGCCACTTGGAGTTAGACCTATTGACAATGACTTTACCGTCGATGCCATCGATTTGAAAGTCGGAACCAGTTCTGCCAACCCTATTATAAACGACACTATTGTAGCGGAGAGAATCGTTGAAGTGAAAAAAACTGTATCAGGACGATTCACGACGTTTGCCAAAGAAAATGCAGCCTTGGAAATAGACAAGTATAACACTCTGATGAATGTGCTTTACTTCAATGTGTTGAACTCCTGTGACTACAATACTATTGATCGACGAGTGGTGAAACCTGTTCTATGTCCGCGTCTGTGGGACCCACTGAAAGACGATGTTATCGGTGGCAATCTGAATTTAAATGTGATGCCGTTGCCTATCACGGATACAACCGAATATGAGGACTGGCTGTTGAAACCAAAATTTAGAGAAGCTCTCTCTCTGGCCTCACCGCAAGTTTGCCTCTTGGCATGCAGCCAGTTGGCCCGTCAGGCATTGCATGAAGTTCACTTAAAAAATCTAGGTAGCAATGTCTGCGTAAAGTTGTTTGAAAACGCACCGAGCTGTGCCGGATTCGTATTCGAGGAAGCCTTTGAGCTGGACATTTTGAACTCAGGCATGACGAGTATTCAAGCCCATCGAGTCAAACTAGTTAATTTGGAGATGGAGATGGAGTCTGAGCCGACGGAGCTGTTCAACTTTGCAAAGGTTAATTATCACAAGAAGCCGTCTGCGCTGATCACTGCGAATGGTAGACAAAGAATGATGAACATGCCGAAACGGCTGGTAAGTGTCGGAATTCAACCTGATGGCTGCCTGAATCTGTTCAGAATGCGGCTCAACGAGGCAGCCATCGACTTTTGCCTAATTCAAAATTTCGAAAGAAATCCGCAATGCGTCGTCGTCCAGAATGCCATTACGAACGACGTTGGCACTCTGAAGAACAAACTTTTGGTCACCGCTTACATGGTGGTCACTCAGCGCCAAGCGCGATTGCCAATTTTGTTCGCAAAGGACGAGCCGGCCAGGCTTTTGTTTGTATGTGGTCCAAACTTTTTTGCTGAGCAAGTTGGCGGGGACGTCCCCCCGGAAGCGCCATCCAGCGCCTCTCCCGCTGCAAAGAAGCCCCGAGAAATGACCAGGAACGGAGAAGGTGCTGCTGGCAAGCTACCCGGACGCAAAGTGTTCAAGGCAGACCCGGCCAGAACCGCTGGAGCTGACGGCACAAATGAGTGCAAAAATTGGTCTTTAACAAAGCTAATGGCGGAAGTCGAGCAGCTGGTGCGACAGGGGAAACTTGAAATTTATGTGGTGGCAGTGGAGAACGAGCCGGAGGGCTCCTTCGACATTTCAAGATCTGTGTATAAGAAGTACGTGACGGCGAAGAAAGAGGCAGTCATTACGATTTCTAACACGGAATGATTGACCACAGGGTAGCTGGCTGCTTGAATTTGTGCTTTATAATAATAAATACTTTAAACACATGGAATTCTCCAACTTTTTACTGTCAATATTTGAGGGGAACCGATCGGTCCGATCCCAATGGCGGGATTATTTTTTGCGTACCGGTATGAACGCAGTCTCCAAGAGTGAAACATGAGTATAGCAAGAGTCGATGCGCATGCGAGAACGATCGCGGGGTGTTTTGTAGCGATCGTCTTGGGTCTGCATCAGAGCCGCCAATAGAAAAATGTAGAAAATCGGTGAGGCCTGGAACACTGCCCGATGGGGTGGACGACACACGTTACACTTTATTAACTACTCTCTGTGTCTTTCGTTGGTGCAGGGGCCTATTCCAACCCCGATATTTATACCTTTTGGGCACTTTCCCGCCCAATCTGCCATTTCTGGCATATTACCTCTCAACCAATCATCACTGTCGAAGTTTGGGTTGAGGCCAAAATCCAACAAAAAATGTCTTATTACAAATTAAGTATTAATGAACTAAAAGTAAAAAACGGCGGGAATTAACCCCCCACACAGTTTTAATAAAAACAAGTGTCCTCAATCTGTGCTTAATTCCCGCCAGAATTTGAAGTGGACTGGGGTCCCCAACTTGTCATGTCGCTTACTGTCCAAAGGTCAACTCGCACAAACCGGTTTCACTATATGCAATACAGGTGACCAGTGTGCCTTGAGCAAGGGAAACTTAAGCCTCAGGATTTTCAGGAACCGAGGACTATACACACTCGGTGAACAAATCACCAAGCAGGTCTACAAAGCCCTGATGGCAAAGATCCAAGGGGCCACCTCCGGCCGCAAGGAGACCGCGTTCAGGTGGCATCAGTTACTCGGCCACATCAATCAAAGACGCGTCGTCGACCTGTTCGCAAACAAGCTGGTGAGTGGTCGACGGAAATGAACTGAGCAAAGCCCATGGAAGCTGCCAGGGACCCCTTCTCCCCGTCGGACACGATGACAGGCTTGTTCGTAGCCAAGAATGGGAAGGCTGTCTTGCATGATTCGAAGAAGAAGTCCCATGTTCAACGACTTTCTTCGGGACCAATGGTGACGGCCTACGGTAGAATACGCTTGTTGCCGTCGTAAGCCACCATACTGTACACCGTGCCTCCAGGTGAACCCTGTACATCACTAAACCAAATACCGCGTTGGACCCGTCCAGATATCAGTTTGGCTTTGAGTCAGCTGGGACGATACAAGCAAGACCCAGGAGAATATCACTCCAATGCTATGAAGCGTGTTCTTGATTACTTATGGAATACGCGTGCTTACCGGTTGTGTTGAAAGTACTCCGCGCTGGCCCTTAATATTTATCTCGGTGCAAATTTTTTGCTGAAGATAAAGACGATCGCGAATCTCAACGATTGGCGATAGTTTTTCTCCAGCTATTAGTTTCCATTTTTAACTTGATCTCAAATTTTTAGGCAGATATATTTTGGTGCACCACAGTAGGAGTATAAGAAAAATTCTCACAAGTCATGTGTTGGCGAGAGCCAAAATTATATGTACTTTAAATGCAGTCGCCTCTCCATCCCCGGGCCAAGTCGTAAAGTTTCATATGTCACAGCAAAACACTTTTCCGTCATCCATCCGCGACCTGTCGCCCGAGGAACTAGTGGAACTCTTAGAGAAAACTGGTCTTCACATTGACAATAATGACAAATGTGTGCTAGAGTATCTGCCTAGTATGGCTGAACTAGTAGATGCTTTCAAAAAGGAAAAGGTTACTCACGATACACTCAGATACGGCCTCCCCATCAAAGGCTTGACTCTGCTGCACCGTTGTGCCCTTGTCGAGTGGTTCAACCATTATTTATGTGACGATGAAAAGCTATTAATCCCCGTATGTACACTGCCAGATGGTCTTGGATGGTCTGATGAGGAGAAGAGATGGTTTCGCTACTCTGTCGACCCTGCCTTATTACCAGTCAACTTTGGAAGAACGTCTGGGGCTATATCTGAAAGACTCTGGAGTATCATGGAGATGGTCAGAAACAATCCTGCTATATACGATAAATTCCCCCTGGAGTACGTGGTTTTGAAGACTTTGAGTCGTTCAAAATGAAAGTTCACCTGTGCTGTTTTGAGTTGCCGAGAAAATCGAAAGCAATAGCTTCGCAAGTGCATGGGCAACACGTTCGCGAACGTTGGACAGTCTGGTGAATCCTGATTCGTGGCTCGGTTACTTGAGCTGTTGAGTTTTTTGCGTTGTGAGCTTCCACATCGGTCGGGGGAAGAGACGTGTTGACCATCACCATATTAGGGACCGATTTGCCCAATTTCCATGGGCTCTGCCACGCCCCGCGAGAGTTGTACAGGCGCCCATCTCGTATATGAAATTTCTTCCAATAAAAAATGATGTCTAGTCCTGACCCCTGTTGCTTGAATAAGAGAAATGTACCTGCTTAATTCGACCGTCCAACCGCCAACGGCCATTCATGGCGCCGTGTCGGGCAGCTTTACCAGAAAGGAGGCTACAGAGTTGGTCGTGTGGCGAGGAACCTCTTGGATTGAGCTACTCGAAATCACCAACACCCCACAGGGCACCCGCATGCGCACCATTTGCGACCAAGACACGTTCAGTGTGATCCGTAGGCTGGCGCGCATCAGCATTCCAGGCATGGAGACGGACTGTCTGGTTGTGGTTAGTGACAGCGGGGTGTTGGTCATTATTAAATTTGACCCGAAGCATAAAAGGTTCACTAGACATTTCTCCCACACGTACGGCAAGTCGGGATGTCGCCGCACCGGGCCGGGCCATTTGCTAGCAGTGGACCCGGGCAGTAGAGCGTTTGCTACCAGTGGACTGGAGCGCACTCGCTTGGTCTACATTATCGACTTATCATCGCCGGATGAGGCCGAGTCATCGTGTGCTACGGTCCGCTCCCCCATCGAGGAGAACCGCCCCGGCCAGGTGACCGTTGCCATGAAATTTCTCCATTCGCAGGTCAAGCCTACGTTTGTGACCATTGAGCACGAGTTTGCGTTGAAAGACCTTAATAATCATCATCATGTTGATATCAAAAAGAACAATAGGACGGTGGTGTGTGCTAATGAAGTCGAAGTCGGTGTTAATGGAGTGTCGCGGGTGTGCAGTGTTGAAGTGGAAACTGGTGCGTATGACATTATGCCCATGGTGAATGGTTCCTTTGCCTTGTTTACCGAATCTTCAATTCAAATCTTTGAATACAAGGACAAGAAAATAATATTACAAGATACGATTGACTTTAAAAAGCTGATCACATCAAGCGATCAACCGTATTTTCAAGATGAAGACGGCCAGGTTTGGAAATTGACAGATTCTCTATCACTCGACCCAATCGACTCGCAAAAGACCCTTTACCAGTGCATTTGTCGGATTCAAGACAATCTCGTCTTTACCGCATCCTTGTCCTGCCCGCACCAGCTGCACGTCATTGAAGATCACCTTGATAATCTAACAAAATGGATTGCGATCGATGCGTTGCAAAATCACAGCCCGTTGCTGTCCGCTGTAGTGTCGAAAAAGAAGAGGGGCGC
>ERZ1066134.742-NODE-742-length-12730-cov-8.403945_pt1 | contig 12730 bp, 9 predicted proteins | sample MGYA00382781_ERZ1066134 | MGnify/ENA primary metagenome ERZ1066134 (study PRJEB33369, sample SAMEA5778364) | biofilm metagenome | biome: Industrial cooling water; feature: Water cooling tower basin; material: Biofilm | place: United Arab Emirates | collected... | reverse complement strand
TTTACATTCTCCCTGACATACTCCATCAGACATGCGAGTATCCGTTCATCCTCGCAATGGCCAGACAACTTGCACAGGCATTCCTCGTACAAGCTGGTGTTGTCATCCTCACAAGACATTAGCAAAATCGATTTCATCATGAAATACAAACAGTCATTGCTAACCGATGATCTCCGCAAGAGCCTATCAATTTGGCGGGAAATTACCCCAATCAAATGGTCGCATGAATAGTAGCCAATTGGATACCGGATTAACAGATTATGCATCAATTGCCAGCATTTCAAGATTAGCTGTCTTGAATGATGCGGATACAAAGTCCATTCCATACAAGTCTTTATCATCAAATCACTGGATGTGAATAAATCAGATTCATCTTCAAACAGCATCAAGACAAACGAGACAACCGGGTCTTCATCCTCAAGTGCCTCTTTGAGCACAAAGGCGCGTAAATGGAGCAAGTTTTGAAATTTCTTGTTGGTAGGCCACTTGGGGTCATCTTCGATCGCACCATGGAACCAGTCCGCCGTTTCATTTTCAGTATTCGCTATTTTCAATTTGTGCTTTGACTGGCCTGAAGAGCTGGAGGATGATAAAGACTGTGGGGTCAAACTTTCCCTTGTGCTCAAAATTAGCTCTGGCAACACTTTGGTCATGGAGATCAACGCCGTCAATGCACCGCGTTTCCCCTTGTTGAATAACGCAAATGTGTGTTGGGTGAGAAATGGTTCTGCTTTCTCGACTGCATGAGGCCATCGCATTGCAGCCTTCCAAATCTGAGTACAGTCCGTGTCGGGAAAATGTCCATTCAACTGTCCAATCCAAAGCAGATTATGCAGTAAAGCGGTCTCGCCATTCGTTAATGCACTTGTTGTTGACGGAATGGTGTGCCTTAAATGGTCTAGAAGGATTGTCTTTAAAACAGTCTCCCTTTTAATGCAAGTCTTGTCTTCCTCTCTTCTTTCACGTTCAAAAAAGGCACTCAGAATCACAAAGGCTTCATTCACCGCCCGACATGCATGCAACTCGATCATCATTGGCACTCTAGTTTACGCTTGAAATCGTTTAAAATTGTTTTTTGCTCGATACTAATAAATTTGGAGTCTTTCATGACGGTCTCGTAAACCTTGTTGTAGTCGGATTCGAATGCTTTGAACAATACGCGATCCGAAATGGCCGGGTTGCTGTTGATCAAGTATTCCATGGCTTGTTTGCCTTTTTCATGATCACCCGCCGCACAAAGATCATCCGCCCATTTGAATATGTGGTTCAGACTGATGACCTCTTGACGACTACCCGGGGGAGGACTCGATAACCCGACACACAGGATCACTAAAGCGTCAATTATCGCAATTGCTGAATTTTTTCCATCGGCATCCTTTGGATAATGGGCGATTCCACCGATTACGTCCACAGATGTCAGTGAATTCATGGAACTCATTGAATTCAAGGTTGATCCACTGGATTTTCTCTGATGGTTCGCACTCTCCATCCACCATCTACGCAAGGTCATCCACATTTCACAGTGCAGCTTAAATGGCAGATACTTGAACCGGTCAAGATTGGTATCGCTCAATAGCACTGCTTTCGCCCATCCCTCGATCATCCCCGCCAGGTTTAATCGCAACCGCGGCAACGAACCGTCAATGTCAATCTCCGAGCAAAAGTAAAACGTCTCCAGCAAACATTTCAACAAAAATTGGATTGTCTTGGGGCTCTGTTTGAAAGCTTCCCTCTTTCTCGGCAGTACAAGGCGCATCAATCCGGACAGGATCTCGGTAATGTCCATCTTCAACTGGTCGCTTTTCTTGTTTTTCCGACTGAAGCGATATTTCACGTTTCGAAGATCATCGGAAATGATCTTGACAAATGGGCTCAATGATTTTACGACCTCCTCCAAATACATAGGGGAGCACTCTTGAAAGGCCTCGACTACGGCTCGCCTAACGTAAATTGAATCGTGAAATAAGGCATTCAAGGACGACTGACACAGCTGATCGATACTCTTGATGCGCCGTTTTGTATTCGACAAAGTGTACAAACTGGAATCATTCAAGGTCCCACCACTGTTGAGCGAGTCGTTTGAAAAGGTAGACGTGATGGACACTCGCCTAGTGTTCTTCAAGGCTTCACGCTCCACAGGCGAGTCAGATTGTGGACCAAACTTTAAAAAGAATCGAATATAGTTTGTGTAGACCTGAAGAAAGGCAGTTGAATCCTCCGAATGCAAGTACGCCTTGACCTTTTGCCCGTTCAACATCATCGAAATATCCAGTAATCGGTGTGCCACGGTCACCTTTATCAGCTCTATAAAGTCTTCGTTGCTCAATTCAAAGATGTTCATATTTTCCAAGTCTTCATAGTACAATTTCACATCGTTGTCTTTGATCTTTTCATACAATTTTTGTGCATGTTTGAGCAAGTAATGAACGCCGGAAATGCGGCTGTCAAACATTATCAGAGCCGATTTAACACAAAGCTCTTGCAGAATCGCGACTAGATCGGCTTCTGGAAGATATTTGAATGGAGCGCCGTCTACTGACAACAATTTCTCCAACAATTCAAAACACAGTTGTCGCCCTCTAACAGAGCGAGCCTTGGCAGCCTCCAAGGATGAGGTCAAGCAACAAAACATTGACTCCCATCCCCTCGCCGTCTCTTCTGCATCAATTGACAACTGACAAGTGATGATTCTCGATAGACAGTCAAAGGTGCATTGGCGAATTTGTGCATCTTCGTGAAAAAGATATTTGACCAGCAGCAAGTACAGCAATCTCTGGTCCGTAAAAGTTGGCATCAAAGTTGGAATGTTCATCAAAATGATTTTCAGAGATGCGATCGCATCGCTTGTGCACGAGTCTTGTGAAACAATCTGACGTCCCTCATAGAATCCTTCATTCCATAAAACATTCTCGTCCAAATACACCAAACATTCCCCGAGCATCTGACAAAACTGTGCCCTCATCGATCCCACGTCGATTTGAATATACTCAGAGATGAACTCTTCAGAAATGTCTTTCAATTGTGGAGCAGCATTTGTATAGTCGAGAGTACCCTTTGGATATTCCGGAACAAGCCGTCTCTGATTCAAGCGATTCAAGATTTCATAAAAGGCTGTCAACCCAATCAACATTTTCTTCAACCCCAAATCCATGTTGACTGATTGAAAATCAAATAAGGGCACTATCGCTTCCCTGAAAGTTGCCCTCGTCAGTTTTAATCCGCAAACAATCATATATTCAATCATTAAATTGGTCAAGACATTCCCTGTCGCCCCACTAGGCAAGAGCACATGGAACAAGGAATGAATCGACTTGTTCACCGTCTCCAACTTGCTGCACATTGTCGCCCATGCCTCTGGGTATCGGAAAAAGTAGACATGCAAGAGTTGGGAGACTAGAAGGAAATCTGCGGGACTCAAGTAGCGGTCTCGAATTCGATTGAGGACCATCTCAACGGCTCCCTGCCAATGAGACCTAAAGAACTGTTCACCAGAGACGAGCACCAACACGGGAAACAATTTGGCCGTCAGTGCGTTGTACCTTGGCTTGCCAAGAAATTCACAAACCTTCTTGTACAGCAACCCCTCCACCACGTCCCTCCACTCCATCAAGTTTGGCTCCGCTTCAATCTTGTGGAGGACGGGTGTAAACACGTTTACAAAAAACTCTAAATAAGCTTCCTTGATTCTGTAACCCTTTACGCTACAGAATGACCTAGCAAGAGAGTCTATAAATTTCAAATCAATCAGTAACTTTTCCATTGGGAACAACTACAGACGGATATTATGGTTAACGTCAGTAAAGAAAAGTACAGCCAACTCCATGCATCCCAATGACTTTAAAATGTATTCATGTTTGACAGCCTTGAGCAAGGGATGTTGTATCATTTCGGTTATGGCCGCATAAAAGGTAACCGGACATAGCCTCTGCAGCTCTTGCACCATCATTCCGATTACTTTTTGGCACTCTGTGCGGTCCGCATTTGTTGCAAAGCTAGTAAAATGTAAAAATATTATAAAGAGGATAAATTGGTACTTTAAGTACACAAAAAAGTGCTCAAGAACAGGTCCACTTTGAATGTCTTTGCAATACTTCAATACTTGAATCAAGTGTAGCATAAAGACAGTATATCCATAGACATCTTTTGCATTGTTGCTTGTCTTTACAGGCGGCGGATGGTTATCCTCGATACATCTTAGCATGTCGGGAAGACGGGAGACCATTACTGCTACAGGCTGAAAGTGACTCTTTAAGCTGTCCTCGAACACCTTAATCACCCTTTGTAATCCACCGGAAGAGTTAATGTCTTCATTAATCACATGAACCTCATTATATACGTCCTTGTATGCCTTCATTCGCTCCCCCAAAAGACTCCTCAACACCGCCATCCGATCATGCCCAATTGTAGTCGGCATGAAAACAAGCAACCCCGAACGACCAGGGTACGAGTCTGTTTTTGGTGATTTGCTCGTAAGTATCGTTTAGAGTGGGAAAGACAGAGAGCTTATTCAGCCAGCAGACAGGTGGATATTTCTTTTTTTCTCGTTTTTAGACCTTGTTTCCATTTCCGGCAGACCCAAGCTTTCAACATCATAATAATTATAGTTCACGACCACAACCAAAAACATTATGAACCAGCCGAAAAAGTCGCCACCCACCTTGACCCTCTCCGAAGTGGCCAGTTCTTCATCTACGTCCTTTACAAATGCCACCGGAACCGACAATAACAGCAAAACAATAATCGCCGGGTTTGTGGCCAAGCTGTACAAGATGGTCGAGGACCCGAACACGGACCACTTGATAAAGTGGACCTCAACTGGCTCTTCCTTTACCGTCTCCAGTCCGGAAGAGTTTAGCCGGGACATTTTGCCGCGCTACTTTAAGCACAACAATTTTTCCTCCTTTGTCCGCCAGTTGAACATGTACGGCTTTCACAAGGTGACCGTGGCCAGTGACAATGATTCTGCCGGGTCAGATAATCATATTGCTAAGGCTCCTGAAGAACCACAACAACCAGACCAGCCGAAAGAATGCACAATCACCAGCCACTGGGAATTCAAGAATCCAAACTTTAAAAGAGGGAAACCGGATTTGCTCGGTTTGGTGAGGCGAAAGGTGCACGCCACGGGAAAGGAAGACCACACGGACCATTCCCTAAACACCACCCAACACACCCTCAACCCGTCCATCCTGCAACGCGAAATCAATCACATTCGCCAGCAACAGGACGCCATTCAGAGCGACTTGGCGGCCATCCAGCGGGACAGTCAGATGTTGTGGACGGAGACGATGGCATCCAGGGAGCGCCACCGCCAACAGCAAGAAATCATTGACAAGATCCTCCGCTTCCTGGCCAGTGTCTTTTCCGGCGACAAGCTCGCCGCCGGTACGCCGAATTTGGAGTCTTTGGGTGCCGTTTCCCCGATTTCCGGATCATCTCCCGTTTCTACAACAAAATCGAACAGTGTCATACCCAAATCGTCAAATATTAACCAGGTGGCTAAACCGACGTCAACAGGCGCCAAAAGGCAGAGATTGCTGATTGAAGACCCGCGGATGGATCCGGCCTTGCGCGAACAAGTCATGGAGCTGATCACCCGACAGTCCACGCCCCCGGTCATGGATGCGCAGAGGACGGCGAGGATCGATGACTTGACTAAAACGACAGACGCCATTGCCAGTGACATTGCCTGGATTGAAGACACAAACAACAACAATGATTCGGACGCCGACGCATTATTGGGCTTTGACGACCCGGTCTTTCCGGACCCGCCCGGATCCGACTTTGACATTTCAAAGTACATTATCGAGGAGTGAAGTATTAATGCTTACTGGTGTAAACGCAATTTTTTTTTCAATTTTTACTCCTTTGATTGCTCGAGGACTAGTTGTTCGCATTTTGATAAAATCTGCACAAAGCGCTCCTTTTCCTCCGACTCGACCACTTGGCCCAATGTCTCTTTGTATTTTGGTAAAACAGGCATAAGCATACTTTCAATAGCATTCACTCCCAAACAAGCCACCGCACACACCGCCCCATAGTGACAAATTAATGGCTTGTCAAAGTCGTGCATGGTCTTGACGATGGTCTTGACGACGCGGGGAACCATGTTTTGGTACACCGAGCCAAAGCATGTGCACACCCCGGCAATCACCGTGGCTGCCTCTTCCCTTACCTCGAAATCGCTGGGGCCCTGCCGTTTGCCGAGTAGACAGGTGAGTACCGGAGGCATCACCTGGTGCAAATATGGCTCCATGAACAAGTACGGGTTCTTCAGCAAAGCATTGACTGACCGCATCAGTAATAATAATGTATCTGGATCGCGCAGATTTTTGATGACCCCCTCCGATACGAATTGCAACAAATACGGCAACAACTGCTGCAGACCGGCATCTTCATGCAGGGTTTTCAAGGCTGCCTGTCTTAGTTCTGGCTTGTCCGAACTGGTCAAGTCTTTCACCAAAGTGTCGTAAAAGAGCAAGAGTTCTTTGGAGAGGACATGCTTGACTAAAGGCTTCACTTCCGCCTCTTCCTGCAGATCCTTGCGGTCAATGTTGAGCGCACTGGCCACCTTTACCGCATCGCCCTTGTTGGCAAAGTCGGCGACGGTCGGGTTTTCGGGAATGGCTGGCTGGATGCCGTCGATGGCCAGGGCGTGACAGGTCAAGGAGGGGGGCAAGGGGGCCTTTGGCAGTGGTTCCTGCAAAATGTCAATCAAGCTTACCTCTTCCCCGGGCACGTAGAAAACGTCCGAGTTTGGCACCGGTCTGAAATTTAATTGCTCCATCGGGTCGTACCCGTACAGACACGGCAAGTTTTTATCCTTCAAACTGGCGTTCAAGTCGTCAACAAACAGCTTTGTCCGCTTTGAATGCATCATATATTTTGAAGAGTCTTGAATTAATTCTCGCAAAGAATAATCCAATTCTTGGGCAACAGTTAGCAGACTGTCCTCGTCCAGGTCGTTAAAGGCTGCATTACCGAACTGGTCTGCGTAGACTTTGATTAGCGATGGCGGGATGATACTCATTAATGTTAGACCCTGGTTGGAAGATCAATGACGGTTTTCAAAGAGACGAGTAAGAGTCGGAATCGTCACAATGAAACGTATCTGTATGTTTGCAGGCAGATTGCTTGATGAAGCGGACAGATCCAGGTCTCCTCAATACTTTGACGTTTTTAAATAATTGGGCATATTGTGCAAACGTTCTTTGCATGTAATACTCCCAGGCATCTCTGGTGAGGTATGTTTGCGAGAAAAATCCTACATTTCTCCGTATGAATTCCAATTCATCTGGTCTTTCCTTGAAGGCGAATATGGCCTCCGTCAAGTTTTTCAATTCATTGTCAATAGGAATGTAATGATGGTATGGCTTCATCAAGGGCTCCCAAAACTCTTGACACACTGCGTCTTGCTTTAAAACGACTGCATTCAGGCGCATCATATCTTTCATTCTGTCAGCCCATCCACATGCTCCCTCGACGTTTATGACAAATTCATACGAGGCAACTTGGTCCTCCATTGATATTTTCGTCCCTTGGTTCCCTCTGGTGTTGGCGTGAATGAAGCGCCATTGTTCCGAATTATTTGTTACCAACCCAATGTCGTACAAGTCCGGATATTTCATTTGCAAATCCAGCAGCCTTGTCCTGCCGAAATCCCTCCAATTGTCCAGTGTAATATTTCGAAAGACGAGCTTTTCATCGGTCCATTGGAGGACAGATGGTCTAAATGATCCTCTAAAGACTGCCTTTAGTTGTTTATCTTCTTGCCTTTTAATCTTGTCCTTTTTCTTCCTAACGTCATGACCCCATTTTTCCCATGAGCCGTCCCGTTGACGATTCCATTGTGGAAGGGGAATACTGTTTCCGCCTCTGCATCTGGTCATTGTAAACAACGGCATTTTCGTCAAACCAATGTTACGCATCGGACAGTCGTGCACATTCAAGATCATTTCGAAATCACCCAAACTATCCTTCATACGGTTCAAGTGATAAAGGATGAATTGCAATCTCAACCGGTCCCATGGATATGTGCTCGTAAAGGCGGTCATGTCGACGAACAATTGATTGCTGATTACCTGGACAATCGCAGTGGTGCCGCGAGAAACAAACAGCCGTGATGCTTCCGTCTTCAAAAACTCAAACTCTTCCCTTTGGAATGTGTGGAAATCTTTGAAATACTCGTCTATCAACTCATCCAATGCGCTATACCTTGTAGATGTCATAGTTTCATGGCGCTTGCCAAGTTGTTTATGGATGAAGAAGCTGACGGAGAACCACACTGCAAAGATGCTGAACAGCCAAAACATTAAATAAAACAATCTGCTGTAATCTTTTAATACTTAGAATGTCGAGTGTAAATAATCCACGAACTCGCCTATAAAAGGAAATGTACACTCTGTTAAACTATGAACAGCTGCGGGACCACTTGCAAGCCGAGGGGATTCAAATGACATGGAAGGCGGTCATTGTATTAGAGTCGCACCTCTTTCAAGTGATTGTACTTGGTGAAGCCTGCAGTGCAAGTACAAGTTCTTTAGATGATTGTACAAAGGGAAAAGGCTTGATAAACACTGACTATCTCAAAATTATCGACAAACCACAAAAGCTACCATCATTAAAGAGTCACTTCGACCGCATCGTCAAAGTCGCCGTCAAGTATTCCATGCTGACCGGGAAAACGGTTATTACGAAACGTGTCAGCCAAGCGATCTGCAGCGAGCTTGTGTCATCCGCAGATTGTCTCAAGACGCAAGACGCTGTCATAGAGACTGAACATCCAAATATAGCAAGCAAAGATGACCTCGTGGCAGTCCAGAAATTTATTGAGCAGCTACTCTAAACAAATTATCTGTCTACTCATCTATAGTAAAAATGACATCCGATATCACGACGCACTTTTTCAAATCTAGCCAATCAAAATTCACCAATCACCATAATAGGTTAGGCTAGCTTACCGTGCAAGCGCCATGTTACTTGCCGCTTTGCTCTATGCAGGCGCCTTGCTAGCAAAATCCTCAGCAGCATCACATTTGAACATAAAAGATGTTGTCAGGAAGCACTGCAAGCCAGACATGACATTGCGGGCTTGTAGACAGGCCTTGAAACCGATTAACTGGCATTTGGCCCGTACGATGACGGTCTGCTCACCGGATGGACGGGGCCCGATTCAAGAAATTGATATGCTCGGATCCAACTTGCTCACTCTCTACAAGGTCACTGATTTTTCTTTTATTCACCCAGTCGAATATGACATTATCACTTGTCCCTTGGTGACTAGTAACATGGTTGAAAGGGCATTGAATGGAGTTGTCAATCGAAACTTTAATTACACCGTCCATTCCATAGACCCAGACTCGAAGCGAATCGTCGTTAGCCAGGTCAATCACCAGTTGTTTGTCCCTTTTAACCAAGACCCTCTCAAGCTGGTATGCATTCCGCCAAACAAGACCATCATGACCAGTCGGATTATACAACAAGCATCAGAAGAACTCTTCTGTGATCGTAATGGGAAGGAAACATTCTCGAAAACCAATCTTAGAGCTCGCGATTCAACCGTATTAATCAATGTTAATGGTTTTTTATTCACTGCAAAAGTGAAAGCCTGCCCAAAAACGAAAAGAGAAGTCATGGAAGAAAAGGTTAAAAAGCTGTTTGGCTTGTACAACAAACTCGAAAACGACACGTTTTACTATGACAGTTTGGAGCCATTTCTGTGGGTGAACCATTACTTTCTCTGCCATTGGTGCATCCTGATGGGTGCTATTGCCGTTATCATGATTGTAAACACCATACTAGCCATGGCGGCAGCCTTTTATTACCGAAGCCGTGTAGAGTAAACACATTTCATTTCTTTCTATCATTATTGGTATCAAGGGCAAAGATGCGGCGACGCTGCCGCAACATGTGCGTGTACATGAAGTAAAAGCCAACCGGCCAGATCAATAATAATACAATGGCACAGTAGGCTTTGAAATTCCTGTACCAATCCCACAGCAACAACATTTCCATCATGAACCCAACCGGATACAGCCCAATGAACAAGGTGTATCGCAGTGATTTACAAAGATCACTTGGATACAAGTAGAACATGTACCTGGTCGTGTCGGCAATGATCCACGCCAGCACCATCACCGCCGATTTCACATTGTACGCGTAACATTCCCTCATGACATGCAAAGACGCGAATCTGGAGGCCGCCTGCATGACTGTCGGCAGCACAGGGCTCCTTGTCACCCGAAGACAGGCAAACACAATATCCAACGTGTTTAAAAACTGACTGAATAAAACCGCTCTGTACGTCATCGTCCCAATGGTGCCATACTTGACAATGTCCTTGACGAGTAATCCGAAACAGGCCATCCAGCATCCCGCCGACACTCCATTATAAGCTTCCATTCCCTTTTAGTTTATATTAAAATAATCAATTATTTATTAATTTCCAGGTTTGTACCAACCAAGCACACCCAGTTCAGGCCATGTTGGCTAGTTGATCGATGAGCATGCCCAACACAATGATCATGTCGTCCTGGCCGGGGGCCAAGTTGCCCTTCCATGCACCCTGGCGACGGCCCCACTTGCCCATTGACGCTTCATACTTGCCCTGCCCGATCAGCTTTTCCTTTTCCCCATCATTACGGTCCTTTTCATGAATCAAGCCGGAGCGTCTATTGATGACATAGTAGGGGACGACTGGCTTTTTGATCATTGCATGGTTGCTGTTGTTGTTTAGGATTGATCCGGCACTTGGAATCGGGGTCAATCGAGGGGATGCCAGGGGCGAAGATAAAGGAGAGGAAGACTTGCTCATCGAAAGATATGGGGATGCCGGCCGAGCACACGCCACCCTAATCAAGGCTTCCTCTTGGGGCGCCACGGGTTGCTGTCCAGACACGGGGCGTTTATCGGAAAGCAGCGTCACAATCACAAAATCCGGCTTGACGCTGATCCGCGCAATTTTGGTGCCCCTCCGCTTGTCCTCTCCATACATTGACTGTCGGACAATGTAGACGTCTTCCCGGCCGACTGCACATTCACAGTACAGTAATTGCGAGGATGATTTAGATGACTGGGTTTCCGATAATGCAATCTCCCAGGTCAGCCGGTAATTGTTGAAAACGTACGCATAGCAGCCCCCGCTCTGTCTGGCAAACATGCCCGATCCGTGCGCATTGTCGTGCAAAATGTCGCCAAACTGGATCCACATGACCGTCGATAACTGATCGGTGAACATGTTTAAGGTGCGCTTGTACAGCTTGTTGGCCTTTTCCGCCGGGATCAACTCGTTGTCTTGCTGTTTAGTGCTTTCTTGTCTGTTGTCTTCCTGATTAACAGTCTTTAACTGGTGGCCAATCATGACGATCCATTGAATGGACTTGAAATCCTTATTCTGATGAACATCACCATCACCGCTTGAATAGTCAACTCCCAATTGGACGATATCACCGGACTGCAGGGGGTAGGGCGACGATTGGGTGCCGGCAATGGAAAGACGCATCCCGTTGACAAAGGTGCCCGAGTGGCTGCCCACATCCACGACATAGTGGATGCGCTGTCCATCTTCAGTCAATTCACTGAAAAACTGGCAATGGTTCCTCGACACGACCCTAGAACGTGTCTTTACAATGCGGTCCGCGTTCCTCCCTATACGCGTCACCTGGGAGCGGCTCAGAAAGACAGCCTTGGCCATGTCTGGATCGACGGGGACCAGGTACAGTCGGGCCTGGTCGTCGCCTGCCAATCGACACGACTCGGCCCGCTCCCTCGCCAAAATGTCGCACGCCTCGGCCTGACTAATCGGTAAGCAAGTGTTGTGGGTGCGCATGCATTCTTGGTGGTTGGCCCTGAGTCTGTCCTCCACATCGACCTGCTGCTGATTGCTAATTGGGCTGGCCGGGGTGCTCTTCACTCCCAAATCGTCCATGCTCACCGAGTAATTGTAATTGTTCGATTGCAAGGTTGGCATTTGCATGGTCGAGGCCGTCTTTCCCAATAAACTACCCGAAAACATGCTGTTGGACATGAGCCTCGACCCGAAATTGCTGATCGTCCTTCCCAATGTGGACCCCTTGGATTCAGATTGGTGGCGGGGGATCCTGGAGGCGCGCTTCACTGCTTCCGGCACCAAAGGCTGATCGATTGATTCTTCTTGAAGATTCCTTGGCTTTGGATTGAACAGTCTTTGCACCATCTTGCGCAGGCCGTGATAATGTTTTTTGTTGTCGGCATCGGGTGCAGTTGGGACCATGAAGCGTGGTCCGTGCGGGTCTTGAAAGGAGGACGTCGACCGGGTCAAGACCTTGGTCAACTGTTCCGACGGGCTGTCCATCTTGTTTGTCTCCATGGAGACCAATTTGGATGTATAAAAGGTGATTGGACCAAATAGGCAGGTTTATTAAATCTTACATATTACACTTACAGCCTCATACATAGAACACAGCCAAAAAATACAATCTCACCAAAACATGACCAGGAATCCGGCAATGACAATGGAACACCAGGTACCCAGGGACTGCATCGATCCGGCCGAGTTTTGCCCCTGCACAATGGCCCGCTTGCCCGAAATGGCAAACCGATCCGATTTCACTGCCCATTTCGATTTCAGTTCGGGGGCAGTGATCTTGACGAAATAATCTCCTGAAGTGTGAAGGCGTCCGGCAACGATCCACCGGGCGGAGCGCTCCTGGACCGGCACTCCGAACGAAATGTTCTCCATCAGCTGCCCTTC
>ERZ1066134.740-NODE-740-length-12755-cov-8.739291_pt1 | contig 12755 bp, 13 predicted proteins | sample MGYA00382781_ERZ1066134 | MGnify/ENA primary metagenome ERZ1066134 (study PRJEB33369, sample SAMEA5778364) | biofilm metagenome | biome: Industrial cooling water; feature: Water cooling tower basin; material: Biofilm | place: United Arab Emirates | collected... | reverse complement strand
ATAGGCATTGGCATATATTCTTTCTCCTGTTTTTGGAGTAATATCCGTTTTTTTCAACTCTACATTTATTTGTCCTGCCATAGATTCATAGCCATTGGCTACCGAACCCACGCCTTTTGTAACCTGAATTGATTCTACCCAAGGTCCAGGAATAAAACCTAATCCAAAATTAGCGGCTAAGCCTCTTGTGCCTGGCAAGTTTTCATTTGTCATTTGGGTGTAAATACCTGAAAGCCCTAGCATTTGTATTTGTTTTGCTCCTGAAACTGCATCAGCAAAATTGACATCAACTGAAGGGTTGGTTTCAAAACTTTCTGAAAGATTGCAACAAGCAGCTTTGAAAAGTTCCTTTTCACTCATTGTTTTAGTATTTAGTGGCTCTAAAGCATTGATGTAAGAAGAATTGATACGTTCTGTTATTTCTACTTCTTGAAGTTCTTTAGAGCCTGATTGGGACAATACAACTCTAATCATATCCGTATCTTTAACATCAAGCGTGTCGCTTTTGTATCCCACATAGCTTACAATTAGCTTCGCTTCCATGTGACCCATAAGGATGTGTTCAGAAACAGGTAGTTTGAAAACCCCGTTTGTATCTGTAATTGTGCCTTCTGAGGTACCAAGCCAAATTACGGGAGCACCCACAATAGGTATAAATTTGCCTATTTGAGTTTCCTCTAATACAACACCTCGAACGTATTTGGATTGAGCAAAGGAAAATTTCGTAGTTGCAACCAATAAAAAATATGTAAATAGAAACTTATATTTTAATTTTATCATAATATTAATACGTTATCGTTAATCCTGCTCCAAACCCCATATCACTATCGAAATGGCTGGATAGGGCTATGTATTTGAAAACTTTATATCTAGCACCGAAAGCATATTCAAAATCACTATTACCCATTGCCCATAATCTCAGACGGGGTGTAATTGGAATATCTTCCCTTTTAAATTGCAAACGTGCATTGCCTGTTTGATCCACTCTTACATCGGCCAGTATAAATAATGGTAACATATATTGAACTCCTATACACAATGCTTGCCTAAAATTTTTGGTATTGGATTGACCAAATAAATTTTCACCTTTATTTCCCTGCGCTCTATATCTCACGTCCCAACCTGCGTAAACCGAAAAAAATTGCTTCTTATCAAGAAATCTGCTAAAATGGCTTTCTGATTCATAGCCTGACTTATCATTTAATCCTAATCTCCACTCCGTTTGAAGTACACATCTTTTATTTGCCAAAGTAATATCTCCATCACTCCCATTACTTTCTAGAGCTATATCGGCTGCTAAAAAATACCTTCTATCATCACTAAAAACTTTTTGCAATGCTTTTTTAGGATTTCCAATTTGTGGATTTGGTAGTGTATTTTCATACCTGAGTATTTTACCCATACCACTCATCATGTGGTAAAGAATGTGGCAATGAAAAAACCAATCTCCATATTCTTCAGACGCATGAAATTCAATAGTGTCACGTTCCATTGGCATAACGTCAAGTACAGTTTTGAGTGGTGCATTTTTGCCTTTTCCATTTAAAACTCTGAAAAAATGGCCATGTAAGTGCATGGGATGCCGCATCATGGAATTATTGTAGATAATAATTCGGATATTTTCCCCTCTCTTAATTAATATTTTATCTGTTTCGGAAACCGTTTTGTTGTCAATTGTCCATAGGTAACGGTTCATATTTCCCGTTAATTCAAAATTTAAAGTTCTTGTTGGAACATTCGGAAGTCGGGTATCTTCTGTTGATTGAAGCATTGAATAATTAAGTGTTTTAAGTCTAGCAGCTTCACTATTATGATTTTGGTGTTGGTTATGCTCGTTCATGTTCATATTATCCATTTTCATGTCCATTGGGGGCATATCTGTTTTTTGCAATTCAGGATACATCACTTGATTCATGTCCATTTTTTGTAAACTCATATTCATATCCATTTCCTTCATGTTTCCACCTGTAGTCATCATGTCGTTCATCATTTTCATTCCCCTAAAATATTGGAGACGTGGCATTTCTTTTAATGATTTCTTTTCGCCATTGCCAAGCCAAAGGGAAGTTTTGCCCATTCTATCTTCTGATGTAGCAGTGAATTCATAAGAAAAATTATCTTCTGGAATGGTAACTACTACATCATAGGTTTCCGAAACTCCTACTATTAATCTATCTACTTCTACAGGTTCTACATCTTTTCCATCATTTGCTACAACTGTAATTTTTCCACCTGCATAATTGAGCCAAAAGTATGTAGAGGCACTGCCATTAATTACCCTCAACCTTATTTTTTGGCCAGCCTTGAGCTGAGGTAGCAATTGTTGTGGCTTCCCATTTGTAAGAAAATTATTGTAATAGACATCACTCACATCCATTGAGAGCATCCTTTTCCACTCATTTAAAAACTTTACTCCTAATTTTCCTTGTATCAATGCCTCGCCATAGCTTTGTGTTGCTTTCTTTTTTATAGCATACCAATCATTGGCATATCGCAATGAACGTTCAATCTCATTTGGATTTTCATTGCTCCAATCACTCAACAAAATTTCAACCTCACTATCTACCTTTATTGAATTTTCTATACCTCTTTTGTGAATGATAAATGCACCATATAAACCTATTTGCTCTTGGAGCATGGTATGCGAATGATACCAATATGTACCGTTTTGCTTGATTGGGAATTTGTAAATATGCGTTTCGTGGTGCTTTATGGGTGAAGTAGTCAAATACGGAACTCCATCTTGCTCATTTGGCAAAATGAGACCATGCCAATGAAGTGAAGTTTCGTGGTGCATCATGTTATGTACATGTATTTCAGCTGTATCTCCTTCAGTAAAGTGCAATGTTGGAGCAGGAATTTGTCCATTGATGGCTATTGCTCTCCTTTTTTTTCCTGAATAATTAACGATAGTATCTGCAATTACTAAATCGTACCTTACCTTTTTAGGCTTTACAAAATTTGTATTTGTTTCTGATGAGCTTTCTGTAATAGGGATTATATTAGGTTCTTCCTGCATTTTAGGCATAGGAGACATATTATGCCCTTCGTGTTGGGCAAATAAATTTGAGCCTATTAAGAAAAATAAAACAATCAATACAATCTTCATTTGCAACATGATTTAGATTTTGTAAAAAGGACTTTGAAAACTTTAATTAACAAAGCCCTTATTTTTAATAATATTTGATTAATGACATGCTTTGCCATGTTTTTTGAGTTTGTAATAATTGTAGGGTAGAGGAACAACAAAACCAGCCACCATTGATATTCCTAAAGCTATCCAATAGAATGGCTCACTTGTGGTTACCTGACCGCCAGTGAGCATAAAATCGGTAGCATTTTCAGCCAATTCCATTGCCAACATAGAAAGAAAAGACATGCTAAAAGCTGTTTTGAAAGCTGAAAGCCAATTGAATTGTTCATTTATTTTCAGCAAAATAGTTTCTAAAACTACAGAAGTAGTAAGCCCTGCCACCATGGCTAAAGCCATCATCACAAACATATTCATGTGGTGGTGATAGGTTTGTAGATAGATAATCATTCCAAAATCACCAATAGAACAGCCTATTAGACAGTTTAGTGTGTTTTTTCCTGCTCTTTTCCAAATGCCATTATCAGCCCAAAACGATACAGCTTTTTCGTTTTCATTTAGAAGCTGGTATTTTGGGTATTTTGACAGTGCGTTTTTGAATGTGCCTGTCAAAATATGATTATTCATTTCTATAGTTACGTGTTGCATATCTGATGCGTATACTTTTTGAACTCCTGGTACAGTTTGCAAAAGTGATTCTACTTTTCTTTGGCAACCTTCACAGGTCATTCCAGAAACTTTATAAATGTGTATCATTTTATTTAATCCCTTCCTCTCAGGGTTATTTTTTGATGAATAATTCTGTTTTTTGAGGATAAAACAGCTTTTTGATTATTCACAAAGGTCATTTATGTCTGTCAATAAGTTTTTACATTTCTATGGTTTAGTGTTATAAAATATTTGTATTAACCAAGTGCTTTTCTTTTGTGTTCTTTCAGCTTCTTGTAATAAGCTGGTGAAAAACCAGTTATCTTTTTGAACTGACCAGAAAGAGCTTGCACACTGCTATAATTCAACAAATCTGCAATTTGATTTAAAGAATATTCATCGTACATCATCAATTCTTTTACTTTTTCAATTTTTTGTAGAATGATGTATTTCTCAATGGTGATATTTTCAATGGAAGAAAATAAACTACTGATATAGCTATAATCCATCCCTAATTCTTTAGCCAAAAACTGGGAGTAATTCATGTGAATATTGTTGTTTTTGTTTTGAATGAGGTCTATAATTAGATTTTTTACACGCTCAATGGTCATTGATTTTTTGTCGTCAATAAGAGCAAAACCTACTTTTAAAAGTTCGCTTTGTAGTTGTTGTTTTTGGGTATCAATAAGGCTGTTTTTAAGACCTACTTCACCTAAAGTAACCTTAGAATCAGTAATTTTAAGGCTTTCTAACACGTTTTCTACTACCATAATGCAGCGAGAACAAACCATGTTTCTGATATGCAATTTGACGGGGGTCATATATGGCTTTTATTTGCAATGTAAAATGAAAATGTACCTAATGCTGTATTTATTGATTTTACCGTAGAAAAATTTATAAACCCTGTAGATTGAATGAAAGACGGCAATTTTCCTTCTACATTATCTGAAGTAGTTTTGAAACCATCAACCAATTGAACAATAAAAAAGGAAAAACGCATGAATATATTTTGGGCTTTTCCCCAATCTCCTACAATTAATTGCCCTCCAGGCTTCAATACTCTTTTTATTTCTGCTAAGGCAATCGTTTTGGCTTCATGAGTTAGGTGGTGAAAAACTAAGCAACTATATACTTTATCAAAAGTGCCTTCTAGGTATGGGAAATTTATGCCTTGATATAAATCTAAATCAACTTTAATGCCTTGTTTTGAAAGCTTTTTCTGAGCGATACTTTTTATTTGTGGGTCAATATCCAAGCCTGTTATTTTTACTTGCTTGTTGTAACTATGAATAAATTTAATGTTTTGTCCAGTGCCAAATCCGAATTCCAAAATATTCTCTGTGGTGTTTGGAGAAACTAAAGACACTAAATATTGTCTAATTTTGTTTTCAGGCATGGTAAAACTTACAATGAAATCATATAAGCCAGTAAGCCATGTAAAACCTAATGCTGGAATATAGCTTTGTTTATTACTCATTTGGATTCTGCTTTAAAGTATGTTTCAGAGTGACCTAGTATTTTTAATCCGTGATAACCGATAATTACAGCAGTAGAATCATTTTTGAGATATATGTAGCAATTCGCACTATGATTCATGTCAGTCAATTTTATCTCACCTTTATTCCATTGTTTTTCTTCTTTATCATATTTCAATCCCCAAATCACTATTTGATTAATTCCCTTATTGTCTTTTGATTTTAATGTTTTAGCTGAAAAAGTATCTTTTGATTTGAAAATTTCTACAATATGACTATTCTCTGAATTTCTCCATTTTCCAATTATTGCCATTTCTTGAGCATTTGACTGTAAGCATGAAAAGATAATTAATGCAAGGGGTATTAGAGTTCTCATATATTTGGTTGTATAAGGGAGAGTTCTAGCCTCTCCCTTTTTTAAGTGATTATTTCATTTTCATTTCTTTGCCTTGCTGTTTCATTTGCAAACAATGAAAGGCACAAGCTGCTTGGGCTTTGTAGTTTTCGTGCACAAGTAGCACTACATTTCCTTTTTCATCCTTTACTTCACAGATTCCATTTGATGGTGCACTTACAGTAAAGTTTTTACCATCGCCAGTTTCTGACATCATGTACATAAAGTTGCCGTTTTTTTCAGCCTTGCCCATTTTTTTGCCTGTTTTAGCATCAACCAAATTGCCTTCACTATCAACATGAGCCATTTTCATACCCGATGGGTCATTCATTAAACCTTCTTTTGTAATTGTGCCTATATGTACACCCTCAGCATTTTTTAAGATACCTGATGCATCTATTTTAGGTGCTTTATAATTTTGGGCAAATACACTTGTAACGGTTACCAACATCCCGATGGCAACTACTTTAATTGATTTTAACCTATTCATTTTGGTTTATTATTAAAATTGAATTACCCCATTTACAGGCATGGGGTAAAGCCTTTTAAGATTATTTTTTGGGTGCTCTATCATATTGGCAGCAACCGGGCAGTTTTTTATAAACTTTGTCGTCCGCAGATACCAGCTCTGTATCGTAGCCCACGGCTGCAATGGCTTTGTGAATGGCTTCTGGACCAACTGAGTGTATATCAAATGTTACAGTAGCCATCTTTGTATCAACATTCCATTCTCCTTTTTTCACTCCTTCTAGCTTCATGGCTTTTTCTATTCGTGCTTTGCACATTTCGCAGTTTCCCCATACTTTAAATGTGATGGTTTCATCATGCAGAGGGGCTTTTGCCCACATAAATACTGATGTTAATAACATCAATGCGATTGTTTTTACAGTTTTCATAAATTATTAAATTTTAAATAAATGGATAAATTAGATTACTATTTAATTACAATTCCATTGGGTTTAGTACCCACAGGAATTTCCTTTGTTTCTTTATGGCTCATTACCTCTACCACAGATACTGTATTGGCAGTTTGGTTGGTAATGTATGCAGTCATTTCATCTTTGGTAAAGGCTATGGCATGAGCCCCTTTGCCTGTTTCAAATGCTGAACCGTGCATCCACATTTTCATGGAGCTATCAAATGTCCAATAATGCACTTTGCCATTGTCTGGGTCGGTAACCCAAAGCTCTTTCATTTGGCTGTTATATGCTGCAAAGCCGGGCATAAAACCCAAATCAATAGTGCCTGTTACAGACATAGTAGCCACATTAATGATAGAAATACTTTTGCCTTCTTCGTTATCTACATACATATTTCCGTCCGAACCTGCCCAAGCTCCTACAGGGTCTGCTCCAACTTTGAGTGTAGCCATTACTTCTTTGGTAGAGGCATTGATTACCGTTACTGAGCTGTCATGTCCATTGGCTGCAAATGCCATTGTTCCATCTGAAGAGAAAGTAACTTCTGCGGGTTGCCCACCCACGGCAATGGTTTTTTTCAAAGTATAGTTATTGGCATCATACACCAACACTTTGCCCGATTCTTCCATTTGAGCCGTCCAAATTTCACTTCCATCACTTGAAAATGCTGCATTATGGTTCATCACTGGTAGGTCTAATACTTTAGTAACTTTGCCCTTTACCGCATCTACAAGTGCAATTTTACCTTTCATGCCTGCCATGCCACCAGAATGACCAGCACTTAAATCCATACCAGGAACTCCGATGGAAAGTAGTGTTTTTGCTGGGTTCAAATAAATATGATGTGGCCATGAAATACCCGTACTCATGTTCATGCCATCATGTGAGGCATCTGCCATTTCACCTAATTTGATTACTTCTTTTACTGTGTTAGTTTCAAGACTAATAACATACACATCATTACTTTGCCCGTTTACAATATAGGCAGCTGGATAATTTATATTGAGTTCTGGCGATGGTGTACTCATATTCATGTTATCTTTCATACATGAGAATAAGCCCATAGCCAAAACCCCTGCAATTGCAGAAATTTTGATAGTTTTCATTTTGAGATTGATTTTATTTGAGAAATAAGAATATTACTGTGCTAGAAAAACAGTAGGCTCAAATAATATAGGTACAGAAAAAAGTGATTTGTTCATTATTCCATTTTGGAATGTCAGGTGTTTTGTTATAGTGTGTTACAACCAAACTGTTCCAACAATCAGAAACTTTAAATGTAGCAAAAGCTTGGTAGTAAACAGGAAAAGGTGTTGGATAATCTAAGGCTAGTTTGGCGGTTTGTTGTTGGTCATTGTCAATTTTAAAACTTGATTGAATATCCTTGCAACATCCTTTCATGGGTTTTCCACCGCATTTGTCACAAGCTTTTTCTTGCTGACTAGATAGCTTTACCGATATAAGCTTACCACCGCAATAATGCTTACTCAAATTTATACCAGTACTAAAAGTTAGGTATGTGAGTAAAAGCGATATGGAAAGTATTTTTTTCAGTGTGTATAAATTAACTTCTACAAATATACATATATAAAACAAACTAAACTTTACAAAATTTTATGAAAAAGTTATAAAATTTTTGGATATTTTAAAAATAACTCGAAAATCCAAATTGATAGACTGCCATTTTTGAAGCAGGATTTCCCAAAATGTCTGTGTCCCACTGATAGCGGTAGTTAGCTCTCAACACTGTTTGTGGGTACGGTCTAAAACTGATGCCGGGTATTATGGCCAATATATCGTCTCGTATATTTTGCCCTGTTTCGTTGAATGTACCTACGTTAAAATCGGCATATTCAAACCTAGTACATACGTTTAGCACTGCTTTTTCAAAACCAAGCATTTTTCTTTTTATAATGGGCTGCACCACATCTACAAATCCGCCACGCTGCCTGTTGCCAAACTGCTGAGAGTAGGTGGTGGGGACGTTTACAAACGCCCACACAAATTCTCCGTTTATATAAGTTTTAGTTTTGAGTGTGGTATTAAAATCTATTGCAAAAAGGTCTATTCTCCGCTTTTCATCAAGAGTAAGCCCATCTTCTTCAAATTTATTGTATATGCCCCCCATCCAAGAAAGCCCTATTTCGCCTATTTTTCTGTGTTTCATGGCTGTTTTTAAGTTGCCCAACGGCACACCGTTAGAGCTTTCTTCAAATCGGTCAAGGTTTTGCTTTGAAGCGGGTAACCAAGTGCGGTTTTGGTTATTATTAATTATTCGGTCATCAAAGCCATTGGTAAGGTAGGCTTCGTAGGCAAATGCCCAATTGTTTTTATAGTATTTTCCCCATAAGCCAAAACCCACATTGCTCCAAGTGGCGGGAATAATTGAAGTAGCAGAAATAGGTCTGTCTATAAATTCCCATTTGGGTCCGTCATGGTTTTGGTTAAATGCCCCAATGGGGTTCATAATTATGCCACCTCTCAAATTTAATAAAGGGTGAAACTCAAAATCTACAGCTGCAAATTCTATATTGATTTCTTTGGTGCCGTCTTCAAACTCAATTTCAGTCAAAAATTTGATGCGTTTGCCTATGCTTGACGACATAAAAATAGTAAGCCTTCGCATCTGAAACGACAATCCTTCAGTAATGCCGTCTCTCACGGCATAATTACTATTTGCCTCTACATAGCCCCCTAAGGCTACTGGAACTTTTCCCATTTGCAAAAAAGGACGGTTGTACACTGCATCCATATTGAGTTTCAATGTGGTATCCTTTCGCTCCATTCTTTTAAACAAACTGGAGTCAATCTGAGAAAAGGCATTAAAAGTGATGATAAATAGTAAAAATATATTGAAACGTTTCATTTATGAGAGTTGAATATAAATGTATTGATTGTCGGTATGCGTACTAAATGAGCGGAGATTTGCTGAAGCTGGGCCACTTACCACCGTTCCCATTTTGTCAAACTCGCTACCATGTGAAGGACAAGAAAGGTAATCGCCATGTACTGAAAGTTCTGCACCTTGGTGTGTACACTCCATCCACAAAGCAGAATATTGGGTGTCAGAGAGTTTGTATAAATAAATAGGGAAATTTAGTTTTTCGGATTTCACCAATACATATTTTCTATTCACTGGCTTTCCTTTGGCATCTGCCATAAATTCTGTGAGCAACACTTTCAAGTATTTTCCTTCTATGGCAGAGGCTGCAAAATATTGTCCTGCACAGCTTTGTAACAAGAGGGCAATGGAAGTACCCCCAATACATGCCATTCCACAAGTTTTGAGAAATTGGGTTCGGTTCATAGGCTTTCCAAAAATTTTATTAGCTGGCTGCGTTCGGTTTCGGACAAGTTCACATAATTAATTTTTGCTATTTCTGCTTCGCCTCCGTGCAGCAATATGGCATCGCCTATGCTGTGTGCTCTGCCATCGTGCAACAAGAAATAACTACCTCCTTGCGAGTTTTTAGAAAGTCCTAAACCCCATAGTGGTGGTGTACGCCACTCAGCAGTTTTGGCACTGCCTTCTGTATAGCCATCGTCTAAACCACTGCCCATATCGTGTAGAAGCAAATCAGTGTAAGGGTGAAATTCATGGTTTGAAAGTTGTAATAGGGGGGAAAATCCTGTCTTTAAGGTTTGCTTATGGCATTTTTCACAACCTGAGTTTCCAAAAATCTGTTTTCCTGCCAGTACCTCAGCATTGTTTGGGTCTCTCTGTGTGGGAGCTTTCAAGGTTTGTAGATAAAAAACAACATTGTGAATGGTTTGATTTGACACTTCAGGGTCAATTTCTAATCCCGAATAAGTATCTATGGGCTCAAATGTAGAAGCTATGCCCATGTCTTGATTATATGCCTTGGCTGTTTGCTGTAACAAATTGTAGGTGCTGCCTTTTTTACCAAATCGGCAAATGTATTTTTCATTTTTAATAATGGCATTGGGTGAGGGTTGTACATATTCGGGTATGGTATTCCAGTTGGGTACACCTGAAATACCATCTCCATCAGCATCCATAGGGTCTGCCATAGCTAAAATAATGCTGTCGGGAACAAGCTCTATGAATCCCATGCCTGTATTTGCAGGAGGAGTAAATTTTGAGAAAGTAGCCCCAGCTGGTACGCTTTCTGGTTGAAAGCTCGGCAATGCTCTATTTTGCAATTGTGGACCACCTTGGTTTAAAAATTGATTACCCGTTTCATCAGTCTGACCAAAACGAGTAAGTGTAGTAAACGGATGTCCTTTGCCGTCTCCTGCATGGCAACTGCCACATGATGCAGCCACAAAAAGAGGGCCAAGACCCGTTTCTTTCGTAAATACTTCATCATTGAAGGCTACATCACCTGCTATAAACTGCCTGTTTTGGCTGCCGTTTAGTCCTTCCAATGGGCCATCCAATATTTCATTTTCTTTTGGTGCTTTAGGGCTTAATGGTTCTGCAATCTTGTTGCATTTAATATATACCATTGCAATTGCTACTAAAATTAGATATTTTTTGCTCACAACCATTTCATATTTAGCTATTTAAGTACAAACTAAATTAAAAATAATTGTAATTCAAAAATATTTTTTAGGCTAGGCTAAAAATTAACCACATTTGAGATTTCTTAGTGTTGTGCTTTCTGACTTTGCCCCAATTTTATTCCTAAGAACCTGCATATCCTCACTTACCTTCCTCTCTACCACTTTGGCATAGATTTGTGTAGTACGAATGCTATTATGACCTAAAAGCTTGCTAACTGTTTCTATCGGGACACCGTTTGTTAATGTAATTGTAGTGGCAAATGTATGTCTGGCCAAATGGAAAGTAAGGTTCTTTTCTATCGCGCATACATCAGCAATTTCCTTCAAATAGCTGTTTAGCTTTTGATTTGAAATAACAGGAAATAGGGTACCGCTATTTTCAGCTTTCGGGTGGTTTTTGTACTTTTCAATAATATGTAGTGCCTGTGGCAATAACGGCACTTTTACATTTGTATCCGTTTTTTGGCGGTTGGTATAAAGCCACATTTCGCCATCTATACCTTTTACAATAGAATTAGGTGTGAGCTGCATCACATCTATATATGCCAAACCTGTATAGCAACTGAAAACAAATAAATCTCTAATAAAATCAAGTCTTTCAATTCTGAACACTTTGTTTTCAATATTTTCCAGTTCCTGTTCTGTGAGGCATTCTCTTGTGGTTTTAGTAAATGTTTTTTTGAATTTGGCAAAGGGGTCTTTCTCTATCCATTCATTTTTCAAAGCTATGTTTATCATCTTTCTAAGCCTTTCAATGTGTTTCATCACTGTATTATTCCCACATGGTTTGTGATGGTCTTTCGGCTGGTGCTTCAATAAATAATATTCAAAATCTGTTAAAAACTTGTAATTGAGTTGAGAGAGGAAAATATCTGAAGTTCTTAGTTTTTCTTTCAAAAACTGGACTATGTATTTTTGAGTGGTTACATAGTTTTTGAAAGTTGCTTGTTCAAGGGTGTGGCGTAGGTCTGTGTTATGGTATTCTATCAGGCTTAACAGTGAGTGTTCTTTTTCGCCCTTGCCCAAATACAAATTTTTGATAGCCTCGGCAGTAACGAGTTTTCTTTCTGCCATTAGTTTTTGGTAAAAACCAAAAAGCTGTGAGCGAACCTGCTCAATGTAGTTATTGAGTGTACGGATTTCTTCTTTCGAGCCTTTGGCGATTCCTTTTTCTGAATTCCAGCTTTCGGGTGCTATGCTTCTTTTGATAGAAATTTCGGCTCTAATACCATCTACGGTTATTCGTACCCAAATAGGTGCTTCTCCATTCTTAATTTTTGCCTTATTTATCCAAAACAGAATTGTAAAGGTGTTTTTTACTTGCATGGTTTAAAATTTAAACGTTTTTGGTAACCTTTGACAATCGATAAACACAAAAACAAGTAACCAAAACCTACCAAAATATATCAATATAAATTATTGATATTCAGGTGGTTGCAAGCAGTTCGGTTACCTAAATGCAAGTATAAAAAAAGGTAACCGAATAGGTCACGTTTTTTATTAAAATATTTGATTTAAAATGAACCCACGAAAATAAAAAAGCCTTGTAACTCATTGAATTACAAGGCTTTTGTGTGGATTTGTTATTTGTTGTGTCGGGGTGGCAGGATTCGAACCTACGACCTCCTGCTCCCAAAGCAGGCGCGATACCGGGCTACGCTACACCCCGAAATTTGTTTATCGTACTTTGTATTCGGTCG
>ERZ1066134.739-NODE-739-length-12758-cov-9.078800_pt1 | contig 12758 bp, 13 predicted proteins | sample MGYA00382781_ERZ1066134 | MGnify/ENA primary metagenome ERZ1066134 (study PRJEB33369, sample SAMEA5778364) | biofilm metagenome | biome: Industrial cooling water; feature: Water cooling tower basin; material: Biofilm | place: United Arab Emirates | collected... | reverse complement strand
CTGGCTGGTTCGTGATGTTCATCGGCGAGGGGCCGGAGGGCGGGTACCAGTTCGAGACGTGGCCGTTGTCGGAATGCTACTGCGCGTCAAGCACGCCAGGCGGGCCAATCGACATCGTGTACCGGTGCTACTCGCCGACGGCGCAGCAGGTCGTCGCCGAGCACGGGCCGAAGTCCTCGCAGACCGTGCAGGACATCGCCGCCGCGAAGCCGCTCACGAAGGTGAAGCTGGTCCGGGCGATCTACCCGCGGCGCGTGTACGACCCTCGCGCGGTGATGGGGCGCAACATGCGCTTCGCCTCGATCACGGTCGAGAAGGACACGAAGACGGTACTCAACGAGTCCGGCTTCCCAGAGCAGCCCTTCGTGGCGCCGCGCTGGGCACGCTTGCCGGGCTCGCCCTACGCGCTGGGGCCGATGGCCGACGCGCTGCCAGACTGCCGGGAACTGAACGACCTGACCTTCCTGGAAAAGTCCGCCGTCGAAATGAACCTGGCGCCGCCGCTGGTGGCCGAGGACGACGGCGTCCTGAACCCGCGCGTCGTGAAGATCGGGCCGCGGAAGATCATCGTCGCGAACTCCGTCGACTCGATCAAACCTCTTTACGACGGCGCGAACGTGAACATCGGATGGACCGCGAAGCGCGACCTGCAGCTCGCGATCCGCCGTACGCTGATGGCCGACATGCTGGAGCCGCAGGACGGACCGGCACGGACGGCAACCGAGGTCCACGCGCGGATGCAACTGATCCGGCAGGTCCTCGGCCCGCGCTACGGCCGCATGCAGTCGGAGTACCTGAACCCGCTGGTCCGCAGATGCTTCGATCTCGCGTACCGCGCTGGCGTGTTCGGCCAGGCGCCCGAGTCGCTGCAGGATCGACTCATCAACGTGCGCTATCTCTCGCCGCTCGCGCGAGCGCAGCAGCTGGAGGAGGTCTCCGCAGTGGAGCGTCTCTTCGCGACGGCGGGACAGATGGCCGGAGTGATGCCCGACATCCTCGACAACCTGGACGGCGACGAGGCGATCCGCATGAACGGTCGCGCGCTCGGCGCCCCGAACAAGGTCATTCGTTCCGCTCGCGATGTGGCGAAGCTTCGCAAGCAGCGGGCGGACGCTCAGGCGGCGATGCAGCAGCAGGCCGCAATGCAACCCACGATGGACGAGGCCGGGAAGGCGCTCGTGCAGCAGGCGATAGGAGGTTGACATGCCAGCAGTGCTCACGCCGTCCGGATGGACAATACCGGCCGCCGCGCAACGGGAGGAGGGCGGGCTGGCGCTCATCGCCTCGCCAACCGAACGCACGGCGCTACTCAGCATTGCGTTGATACGCGACCTCACGACTACGAGGCAGCAAGTCGCTCTGCCGAGCGGCGCGCTTTGGGTGTCGGTTCAATACCGGCTACTTCCTGGCGCAACAGCCGTTGCGAATCAGTTTGCCCGCATCGTCGTCAATGCCGCATCGGACGCAGATGCGAACGGCCGGCTTGCGTTGGATGGCGCGTTTATCGCGCTGTGCCAGGGCGATGAATTGCTCATCGCTGGTCAGGACGACGACCCCATTACACGTATTGACGTCGTGTCCTCGGCTGCGGTCGGCTCGGAAAAAACCTTGCTTCAGGTGCTGGCCGGGGTCAGACAATGAGCCGAATAAAGATGGGCCGTGTGTCGACGCCCGCGCCAAGCCCGGGAGTTATCGGATGGTGGCCGTGCTTTCAGGCCAACACCGACACCTCAGTTGTCGATGTGTCCGGAAAAAGCCGCAATCTATCGTTCGGGGCGGGGCTGACAACTGCGGAAGCATGGGCCGCTGCCAACGCATTCAGCAGCGTCGACACGACTGCGGACGACTGCGGAATACTGGCACGCTCGGCGTTCGACTGGGACTTCAACGCAGGCGAGAACTTTCTCCTGTCGTGCCTCATCAATGCAGCGGCGCCAGCGGCTACCAGAACGCTTTTCGGAAACGGCTACAACTCGACTAGCGCGCAAGGCCTGCGTTTCATTGTGAAAAGCACGGGCGTGTGCGCTCCCTGGTTTTACGAGTCGACTGGTGATCTATTTCTTGCCGATACATCTGGCGCGCTCGCAGACAGCACGACGAAGCACCTGATGTTCGCTTGGTACGACCACGACGTTGCGTCGGGTACGGCACGATACATGATCTGGTTCAATGGCGTCCGGCAGTATGCGGTCGGAGTATCTGCAAGCGGGCTAGGAACAATCAACCCTGTCGACGACTTCAGGATTGGCGGCAACAAGACAGGCGCGTCAGCATTCCAATCGATGGCCGCTTCGTTCTCGGCTTTGCAGATGTACCGATCAGCGCGGTCTGTCGATTGGGATCTTGAACGGCTCGACAGATTGGCCGTTCGCCTAAGAAGGTCGCCCGCGACGCCGCTCACCGAAAACGAGTGGCCTACCGCATGACGATTCTTTTCGATTCTCGGCTGAACAAAAGCGCTGCGGCATGGACCCGGATAGGAACCACGTTCTCGAACGGCGTAGACGTGATGTCAGTCAATCAGGAAGTAAGCAGGCCGAGCGCGTATGAGCAAGTGGCCGACGTCGATCGCGGGCTAGTATGGCGGATCAATGCGCGGCCGTCCGACTTGCTGTCCGACAAAATTCGAAACGAGTTGTCCGCGCCGAACACGGGCGTGAACTCAATCGGCCCGCCGCGGGACAACAGCGGCACGTACATGCTGAAACTTCGCAACCTCTGGTATAGGTGGTCATTCAAGTTCCCGGCTGATGCGTGGTTTGCAACCGGCGCCACAAAAGACCGATGGGACTGCGTTGTCATTCAGCAGCACGATACTCCAGGCACAGCCAGCCGCGTCGCGCCGCTGCACCTGCTACTCGTAAACGACGAGCTGCAGCTGAGAAACTCATTTTCCACGACGGTTGATTATGACCGACTGCTATGGAGGGCGAGGGCGCAGATTGGCGTTTGGTACGACTGCGTGCTTCAGGCTTTCTTGGACGACACCGCGCCTGCGACTGGCTATCTGCGCTGGTGGGTCAACGGCCGCAAGGTGTTTCATGAGGACAACGCACTCAACACCTACGCGACCGACAACTCTCCCGGCCCGTGGCCGAAGGACGCTGGAATCTATTACCCGCACGGTATGCCGCCAGGATTCCCTGGCACCGCTCTGATGTCGGAGGGAATGGTCGTCGGCGACGGGTACGCGACATATAACGCATTTATGGGCGCTTGCGGTCTGGCCGACACCGAACGCGAAATGACGGTGCGCGGCGGAATCAACTTAGGGTGATGGCGTCGCCTAGGCATTACGCCGACATATTCGAGGACGACACGCGCGGCGCGGCGATCCTCGAAGACCTCGTCCGGCGCTTCTCACGGCCGACCGTCACGAAGGGCGGGATCGACGCCGTCCTCGAAACGTATCACCGCGCGGGGCAGCGGTCCGTGGTCGACTGGATCGTCGCGCAGATCAACCGAGCACACGGAGTAGACGATGTGGACACGCATGCACAGTCTGATGGAAGCGGCGGGCAGTGAAGGCGGGGGCGCTGGAGGTGGCACACCGGAAGGCGGTGCAGCGCCTGCGGCAGCACCCAGCGCGGCGCCGGCTCCGGCATCGGGAGCGCCTGCTGCTGCGTCCGCTCTGGCGGCTGGCGCGGGCGAGGGCGGCAGCAGCGACCCTCTGGCCTGGCTTCCCGAGAAGTACCGCGTCCTCGGTGACGACAAGGCGCTGAACCTCGAAGCCAGCGCCCGCAAGGTCGCGGAGGCGCATCGCGCGCTCGAAGATCGGATGCGCGAGACGGGCCTGCCGCCGAAGTCTCCCGAGGAGTACAAGCCCGAGGGACTGCCCGAGACGGTCAACGTCGACGAGTTGATGAAGGACGAGGGGACGAAGGCGTTCCTCAAGCGCATGCACGCGAAAGGGCTCACGAACGCGCAGGTCTCCGAGGTGCTGGCGTTTGGCCTCGCCGAGTGGGCGCCGAAGCTGCTGGCCGACGATTCGCAGAAGTCCACCCAGGAGACGCTCGCCACGCTCAAGCAGTCGTGGACCGATGACGCTGCGATGCAGCTGAACCTTCAGCACTCCTGGAAGGCGTCGGCCGCGATTGCGCAGAAGGTCGGCGTCAGCATGGAAGAGATCGAGCGCCGGTACGGAAACGACCCGCTGTTCATCCGGATGATGGCCGCCATCGGCCCGGAGATCGGTGAGGACGGCAACGTCAACGCGGGCAGCGGTGGCGGCTCGACCGAAGCGCAGACCATCCGGGACCTGGAGTCGTCCGAGGCCTACCGGAACTCGAAGCACCCGCAGCACGAGGCCGTATCCGCCAAGGTCCGCGCCTACTACCAGCGCCGCTACCCGGGCAACGCGCTCTAGCAAACGTTGCAGATTTGAAACGACGGCGGGCGGATACTCGCGCGGAGCGGCCCGGAGTGGCATCCGGACACCCGCGAAGTTCCTGCCCGTCGATGCCCTTGCAGCCGAGGCCGCATCCACGATAGCGGGCCTGCGTAAGCAGAACACCCCGAAGGCGATTCCATCACCATCGCTTACGAGGTCATCATGCCTGCAACCATCACCGAAGCATTCGTCCAGCAGTGGGATTCCGCGATCCGACTGCAGGCGCAGCAGAAAGTCTCCCGGCTGGAGTCCACCGTCATGGACCGCGGGAGCATCACCGGCGAGTCGTTCACCGCGAACCGCCTTTCGCCGGCGGACGACACCCCGGAAAACAACGTCCGACACGGCGACACGATCTGGTCTGACATCGTGCATTCGACCCGCGTCGGACTCATGCGCGACTACTACCAGGCGCTCCCGATCGATCGCGCCGACGAGCCGAAGCTTCTGGCAAACCCGAACGGGTCTTACCAGGAGTCGCTCCTGGCGTCGTGGAACCGCCGGAAGGACGCCGTCATCTTTGCCGCCCTGACTGGCGCCGCGCAGACGAAGGCCGGCGGTACGGTCTCGGTCCCGGCAGAACAGACCATCGTCCACGGCTCGACCGGCATGACGAAGGCGAAGATCCTCACCGCCCGCAAGCTGTTCCGCAAGAACGAGGCGGACGAGTTTGCCGGAGAGCAGCTGTACTTCCTCTACAACTCCGAAATGATGGAAGACATCCTCGCCGACACGACGTTGACGTCTTCGGACTTCATGACGGTAAAGATGATTTCCACCGGGGACATCGGCGGTAAGTGGTGCGGTTTCAACTGGATTCCATACGAAGCCATTGCCTTGTCTGGGTCGACTTACACGACGGCCGCCTACTCGAAGTCCGCGATCCATTTCGGCACCGGCTTCGTCGAGGGGCGCGCGTCCCGGCGGGCCGACAAGAAGGACACGATGCAGGTCAGCATGGCCGGTAGCGTGGGCGCTGTACGGGTCGAGGAAGAGAAGGTCGTCCTCGTGCAGTTCCAGTAACCGGCAACCGATAGGAGATATCGAACATGCCTGAAATCATTTCTCGACAAGTCGCGAAGCTGTCTGCTTCTGCGACCGGCTTCGGAAAGCAACTCCCGACCGATGCGATCGGCCGTGTACGTTGCGTCATCATCAATACGCCGGCCACGTACACGGCCGCCGTTGACGACACGATCGGGTCAGGGATCGCAATCCCGAAAGGGGCGCGATTCCTGTCGATCGGGCGCATCGCAAACGCCTCTGGGGCGGCATCTTCGACTCTGAACGTCGGGCTTCGCAATTTTCGAACGAAGGCCGCAGTCGACGAAGACGGCCTGGTGGCGCTGATTGGCATTCAGACGGCGGGCGTCAGCAACGCTGCCAACGGTTTCTTTTTTCTGAACGGGATTGACTACGTGACGACGGACGAAACCGAACTGTATGCGACGTGGAAGGGGGCCACTCCTACCGCCAATCAGCAACTCCGCATCGAGATGTACTTCGTCGCGGACTGATTGGCAACGCCGTCTCGTGTAGTACGGCATGAGGGCCGGGTCTAGTGCCCGGCCCTTTTCTTGCAGGGGGTCGCATGAGTGTCTCGGCGGTGACGATCTGCTCCAACGCGCTGCAGAAGCTGGGGGCGGATTCGATCGCGTCCTTCGACGAAGGCAGCGTCAACGCGAACCGCTGCGCGAACCTCTGGCCGCAGACCCGCGACGCGCTGCTGCGCTCTCATCCGTGGAACTGCTGCACGAAGCGGGTCATCTTGGCGCCGGATGTGACGGCTCCCGAGTTCGACTACTCGTACCGGTTCGCCCAGCCTGCGGACTGTCTCAAGATTCTCCAGGTCGGGGAGTACGGGGTCGAGATCGACCACCGGCTCGAGAACGGCTACATCCTGGCCGACACCAACGTCCTGCGCCTGCGCTACATCTCGAAGGTCGAGGAGCCGGCCGAGTGGGACGCGATGCTCGTCGACCTGATGACCGCGAAGATGAAGGCCGAACTCGCCTACGCGGTGACGCAGTCGGCCAGCTTGGCGGAGCAGGCGGTCAAGGAGTTCGAGATGGCGTACCGCCGCGCGAAGGCGGTCGACGGGCAGGACGACCCGCCCGAGACGCTCGGAGACTTTCGCCTCCTGGGCGCGCGCCTGTCCGGCGGGCGTAGGTACTTCACGCGGTGAAGACGACCAGCGTACAAACGAACTTCACCGGGGGCGAGTTCACGCCCCGGCTGCGTGGTCGCGTGGACATCGCGCGCTACCAGAACGCGGCCGAGGAGATCCGGAACGCGATCGTCATGGTGCACGGTGGAGCGCGCCGCGCGTATGGGTCTCGGTTTATCGCCGAGGCGAAGAACGCCAACAAGCTCGCGCGCCTTATCCCCTTCGTCGTGTCGCGGTCGGAAGCCTACGTGCTGGAGCTCGGCGACGGCTACTTCCGCGTGTTCAAGGACCGGGCGCAGATTGAGGTCGCGAGCGTGCCCTATGAGGTTACCTCGCCCTACGCCGAGGCGATCCTCCGGGACGTCACCTACACGCAGGGGCAGGACTCGATGTTCCTCGCGCACGAGTCGGCCGAGGTGCGGCGCATCCAGCACTATGCCGCTGCGTCTTGGAGCATGACCTCGGTGCCGTGGGTCGTGCCGCCTTACTCGATCCAGGACGTCCGCGGGAACAACACCTGCACGCTGTCGGCGACGACGGTCGGGTCCGGGCGAACGTTCACGCTGGCGGGCGGGATTGGCGCGACTGTGTTCGAGCCGGCGGACGTCGGGCGCGAGCTAGTGCAGTTGAACGGCCCCGGCCGGGCCACTCTGACGGGCTACACCTCCAGCACGGTAGCGACAGGCACGATCACGGTCGCATTCACCACCTCGCCGATCGCGGCGAGTCAATGGGCGCTGACCGAGGCGCCGAAGACCACGTGCACGCCGAGCGTCGCTGGGCCGGTTGGAGCGGCGATCACGCTCACGCTGGGCGCTGCGGGCTGGAAGATCCGGGACGCACTAAGCGGATACGTCGAGATCAACGGCGGGCTTGTGAAAATCACCGGGCTCACGTCCGCGACGATCGCCGATGGCGTGGTCCTGCGCGCGCTGAACTCGACTACGGCGGCGCCGTCCGAAGGCTGGTCTGTGTCATATCCGGTCTGGGGGCAGTGGGGCATTGCGGATTACCCGCGCTCGGTGATGCTGCACGAACAGCGCTTGTTCATCGGCGGCTCGCCCACGTACCCGCAGACGATTTGGGCCAGCGGCGTCGGGCTCTATCTGGACTTCACCAAGGGGCCGGGCGACGCCGATGCGTTCGAGTTCACGATCGGCTCCGACCAGGTCAATCACATCCGGCATCTTGTAAGCAACTCTGATGTGTTGCTCGCCATGACGAATTCCGGTGAATTCGCGATGGCCGGCGGATCTGACAAGCCCATCGGGCCGAACACGGTGCAGATTCGAGCGGTGACGCCGCACGGCTGCGACGCAGCTCGTCCCGTGCGAATAGAGGGGGAGGTCCTCTTCGTCCAGAAAGCGGCGAAACGGCTGCGTGCGCTTGGGTACCGGGTCGAGCTGGACCGCGCAATCGCGTCTGACTTGTCGCTCCTTGCGCAGCACCTAAGCGCGCCGGGGATCATCGAGATCGCCTACCAGCGCGAGCCCGACCCCGTGCTCTGGTGCGTGCTGGCCGATGGCGGAATGCTGACGCTCACCTACTCACCCGAGCAGGAAATCACCGCATGGACGCAGCGCCCGACGGATGGGGCATTCGAGTCGGTGGCCGTGGTTCCAACGGCGGACGGCGAGGACGTCTATACCCTCGTGCGGCGCACCATCGACGGCAACACGGTCCGGTATGTGGAGGTGTTCGACCCGACCTTGAACACCGACTGTTCCGTCACCGGCACGAGCGTCGGGGGCGCGGCCACGTGGACCGGCCTCGATCACCTGGAAGGCAAGATCGTCGACGTCGTGGCCGACGGGTTCGTGATGGCGCAGCAGACGGTCACGGGCGGGCAGATCACGCTCCCGCGCACCGCGAACGCCGTCGAGATCGGGCTTGCGTACTCGACCCGCATCAAGCTCCTGCCGATCGAACTGCAAGGCCTCAGCGCGCAGGGGAACATGGTCCGGGTAGGGGACTGCTACTTGCGGTTCCTGGAAACGATCGGCTGCACGGTGGACGGGCAGCAAGTGCCCTTCCGTGCGTTCGGAGACTCGCTGCTCGACGAGGCACCCGTGCCGTTTACCGGAGAGAAGCGCGTCGACCTCCAGGGCTGGGAGCGTAGCGGCGGCTCCGTGACCATCGAGCAGAACCAACCTCTGCCGTTTCACCTGCTTTCGGTGGTGCGGCGCGTGAGTGTGAACAATGGCTGACATCAAGCTCCGGCTTGCCGGACCGGACGACGTGCCCGCGCTGGTGGAGATGGGCGCGCGCATGCACGCGGAGTCCCGCTACCGGTACACGCGCTACTCCGAGACGAAGGTCCATGCGCAGATTACGAAGCTCATCGAGACCGGCCGCGTGTTCGTGGCAGACCGCGACGGCGAGATCGTCGGGGCGATCATGGGAATCTGCACGGCGTGGTGGTTCTCGGACGACCCTGTGATCTTCGACTTCGCGCTGTACGTGGCGCCGGAGTTCCGCCATCGCGGCGTGGCGCGGCTGCTCATCTACGCCATGCAGCAGTGGGCGCAGGAGGCGGGCGCGACCCTCGACATCGGCATCTCCTCTGGCGTGCTGATGGACCAGACGGGCCAGCTGTGCGAGTCGATGGGCGGCGAGCGCGTGGGCGGCATCTACACCTGGAGGAACGCCTGATGTGCGGCTCCGGGGCGGCTATCGCACAAGGGGCCGCGACGGCGATCCAGACCGTCGGAGCGCTGCGGATGGGCATGCAGCAAGGGGCGTACTTCGACTACCAAGCCCGGCAGGACGCAGCGGACGCGGCGGCAGCGCAGGGCGCGGCAGCGGTCAATGCCGACATCGTGCGCAAGGCGGGACGCCTCACGCGCTCCAGCGCCCGAGCGAGCCTCGCGCGGGCCGGGGTGGAGGTGGACTCGGGGTCGGCCGGCGCGGTGCAGGACTCGATCACGCAGGAGGCGGAACTCGACGCGCTGTCGCAGCTCATCATGGGCCGCTACCAGGGCCGCAGGCTCGCCCAGCGGGGGCAGTTCAACGCCATCCAGTCGAGCATGGCCATGCGCAATGCTATGTGGGAGGCGGCCGGCACCGCGCTCGCTGGCGGCGCGAAGTCTGCAAGCATGTGGGGGAAAGGCTGATGCCCGTCATCCCGCGCGGCGATTTCGGTTTCCAGGGCATCCAGGCGGGCCAGTCTCCGGCCGCACCGCCGGGGGCGTTCGTCTCGGGCAACGGCCTGATGCGCGTCGGCCAGGCGATCGAGAAGGTCGCCGATACGCTGTACGAGCGCGAGGCCATCGCGTACTCGACGAAGGCGATCATCGACGCGAAGAACCGCCTCGACCAGTTCGAGCGCGACTTCTCCGCGAATCCGCTGGGCGAGGACGGACAGCCCAGATACGGCACGGTCGTCGGGGACTTTGAGGCGCAGTCGCAGGAAGTCCTCGCGCGCGCCCTGGAGGGGACGAACAATCGTCTTGCGAAGGACACCGTCAGTCGGGACCTGCAAGCCTACTCGCGCTCCGTGCGGGACCGCGTGGCCGATCGCGCGCTGCGCCAGCGCAACGACCATCTGAAAGCCGGAATGATGGCGACGGTCGAAGAGACCATGACGGGCGCGCTGCCGACGCAGGAGAAGCTCCAGCGGCTCGATCTGCTGTACGCGGGCGCCGTGCGCTCCGGGTTCATGAACGCCGACGACGCGCAGCGCGAACTCCAGACCCGCACGCAGAAACTGCACTTCGGCGACAAGTACCAGCGGATCGCCTCGACGAACACGATCACCGGGGCCTACGCGCTGCGGCAGGAACTGTCCGAGCCGGACCAGCGCTTGAGCACGGAGCAGAACATCCAGCTTCTGCGCCTCGCTGACGACCGCATCTCGTTCCTTGACAAGCAGACGGAGCGCGACGTGCGCGGCCGGCAGGACGCCATTACGAAGATGCTCATCCGTGACGCCTCCGAGGGCGCGCTCACGAAGGAGAAGGTGCTTCTCTTCCAGAACGACCTCACGCCCGAGCAGTTCGACAAGTTCATGCAGCTTCCGGACATCGCGGCCCGGCGCCAGGTCGACGGGGCGGACAACCCGGAGCTCTATCGGTCGATGCAGAAGGAGATCCTCAAGTCCTACCGCGACGCGCGCTCGCTGACTCGGCTGCGCGACCGTATCTCCGACTACATGACGGGCTACGACCCGACGACGCGGAAGTTCGGCACGCCCGGGCTGTCGCGGAACACCGGCCGGCAACTCATCAACGACATCGAGGAGTACCTCGGGCGCATCCAGTCCGACGCGCAGCGCTCCACGAACGAGGCGGAGCAGCGCACGGACCGCGAGTTCCGCGACGTCGAGCGGCTGCTCAAGGGCGCCATCGACACCTACAAGAACTCCCGCATCGGACGGGGCGCGCAGGCGGAGGCCGAGGCGTTCGGGCAGAAGGCAATGGAGGACTTGCTCAAGAACCGGGGCAGCGCCACGAAGTGGTGGGAGGACTGGAAGAAGAAGAACGCCGACGTTCTCAACGTGAAGCCGCAGCTGCCGTCGTGGGTGCCGCAGCCTAACGGGCGCCCGGACTTCGACGCGGCGCGGAAGCAACTGCTCGACGAGAAGAAGCGCGGCATGCCGGACGCCACGTATCAGCAGCGGTTCAACCGCATCCAGGAACTGGAGCGCGCCTATGCTCCGAAGTGACGACGCCCCCGACCTGCTGCGCGCGTTCGAGCGCCGGGACTACCTGCTCTCCGACGCGGGGCAGTTCGAGCAGCAGCAGACCCGCGCGGACGCGGAGGCGGCGGCGAGCGCTGCACGCGAGCGGGCGCGCACGTGGCGGCGATCCCTGGGGGCCGGTGACACCGTGCCTGACGAGGACGCTTACGACTTCGACGCCATGGCGATGAGCGAGGTCTGGCCGACGCCGGACGGGGCAGGGCGCGTTCCGCTGCCTCCGCGCTACTGGAAGCCGGGGCGACTGACGCTGGCAGGCTACGACATCGCGACGGGCCGGCGCGTGCTGTCGGGGAAGCCGCTTGAGGAGCGCCTGCTGGCCGGCGAGATGGACGAGCCGGACGAGGTCGCCACGATTGAGGACGTCTTCGCCCGGGCCACGCCGGAGGACTTCGCGGAACTGTCGACGGTCGAGCGCCGCGCGCTGGAGTCGTGGGCCGAGGCTCACGGCGTGATGCTGGCGCAGGCGGGCGGAACGGCAACCATGACGGATGTTCCCGCCGGACAGTCCGTCGCCCGCGTGGGGCGCGCCGCCGTCCCTCGGCAACCCATCGACTCCCGCACTGTCACCGAGCCCGCGCAGGCGCTCTGGGACAGCCTCGCGGGCGGATTGAAGGGCGCAGTCGCGCAGGCCCTCGGCCTCCCCGGCGACATCGAGGCGCTCGTGCGGATGCTCACCGGCACCGAAGACGGGCAGCACATGGTGACGACCGAGGGCGTGTCCGACCTCCTGCCGGACGTCACGACCGATCCGGCCCGCATGCCGTCGGCGGCGGCGGGGCAGTTCGCGGGTGAACTCGGCGGGCTGGGCGGGGCGCCGAAGGCTGTGGTCAAGGCCGCGACTAAGGTCGCACCCAAGGCCGCCAGCAAGGCCGCTGCCGGCGCAGCAGGCGTCGCCGCAACCTCTGACACCACGAAGGCCGGCCAATGATCCGCATCACCTCCGCCCCCGAGTCCGACCTCCCGACCCCGCTGCAGGCCGATCCGCTGCCGCCGCAGCCGGAGGACGTGGTCGACGGCGGGCAGCCGATCGGAGACGACGGCGAGCCGGTCCAGGTCGCGGGCGTCGTCTCGGCGCTGCGCGGCGCGTTCAAGGCGATGCGCAAGGGCGCCAAGGGCGCGGAGCAGGCGGCGGAGGCCGCAGCGAAGGAAACCCCGCCAGCAGCCGCAGCCGGTGCCACGCCGCCCCCGCAGACCCCGCCGCAGCCTCCCGCCGCGACGCCTGAGCCTCCGGCGCCCAAGCCCAAGCGGCCGAGCGTCCAGGAGATCAAACAGGGCGTCATCGACCGCGCCGTGCCGGAAATCACCGCTGAGCAGGCAATGGCAGCCGCTCGCGCGCCGGACGTGCGCACTGCGCCAATCGATCCCGGCCGAACTGAATGGCGGAACTTTCGGGCGGACAAACTGGAAACGTCTGACGACGTCAAGGCACTGATCGATCATGTCGCCGAATCGAACGGCGGATTTCAAGAAGCCCGCCGCGGGACTGTGTCGTGGGACAAGAC
>ERZ1066134.731-NODE-731-length-12869-cov-6.196816_pt1 | contig 12869 bp, 7 predicted proteins | sample MGYA00382781_ERZ1066134 | MGnify/ENA primary metagenome ERZ1066134 (study PRJEB33369, sample SAMEA5778364) | biofilm metagenome | biome: Industrial cooling water; feature: Water cooling tower basin; material: Biofilm | place: United Arab Emirates | collected... | reverse complement strand
ATGCTGGGTGGTTCTTCCCTAGTACGCTACATTCCCGGGTTGCAAATTATCGGTCAGTCTGGCGCTGAATCGATCTGGCAGTTTTTGGCAATTTTTGGCAGCGGATCGCCCAGCGATGGCATTTTAGCGATCGCTTTCACGTTTGGCTTGGTGGGTATTTTGTTTGATGCTTATGCGTTTTGTAGATATCAAACGCTACGGGGTAACTAAGGGATTATACGGTTGTGGGCGATCGCTTAGGATTCCTGGGGGAAATAGTAGTAGCTTTGAGGTTCGTTTTGAGAATGGACGCGATTAGCTACTAAACCGAGAACGCGCTGACCGGATTTGTCTAAAAGCTGTTTGGCGAAAGTGGCGCTTTGAGCATCAACGACTCCGGGTTGAACGACTAGCAAGATACCATCTGCTTTTTGACCCAGGATGAGAGCATCAGCAGCAACTTTCAAGCAAGGTGTGTCGATAATTACTAAATCGTAAGTATCTGAAAATTGTGCGATTAATGCAGCGATTTGCTGGGAGTCGAGCAGCGCCATTGGATTGGCAGGAATGACGCCAGAAGTAAGTAGTTTTAGATTGGGGGAGACTTCTGCGATCGCATTATTGAGTTGAGTATCTCCCAAAATTACATTACTCAAACCTACTCGATTGGGAAGTTCCCAAATTTCATGCTGGACGGGATGGTGGAAATTTGCATCTACCAGCAAAACTTTATGCCCCAATTGCGCCAAAGTCCAAGCTAAATTCGCACAGACTGTGGAAGTGCCTTCTTGATGCTGCGTACTGGTAACGGCGAGAGTTTTAAATCCTTGGGCAAAACAGAGAAACTTCAAATTAGCTTGCAGCATCTGGTAAGCGGTGCTGATGGAGGAGTTAGCTCGATCTTGCCCGATAATTTTGGGCATCAATAACTCTAAATTACTGGTCGTCGTGTAAGCGTTTTGTTTAACCTGTCCGTTGCTGGTGACGTAGTGGGGAACCTGGGCAGAATTCAATGCCAGATTATTGTTGAATCCGACCATTTTTTCAGATTGTTTATAGTCAGGAATTACGCCTAGCAAGGTTAAACCAAATAATTCCTTTAACTCTTCTATGGTTCTGATTGATTTATCTTGAGATTCTAAAATCAAAGCCGTTGCCAGAGAAAGCAAGCTGCCGATTAACAACCCTGAGATTGCCGATAAAGCCTTGCGCGCCGAGAGGGGTTCATCGGGGACTAGGGCGGGTTGAATAATCCGCACATTTCCGGCATTTTGATTTTCAGCTACTCTGATTTCCTGGAACTTTTGCAGCATTAACGAGTATGTATTCTGGGCAATTTTTAATTTATTTTCTAACTCGCGCTGTTCTTGTTCTAGCCTGGGTAAAACGTTGACTCGCTGCTGGTAGGCGATTTTGAGGTTAGATAAAGTAGTAACTTGACGGGCAAGACCTTGACGTTTTGCCTCGATTTTGACAAACTCTTCGATCAGTCTCGGTTTAACTTCGCCAATTTGTAAAGAGCCATTTGCCAATTGTGGTCGATTTCCAGCAGCTTGTTGAACTTGATTTTGCAACAGAGCTTTTAGCGTTGCTTGTTTGGTTTTTAAATCTGCGATCGCCGGATGCGTATCCTGGAAGCGGGTGCGCTCAATAGCTAATTGGCGTTCTATTTTTTGATATTCTGCGATCGCTTCCTGTACCGCCGGAGATTCACTGAGGGAAGTTGCGACTAATCCCTGCTGCGGATTCATTTGCAACTGGTTTTGGAACGCTTGGGATTGTGCATTAGCATCGGCGAGTTCTGACTGAACTTGACCGATCTGGTTTTGCAAGCTGGCGATCGTTGCCACTGCCGATCTTGCTTCTTCCTGTAAGTCTACTACTTTATTCTTTTCTTTAAATTGGCGCAGCGCTGTTTCTGCTTGACGCGCAGATTCTGTAGCTTGAGGTAATTGCTGTTCTAGAAATTCCCGTGCCGAAGTCGCTTCAGAATGGTTGACTCGTTGATTAGTTTCCAGGTACAGATCCACGACGGTATTAACAACTGCGGCAGTTATTTTTGGATCTTTTGTTTCATAAGAAATTGTCAGGATATCGGTACCTCTGGGATTGACGATCGTGAGCTTTTTCAAGAAGTCTTTAACTTTGAGGATATCCCCTTTTTTGTCTTTCAGATTGAGTCTGGTTATTGTTTGTTGAGCAATCGGAGATGAACGAATTACTTCTAACTCTGTATTGAGCGGGTTCGTTTGCTCTCCTACTGGGGAAAACTCGCCTATTTCTTTTCCCAATCCGGTTAAAGAAGAAGTAGGATTGCTTTTGGTAAAAGCTAGCTTTGCTTCTGCACGATAAACCGGCTGTTGCAGCCAAATTTTAATTCCTGTAAGCAGGATAACCGTGACAAAAACAGCCGAAGCGGGTAACCAACGTCGCTTCAGAATCAGCCAGTATTGTGGAATGCCTAGCCCAGATTCTGTGGATTCCATAAATTACTCCTGAAAGCGTTGTTTAGTGAATTGAGGCGGTCAAGGAGTATGCTTTGATACTAACATTTTCAACCATTCTCAGCCATAAGCTTCAGCTTTTATTCTCGGTTTTGAGCAACTGAAACAATAGTTATTACATCTTTACAAGCATCAGATGTAGGAGACAGGAGCCTCGCGTTACCGCGAGCCAAATGGTCTTGATGTCAGCTATCAATTTATACTAAAATGCACGGAGATTGAGAACGGCGCCCAAGCGCCTACTACGAACGACTCTATTTTAAGGATGGGTGTCAAGCAATTTTCCTCTATCTAATGGTAGAGAGGTAATTATTTAATCTCAAAGTTTTTTGATGTTATATCTAACTTTAGATAGACGTTATTTTATAATAGATTTAGTAATAAAATGACAAAAATAAAAAAGAAAATTTCTGCCATTTTGGCAACCGATCGACTAGCGTCTCAGGTTAAATGACTATAGCCAGATAAGCTATACCTGCAACCACTTGACTGGCATTCTCACGGCTCAATTGAAATAGGCAACTTGTAAATAATTGTGGAGTTGTAACAAAGCTGGTAATTAATTACAACCAATAAACTTGAACAAGAAAATCATGCTTGTCTCTTGAAACCTATACTTGTGACATCCGGGGATTTTTCATAACTCAGTGCTGAGAACTGAATGCTGAGGGAAAAAGCATTTATTTGCACCGTCGCACAAGGGTAATGCTCCGCCATTGTTACTCAAAAATCTTTACTCTACGCCTGACGCTGTTATTGACTTATGGAGTAGAAAAAATGATTAGTAAAATTTTGTTAGCAGTAAATTCGGTAGCACGAGAGCCAATTGAAGAGCAAATTGTGAAAAGCTCTATAATACAAGCTTTATCAAAATGGTTACTAACGCTGAGAAACCGGCATTTTTTGATTATAGATACGATCGTGTTTGCGATCGCGCCGATATTAGCGCTAGCAATTCGCCTAGATGACTCATTTAGCCTCGCTCCCTACCTTGGGGGTTTAATCCAGGTGACGATACTGTTTGTGCCGCTGAAACTGACAGTATTGTATGCGTTTGGCTTTTATAAGCGATACTGGCGCTATGCCAGTATTGACGAACTAGAACAAATAGTGATGCTGATGGCGGCGATTGGGATATTGCAAACCACATGTTTCAACGTGGTTTATTATCTAGATGATTTTTTGGTCAATAGTTTGCCGCGATCGCTGCCGTTGCTGGATACTATAATCAGCTTTTTATTCGTAGGTGGAATTCGTTTCAGCATTCCGGTGTTGAATCGCATCAAGCAAAGACATCTGAAGTTTTATCGACGCGATCGCGTGCTGATTGTCGGTGCTGGGAGTGCGGGGATTTCTCTAGTACGAGAAATGCAACAAAGTCCTTGGTTAGGATTTTATCCAGTAGCCTTTATTGACGATGACCAGGCAAAACTCAACTTGCAAATTCGCCGAATTCCCGTAGTAGGCGATCGCCACAAAATTCCCGAAATAGTTCGCTCGTTGCATATCCGTCGCGTCATTATTGCCATGCCTTCGGTACCGGGGAGAGTAATTCGAGAAATTTTAGATATTTGTCTGTCAGTGGGCGTTCCCACCAGCACTTTACCCGGACTTAACGAGATTTTAACTAACCGCATCCGCGTAGGTAGCGTCAGAGATATCCAAATAGAAGACCTTTTGCGACGCGAATCAATCCAAACCGATCTGCGGAGAGTTGGGGAATTTATTCAAGGCAAGAAAGTGCTAATTTCCGGAGCAGGTGGCTCGATTGGTAGCGAACTTTGTCGGCAAGTTTTAAAGTGCCGTCCTGCTGAAATAATGCTATTAGGACATGGAGAAAATTCTTTATTTGCAATTCAACAAGAATTAGCAAGGAATTTGCAAATTTTGCAACAAGAGGGCGATCCTGGGGATACCATCCCCGAAATCAAGACATTCATCGGCGATATTCGGTTCTTCACTAGATTAGAGTATTTGTTCGAGCAATTCAGACCCCAGGTTATTTTTCACGCAGCAGCGCACAAACACGTACCCTTGATGGAATCGCATCCGCCGGAAGCGATCGCAAATAACGTGCGGGGAACCAAAAATTTACTAGATCTCGCCTTGAAATACGGTGTGGAACACTTTGTCACCATCTCCACAGACAAAGCAGTCAATCCCACCAGCATTATGGGCGCTAGCAAGCGAGTGGCTGAAATGCTCGTACTTCAAGCCGCCCAAAAGAGCGGAAAGCCGTTTATGGTAGTTCGTTTTGGCAACGTTTTGGGCAGTCGCGGCAGCGTTGTCCCAACTTTCAAACAACAAATTGCACAAGGAGGGCCGATAACTATTACCCATCCCGATATTTGCCGCTATTTTATGACAATTCCAGAAGCCGTTCAACTACTTTTGCAAGCAGCGACAATCGGGCGCGGCGGTGAAGTTTTTATGCTCGATATGGGAGAGCCAGTTAAAATTGTTGACTTGGCAAAAGATATGATTCGCCTTTCCGGATATGAAGTCGGCAAAGACATTGAAATTGCCTTCACCGGATTGCGTCCAGGAGAAAAATTGTTTGAAGAGTTATTTATCCCAGGGGAGGAATACGAACGCACTCAACACGAAAAAATTATCAAGGTTAAAAATGCCAGCCGCATTTTACCAGAGCAGTTAGATCTGAAAATCGAAGCCATCTGCGAAGCAGCAATTAAAAATGATAACCATTTAATTGTGTTTTTGCTAGAGCAATTAGTCCCCGAATACATGCCTGATTATTTAAACGCTGAGGTGGAGGCAACCCCTGTAAATTCAACTACCAATCCGGAGCAACCCAATCCACAACCTCTATTACAGCGGGTTGCGCTCGGATGAGGCACAATCACTAGCTCTTGGAACTTTCTTGCTAATGGCTAATAACAGTACTACTGAGATATTTCTCCTAGCAATTAGCAATTAGCAATGAGCAATGAGCAATTAGCAATTAACCGCCAAGATATATGGAACAGATCAAACCCCTAACATTGCGCCGCAATTTCTCCTGGACATTCATCGGTAATGCTGTTTATGCAGCTTGCCAGTGGGGAATGTTGGTGCTGCTGGCTAAATTCGGCAGTCCGGAAATAGTAGGTCAATTCACCTTGGGGTTGGCGGTGACTGCACCTGTCGTCATGCTGACAAATTTGCAACTGCGATCCGTCCAGGCGACAGATGCAAAACACCAGTATTTGTTCGGCGACTACCTCGGTTTGAGGCTGATCGGGACTCTTTTGGCACTGCTTTTAATTGGGGGAATTACCCTCAATGCTGGCTATCGCTGGGAAACGGCGCTGGTGGTTTTGACGATTGGTTTAGCAAAGGGATTCGAGTCGATTAGCGATGTATTTTACGGGCTAATTCAACAGCACGAACGGATGGATCGCATCGCTATTTCGATGATGATTAAAGGGCCTTTGTCTCTTATTTTGTTGGGCGCGGGACTCTATCTTACGGGTAGCGTTATTTGGGGAACTGTGGGATTAGTTATTGCTTGGGCATTTGTTCTATTTGCCTACGATATTCGCAGCGGTTTCTTACTTTTGGGAAGACGAGAAAATGGCAGATTTGCCTTGAATTACAAATCAAAAATCTGCAATCTGCAATCTAAAATCTCAAATCCTCTTTATCCGCGCTGGCATCTAAAAACTTTGAATAAATTGGTTTGGCTATCGCTACCTTTAGGTTTGGTAATGATGCTAATTGCCCTCAACGGGAACATTCCCCAATACTTTATCGAACACTATTGGGGCGAGGGAGAATTGGGGGTATTTGCGGCGATCGCTTACTTAATGGTGGCGGGAAACATGGTAGTAAATGCCCTGGGACAGTCTGCTAGTCCGCGTTTGGCGAAATACTATGCAGCCGGAAATCGCAGCGCTTTTCGGGCGCTTTTGGTCAAATTGGTGGGAATTGGGGCAATTTTGGGTGGGGCGGCGATTTTGGTGGCGCTAGTTGCAGGAAGGGAAATTTTGACTTTGTTATATCGCCCAGAATATGCCGAACAAAAAGATTTATTTGTTTGGTTGATGGTAGCTGCTGGACTTGGTTACATCTCCTCTTTTTTGGGTTATGGAATGACAGCGGCGCGGTATTTCCGGATTCAAATTCCTTTATTTGCTGCGGCGACAGTAACCGCTGCGATCGCTTGTCTTTGGTTAATCCCAATTATGGGATCGCTAGGGGCGGCGATCGCATTAATTTTAGCCGCAATTGTCCAAGCAATTTTTAGTTTGGGAGTTATCGTTTATGCACTGCATAAAATTCCTCCATCGCTGGAAGCGGAAAGTTAATTCGTGGCATTTTGCTTTGTTTTGTTTGGTCGTCACTTTTGTAGCGATCGCTAATTTTTCCACTATGAACGGCAGTGAAACCTTAGTTAATATCCCTGGTACTTATTCTGTCACCGTCAACAATCAACCTGTAGCGGTGCAAAAATACAATAATATCTTTTACGTTCAATTCCCCTTGGTGGATACAGCCAACATTGAAATTACCACCGACGAACCCGCTAACCAATACACCCTCAGTCCAAAAAGTTACAACATCCCATCAAATCGCAACGGCAACAAAATCTCTTTCTCCCTGAACGATCCGAGAAAGTTGATTTTGCATCAAGCCAATTCCTTAGATGAAAAACTATTTATTTTTGCCGAGCCTCCAGAAGAAAAACCACCCCAACTCAGCGATGCCAATGTCACCAATATCATCGATTACGGAGTTGATAATACAGGTCAAAATGAGGCAACGCCGCTAATCCAGAAAGCCATCGACGAAGTTTCTGCCAAACAAGGAATTCTTTATTTCCCACCCGGCGTCTACAAAATGCGGGAACTCAACCTCAAAAGCAACCTCACGCTGTATTTAGCACCTGGCTCTGTTTTGGAAGCAACTAAAGAGACAAATCCTTCCTACGGACGCGGTTTAATTAATATTGAAAATGCCAATAATGTAAAAATAATCGGGCGAGGAACTATCAACGGAAACGGGACTTACTGGCGTCCCAAAGGAGGATGGTACAGTTTAATTTTAATGAAAAATGCTAATAATATTAGCTTGCGGGATATTCTGATTCAAGACCCAGCAGTCGCCAATGTTTGGATGTCTTATTCTGAAAATGTCAATATCTATAATATCAAAATTTTAGCCTCTCCGCAACCGGAATTTCTCAATACAGATGGCTTTGATTTTTGGTCTTCTAGAAACATTACGATTGACAACGTATTGTATAAAGGCACCGATGACGCTACATCTATTGGCGGCGATAAGAATGGTGCGATTCAGAACAGTGAAAATATTAATATCAAAAACTCTGTCTTTTACGGCGGTAATGGCTTCAAAATTGGAGCATCGGCGAAGCAAGATTTTATCCGAAATATTACTTATGAAAATATCGATGTTGTATTTGCCAATGAAGTTTCAGGATTTTGGCCTGTAACCGGAGCCAATTTTGAGAATATCTACTTCAAGAATATTCGGGTTGAAGATATTCTAGATGCACCGCAAAAAGATAAAGCTGCCTTACTATGGAACTGGAACATTAGACCCGTTTCGTGGCAAGAAGGTTCGTCTTCCGATAAGTTGGGTTATATCAGAAACGTGTATGTTTATAACCTAAAAGTAGACGATCGCGGCGGGGCAAAGTCAGTTTTTCATGGCTACGATGCCCAGCGGAATATCAGCGTAAATTTTGCCAATTTTTATCTGGAGGGTAACCAAGTTTTAAATTCTAACGATGCCTATTTCGACGTGCAAAATCAATTCATCGATTTGAATTTTACCAACAGCAATCCGGCGATTGTCAACATCAACGTACCGGACTCCGATGCCTCCGAATCTGGAGATGCGGGACAGTTTCTCGTCACTCGCACGGGGGATACTTCGCAAGCATTAACGGTGAACTACATCATCAGAGGAACGGCTGAGAATGGGATAGATTACCAAACGATTCCCAACTCGATAACAATTCCCGCTGGTGCAAGTTCGGCATCGATTGGAATTCTGCCCAAATCCGACAGCATTAACGAAAGAACCGAGACAGTTTTCTTAGGTTTGGAGAACGTGCCAAACAGTATTAATTATATGCTTGGCCCGGACTTCCACGCCGTGGTGAATATTCGCGACTAGATAAGTCGAGCTGTAATCATGAATGAATTTAAAGATGGTGTCAGATTTCTCCTACGAGTTTTAACTCGCAATCCCTTCGTCAGAGAAGTTTTGTTAGCTCTGGCCCAATCTAAATTGTTACCTAAATTCCTCTGGCGGCGGTTACCCGTTGAAACAACGTTTCTTGTCTCGCTTCCCAATGGAAATTCTTTCAAATATTCAGCCATTGCTGACGATGCGATCGCCAGAGCAATTTTTTGGTGCGGCTGGGATGGTTGGGAGCCAGAAACGATGCAAGTTTTCTACAAATTGGCGCAAAAATCTAAGTTATTTTTAGACATTGGCGCAAATACAGGACTCTTCACCTTGGTGACATTAGCAGCAAATCCTCAAGCAAAAGTGATGGCATTTGAGCCGGTTCCCCAGGTTTATAAACGCCTGCTTTCCCACATCGAAATCAATGGGTGGTCAGACCGCTGTCAGACAAAAAACCTGGCAGTATCGAATACGGTGGGTGAAACAAAGTTGCATATTCCCTTTGAAGATGTGCCGCTATCAGCTAGCCTGAATCCCGAAGGGTTTAGAGGTTATGAAGGTTATTTGATTGATATTAATGTCACAAGAATTGACACGATTTGCTCTCCAAATGAACCGATTGACCTGATCAAAATTGATGCGGAAGGATTTGACGATAAAGTTTTGGAGGGGATGCTTCAAGTTTTATCAAACTCAGCCCCAAATATCATTGTGGAATGTAACTATGACGGCCCTTGTATAGCGGTTGAAACTATTTTAAAGAAATTTGGTTACCGCTTTTTTCACCTGCGTCCAGAAGAACCAGTAGCTATGAATAAAATTGTTCCAGATGAAAACAAGCTGTATCGCAACTATTTGTGTACTGTTCGGGACGATTGGGAGGAAGTCAAATGTTTACAGCCACAGGCAAAGACAATCAGCAGCAGACGTTAATCGCGAGGCGTCCAATTCGCATTCTTCATGTTGTTGGCGGTATGGTGCGAGGCGGGATCGAAACCTGGTTGATGCACATTTTGCGACACATCGACCGCGATCGCTTCCACATGGATTTCCTCGTCCATCGCACAGATCCCTGCGCTTACGACGACGAGATTCGCAGCCTCGGCAGTCGCATTATCCCCTGTACCCTCGATCGCTGGCGTCCGTGGGCTTATGCCGCCAATTTCAGCCGAATTATGCGCGAATATGGCCCCTATGATGTCGTTCACAGCCACGTGCATCACTTCAGCGGTTACGTTCTCCGCATCGCCAAGCAAGCAGGCGTGCCTTTGTGCATTGCCCACAGTCACAACGATACTTCGGCACAGGAAGCTAAAGCGGGATTGTATCGGCAGTTGTATCGCCGCTTAACGCAAAGTTGGATTTCCCGCTATGCAAACGTTGGTTTGGGATGCAGCAACTTTGCCGCGGCAGATTTATTTGGTTCCAAGTGGGAAAGCGATCGCCGCTGGCAAATTCTTTACTATGGCATCGATTTAACGCCTTTCCGGGAGGCGATCGATAAGCAGGCAATTCGTAGGGAATTAGGCATTCCTAGCGATGCATTTGTTATCGGTCACGTTGGCAGATTTGTCGAACAAAAGAATCATGAATTTCTCATAGAAATTGCCGCCGAAGTTGCCCAGCGAGAACCAAAAATGCACCTGTTGCTGCTGGGCGAGGGGGAATTGCGATCGCAAATCTCGCGAAAAGTTGAGCAGATCGGGTTAAGCGATCGCGTCACCTTCGCAGGAACCCGCCCCGATATCCCTCATTTAATGCGAGGCGCAATCGATGTTTTCCTCTTTCCATCCTTACACGAAGGGCTGGGTTTAGTGTTAGTTGAAGCACAAGCAGCCGGACTCCTCTGCATCATTTCAGATGTAGTGCCGCCCGAAGCAGATTTAGTCAAATCTTTGGTGCAGAGACTATCCCTATCACAGCCAGCTTCTGAGTGGGCTAAAGTGCTGTTAACTCACCGAGATGCAAAATTTAGCATTGCTCAATCCGATGCTTTGGCAGTTGTAGAAACCAGTCGGTTTAATATCAATGTATCTGTCAAAGATTTGGAAAATATTTTCCTGGAGGCGCTTGTATGACCCAGAAAATACTTCCCAACAAAACAGCCTATAAAGACAGCGCATTTATTTCTTTTTTCCTCTGCATTCTCATACTGGTGGCATTTTTCCAAACCTCAGACGAGTTCCTGCATTGGTTTGTCATCCCCGTTACCTTGTGCGGAATTTTGATCGGAATTGATGCCGTTGACTGGTTTCGCGGTCGTTTAAATATCTTCGATCCGATTGGCATTATTGGTTTATTGGGTTTGCATTTCTTTTTCCTAGCACCTCTATTACATGTCAGTTGGGACTTTTGGATGGATGGAGATATTACACCCCCGCCCGATTGGCGTCCTTGGGTGGGCGGCATGGCAATTCTGAATTTTTTAGGTATATGGGTTTATCGTTTTTCCAGAAATATTGCCGCCCAACCCACTGAAGAGCGATCGAAACAGATTGTTTGGAAACTCGATCGACGGCGGTTTATTCCCGTTCTTTGCTTTTCCCTCATGCTTTCCGCCGTCTTACAGCTAATGGTTTACCAGAAGTTTGGAGGCATAGGCGGCTACATTGATGCTGCGACAAGAGCAGCTAGAAGAGAAGGCGATGAATTCCAAGGCATGGGCATAGTTGTCCTGTTTTCAGAGAGTTTTCCGATTTTATCCATGATGGGGTTCGCCGCCTATGCCCAAAAAAACAAACGGCGACAAACTTGGATGGTATTGATAATAGTTTTGCTAATTTTTCTAGGTTTGCAAATGCTTTTTGGTGGGCTGCGGGGTAGCCGGAGCAATACGATTTGGGCTTTGTTTTGGGTTGCCGGAATCATTCATTTTTGGATTCGAGAGATTAACAAAAAACACATTGCGATCGCGCTAGTCTTTCTCGTCTTTTTTATGTACCTGTATGGCTTCTTTAAAACCGGAGGTTTGGACGCCATTAGTACCGCTTTAGAAGGACAAGAAGCCCGTGCCAGTTTGGAACAAAAATCCGGGCGATCTTGGCAAGGTTTAGTCTTACAAGACTTAGGCAGAAGCGATATTCAAGCTTTCTTACTTTACAGATTGAGTCAACCGGATAATGATTACCAATATGCCTGGGGTAGAACCTATTTATCAGCCCTAACCATACTGATACCCAGTGCAATTATGCCGAACAAACCACCCAGCAAGATCAAAGATGGCACAGAGGCTCAATTCGGTATGGGAAGTTACCATCCCGAACTTTGGGCTTCTTCAAAGGTTTATGGTCTGGCAGGGGAAACTATGCTCAATTTTGGGCCATTTTTAGTGCCGATTTCTTTTATATTTCTAGGATTTGTCGTCGGGCAAGTTAAACGTTTACTCTTGAGCTTAGAAAATTATGATATCCGCTTAATTTTGTTGCCCTTTTTGGTTAATTTCTGTTTTGTTGTCCTAGTCAGCGACCTGGATAACGATGTTTTTTTTATCATGAAAAATGGCGGTATGCCTTTTCTGGTTTTGTGGCTAAGCAGCAAAAAAGAGAGCGTTCAAAAGTCTGGGATAAATTGCCAAATTTATCCTCATAAGTCAGAGTTAGCCAAAATTGAACCGAGCAAAAAGTGAGGTGAATATGAACGTAACCGTTATCCTCGAACATCGCTTTATCCAAACTCCCGATCGGGCAGTGTGGACGCAGACTATGTTCCCATATTCATTTTGGCAACGCTATTTAGAAGTATTTGATGGCGTGAAAGTGGTGGCGCGCATTCTCCCAGTTACTGAGGCGCCGCCTGACTGGATACGGGCAGATGGCGAGGGGGTTTCTTTGATCGCGGTGCCTTATTACATTGGGCCAAAACAGTATCTTTTAAAGGCGTTTTCGGTCAAGCAAGCTGTTAGAAATGCTGTGAGTTTAAATGATGCGGTAATTTTGCGCGTGTCTTCCCAACTTGCTATCGAGATACAACCATTTTTGCAGCGAACTCGCCATCCCTACGGGGTGGAAGTCGTCGCCGATCCCTACGATGTGTTCGCACCGGGTGCGGTGAAGCATCCCTTAAGACCTTTGTTCCGCTGGTTGTTCCCTCGCCAGTTGCGGCGGATTTGTGCAGATGCCACTGCGGCGGCTTACGTCACCGAACGTGCTTTGCAACATCGCTATCCACCAGGAATCAATAGTTTTTCCACCCACTGTTCCGATGTTGAGTTGCCCGATTCAGCTTTTGTTT
>ERZ1066134.724-NODE-724-length-12924-cov-26.418681_pt1 | contig 12924 bp, 9 predicted proteins | sample MGYA00382781_ERZ1066134 | MGnify/ENA primary metagenome ERZ1066134 (study PRJEB33369, sample SAMEA5778364) | biofilm metagenome | biome: Industrial cooling water; feature: Water cooling tower basin; material: Biofilm | place: United Arab Emirates | collected... | reverse complement strand
TGGGAACGCCAGGGAGGGTGTGGAGTCCACATGTCGGTGCCCGACGACGGGAGGGAGGGTCGACCACCGACGACGGAAAGGTCGACCCCGGCCATCGACCCGGAACCCAGGTTCGACCGGGCGACCCGTCGGCCCGTTTCCCAGTGACATGTCCAACCTCAAGATTTGTTTGTATAATTTTTTTTCTTCTCTTTTATTTTTCTTTTGTTTTTTTTCTTTTTGTTTTTCTTTTGTTTTTTTTTCTTTTTCTTTTTCTTTTTGTATAGAAAAAAAATGAAACTGGGTGTCTCGGGGTACCGTGGGTTCAAGGATTACCATCAATTTTACCGCGAGATAACATCGTTTATCGAGGAACACGGGAAGCCCACAGAGATTGTCAGCGGGGGAGCCAAGGGGGCAGACAAGATGGCCGAGCGGTACGCGAGAGAGGAAAATATCCCCCTACTCGTATACCGTCCCGACTGGGCCAAACACGGCAAAAAGGCGGGCATCCTCCGCAATGGAGACATTGTTACGCGATCGACCCATTTGATTGCGTTCCCGTCGCGCAGGGGCAAGGGGACACAAGATGCCATACGTAGAGCCAAGCGACAAGGCAAACCGTGTAAAGAAATTTGGATTGAATAAATAAAAAAATAGGATGAAGAGGGCGAAGTACGACCCCGGTCCTCTTGTATCGCGTTATGCAGCTGTGTTGTGCGACGAGATCGCTGGTCAATGGTGCATGCGAGACGAGGAACGACAAGCCGCTGAGAATTTGGCCCCAGGTTTGCAGGCGGAAGTTTTGTCGCGATGCCCGACACACGGGTTGCTACAGCATTATGGGGAGATATTCGCGGTCCCCGAGGAGGAGATGACACGTCGCTACGAACCGATGGTCACGCGTCGTCGATGGAAAGCACTCACTGAGGAAAATGGACCCAAGATATTGCCTCGCCACTTCACTACACAATACTTTGGTTGGCAATGTATGGCGATCGCGCCCTCCCCCGATCGTGGCATCTACTTTGCGACCACGGATGAGATTTGGAAGATGGACAACGAATATGATGAGAACTCGTGGCGCAAGATTGCGGATATTCATTGGGGTGTGTATTACGAGATGGGGAAACGAGGTTTGGCGGGAATGCACGTTTGCTGTTGTGCCGAGGAACACGCATTGTATTTGGTGACCACGATCAATGAGTCCATTTTGAGACTCGACCTCTCCTCAACCAGCAGCAGCGATAACAACGTTGAACTGGTCCATTCATGGTGGAAGGACCAAGGCATTGTTAACAGTGTGCGTCATGAAACAATTGCAAGCAAAATGTCACGCCATGCGACTGGCACACCTTCTTCCTGTGAAGTTGTCATATTTTCTCAATTATATGGCTATGCCGAGCCTCCTCCGGGTGGAGTGATAACTCCGCATGGCGTGCGTATTGAGGTGCATCCAGTGCCAATTTCACCTGGGGCCAAGGTGTATAGATTACTGATTCGAGGTGGTAGATTCCATTGGTTTCACTCAAGCATGTGGATTACAGTGGTAGGCGACGACGACGACGACGAAAGTTTCCGTGTTGTACACATCCCATGTCTATTGTCGCGTAGATGGTCTTATGTGCATGATCCGAGTGATGGTAACTGGGGTGGAGTTTCATTCTCCGTGAAACTTTTCGATGCCACGGGCACATCTCCCACCACGCCTCCACGCCAGCACACAGATCAATTTATGATCACGGATGATGGGAAACTGATTGTCATCAACACCTCGCACGGGGGCATTGCCATATTTCAGTTAGACCCCGTCGCACGCAGCGGTCAACACATCAAAAACGTTGGCCCGATTTCATTGGAAACCCTTTGGATGGGTATGGCGTACAGCGTGGACCCCGAGCAGCGGTTGATTATCCTAGCCAATGGAGTGAGCGACTCGCTGACGCTGTTCGACACCGCCACGCTCGAGTATGTGGGCAGTTTTCATTGCGATGCAAAGATGGAGCGAACACTGGCATCGATGTTGATGGCATCAATGGATAATGATGATGATTTTGTGGGCCCTAACTTTGAAGTGAACGCATACGTTCATCGCAAGCGATTTCTGCATACCAGACCGACTCGATGCGCGGACATGGAGAAAAGCGAGGAACGCGGCGAGACAACGCTCAATGTGTTGCAACTTTCATACGGAAATCGAGCACACGTCCTGTTCGATCGGAATCGTCTCATCTTGTACGGCCGCAATCACTATTACATGTACACACTGACACTGGGACCACCGGATCATACCAAGAAAAAGAAATGAAAAAATTTCATTCAAAACGCGGCATGCCATTGTTGTTGCGTGCTCACGTGAAACGCATTCCTCTTCAACTCCTCTTCTTGCTCCGCCTCTTCGTCGTCATCCTCCATCATAACTCCATCAGCACCTTGATCCATCATGATGATTCCCCCATCTTCCCCTTTGTCCTTGTATCGGGCAGCGGATGCGGCGGCGGCCTTTTCCAGTCGTTCCTGCATAGATACGTCTTCAGCAGTGGATGCGTCCATGGCCTGTTTGCGGTGCATGTTGAGGCGCGGGAATCGCTCGGATATCGCGGCGACAATTCGGGAATTCTGTCGAAAGTTCCGTGTGAACATGGTGTATTTGAGCGTCAACTTGAACGACACCGTCCCCACCACGTGATGTTGGCCTGCTTTGCATCCACTGATCCAGTCATCGTCTTTCAACGGACGCAACTCAATGAACAAATCCTTGGCGCACACACGATCCGCGTGAATCTTGAACAACGCACTGTCCATAAACGCTTTCGCATAGTTGCGCGCAGTCCACAAATCCATCAAGATGAACGGTATGGCAGTGTTTCCATTGGGTAAATACATCTGGTAAGCCACATATCCGTAGCGACGCATGGAAGCAATATCTAGTTGCGTTATGTGTCCCAGTACGTGGTTGGATGGAACCAACACCCAGACGTTCACTTGCTGGTCCTCCTCTGGCGTGTCTGGATGGTTCCATGCATCGTGCCTGCCCGGAGGTGGATCAATTTGCCATCGAATGCAATCTTGGGGCGTCAGCGGAATCACTCCCTTCCACATGTGATTTGCGCACAGCGAACCCACGCATCGCGTGACCTCTTCTCCGTGATACCCGTTGATCACTTCGTTCAACAATGGAATCGAGCGATCGCGCAACATCTGCGCGAACTGTGCCTCGTCATTCTTGGGTCCTCCACAATTGGTTGGGATCTGGGCGTAAATGTGGTTCGCGGGCAACTTGATCCCGAGCTTCTCGCCCAGCTCCGCCACTTGTTTTTGCTTCAGCTCGTTGTACGCATCGGGGATGCCATTGGTGTAAATGCCCACCGCAAATGGGATGGAATTGTCCGGTTCCATGATGCCCATGCTGTTGACAAGCACGGCATCCACGTCAAAATCGCGCGGCGTCACACCCTGTTTCCTGTCGAGAGCACGTTCTTCGTCAGGATACAAATATTGTAAATTGCCGTCGAGCAAGTCATCCACTGTCATTCGGATGGGAACACCCTTGTTTTTGAGCGCCTGGAAACGCATCGCCGAACCCTGGAATGACACTTTCAACGTCAACATCTTGGTGCGCGCGAGTTCGTAACCCTTGATGTATTCGTCGCGACCCAGTGGGTCCAAATGAACCAACGCGTTGGGGTGCGACAATCCGAAGCGCTGGCACAAAAAATGAACCAGTTGCTTCCCAGAGGCGGCAGGGGCGGCTTGTTGCGCCTCTGCGCGTTCGTTTGCACGACGAAACTCCGATGCATTCGCGAATTCCGTCGTTGCTGCTGATGGTTTGTTGTCGTCGGTTGAGTTCATTTTTACTTCGCTCTTTTTTTTTGTGGCAATGACAGCGTGGGGAAAAAAAAAGAATGCCATTTTATTTTGGATGGCGCATACATATTGGCATTTTTGTTTTACGATACCAAAAAAAAAGCGAGGTGAAAATCCAAAGGAAAAAAAAAATTTGTAATGGACGCATAGCAAATGATGACAGTACAAAATCCATGGATGGCGGAGGGGATGGTCGTGTGTGGGTACAATACTAATAATACATGGTGTGATGGAAAGAAGATGAAAAAACGGCGGCGGCGTCTTGTTTGTTTTGTGTGTGGATTGCAGTTGGCAGATAATCATCTCTTCCGACACTGGGAGCGGAACCACGCACACGGGAATCGGTGTGTAATAGCGGATTGTGGGATGCGAACGGACGATCGCAGGGAAATGTTTGAGCATTATCGCGCTGATCATCGATTGGATGGCCGATCGCACACGTGTATGCAGCGATGCGACGTGTGTGCTATGGCTAAATCGGAGGAACACGTGTGGTTTGAGACAAAGTTGGCGCTGTGGAAACACGAATGCATGTACCACGCCGAGGACAAGGCAAACGAGTGGGTTCCACATCCTGATGTAGATGATGATGATCATAACGATGGAAAGAAGATGAAGAAGAAGAACAAGCGAGAGATGACGATGATGACGACGGTGTATGCATATTTTGAGGCGAAAAAACGCAAGACGGGCAAGCAAGACAGGGAGTTTGAAAGGGTGGCATCGATGTTGGGTGATTATTACGCTGGTGGTGCTTGTGATCCCGGGTATTGGGAAGAGGAAGAAGAACAAGACAACCCAACGCGGTTGACGTGCATGGATCCCGTTATTTTGACGTGATTTTTTTCATTGCTCTTCTTCTTCTTCTTCTTCGTGATCGCCATCGTCGTCTCCGTCTGAATGCACGGGTTTTCTACCACGGGCATATCCAAGTGGATCAAATGTGGGCATCTTGAACGATGTCAAGGGGGCTGCCCTCTCGACGCTTGGATGTCCATGAGACCACAGGGTCTTGGCGTACAGGACCATCACCAAGAACACCGTTGAGATGAGCGGTGCAAGTGGGATCAAATAAAGCGCTCGTACTGCGTTTCCTTGGACGCGAAAATATTTGGATCCGTAGTAAGTCATGGTTGCGAGATAAAAAATCCAGAACACGATCTTCCCCGGACGCTGCACCAATTCCAGTGCAATCGCTCGCACATTGCTGCCAAGGAATCCTCCAACACCCAGGAATGCCCACCATTCCACGGACACCAGCCACCAATATAACAACAGCAACACCAACCTGCGGAATCCCAGCGTCTCCCGTGCCACCATGTTCATGAAGTGACGCGCGGATCCCGTGTGCTCGGGTTGCACGTATTCCACGTTGATGCCACCATACGAAAACGGGGCTTTGTCTGTGTTCCATCTGCGCTCTGCCGGAATGATGACCGTGGTTTGGGGGTTCCCACGAGCGCCAGTGCTCATTCTCTGTACCAACGTGCACACTACGTACGTTCCTCGATAGGAGCGCCCACTCCCGAGCCATCCAAACCAGTCCAGAGGTCCCGCGTTTGCCACCCACAGGAACACGTGCCACATTAAGAACAACAGGGCACAAAAGGCAGAATGAAACTCGTACATGGGGGCCAGCGCGAACCTATGGATACGGTCTGTTGGTTCCTTGCCCTCGTACAATGCTCCTTGGTCTTCACAGTGCGCCACAAATTCTCGGAGTGTATCGGCGTGCACGCGTGCATAAGGAGGAATGTCGACAAACGAATTGTATGGGACCATGGTGCGATACACGTCGGCCAGATCATCCCTCCAGATGGACTTGCGTGCAACTTGACATTTGGCCAAGGCAAAATCCTTCATCGGTTGTGTTTGCATGTAGTCTTGCTCGCGTCGCGATGAGTCCAGCAAATATGTCATCCCAAACTTCGCGCCTGTGCACGTGCGCAGCGCCTCCCCTGCGTAGTCCGTGTCGGACGAGTGCATGCGAATAAGCGCACACGTATGCTTGAGAGCGAGTTCCTGTGCTTCTCTTTTTATACGCCTCTTCATTTTTCTTCAATCTTGTCCAACGCGTCTTGAATGCTGGACACTCGCATCATCGCCAAATAGTCTTGTTCGCGTCCGTAAAAAATGGTGCCCCGAGACTGAAGCCAGATGTACTTGATACCCGCCTTGTACAAATCAATGGCCACATCACGATACGATATCTCATGCTGACGCTTGTATTCCTTGAGGAAATGCGTTACACTCGTATGCAACGTGCTACCCCCACCCAGATCTTCCTTGCATTTTTGAAACCGATTCACAGGCACGGCCGCATCCAGTTCACGCAGTTCTGTCATGGACAATCCGTAGCGGTCCGCGTAATGCGTGCGCTTGTCCTCCTCCACTTGGCGCTGTGAACGCGCATTCAGAGCGCTGTTGTGCTCCATGAATGCCTGTGTTTGCGCTTGGTGATCTTGATGCACGTCGCGCGGATGCATTTTCCCGGCTTCAAATGCTTCCTTGGATTTCTCAAGTGCTGCACGTCTGGCATCCAACATTTTCTCACGATGCCGACGCACCTCCTCGTCCTCAAACGAACGTCCGCTTTGTCCTCGCTTCGAAGCAGACAACTCAACGTCAAATCGGTCATCAATGTTCAACAATGGGTCCTTTGTTGTTCGTTGCTGCTTTTGCTCGCGCTGCCGAATCACATCGGCCACACGCGGTGGTGCCGCTGCTGAACAGACAACAGGCGCTGGACCACCTTCCATCAGCGATGTCAACGACATTCCTGGCAACTCGTCAATAGTGCTCCTTCCAACTGCACGTCCCACAGGAGATGTTGCACGACGATACTCCGTGTTGACGTGTCTTGGTCTATCCTCCCCTCGAACACGTTCCAAGTTCCGCATGCGTTGCTCAACGAGATCCAGTTCCTTGTCGCTCATTCTCGGCGGTGGTCGATTCCGGGATTCCCTGTCTTCGTGTTCATCGTTGTTGTTGTCTAAACGCGGTCGTTGATGTCGAACTTGTTCACGCTGTGGAGGCGGCGAAGGAGAACGAGATCTCACTCGTCGAACAGCGGCAGGAGGAGGAGGAGGCGGTGGTGCTGCGTGTCGACGTTGTTGCGGATAGTCATCCCTTCGTCGAGGAGGAGGAGGAGGCGGCGGCGGCTGTTGGCGATAGTGTTGTTGTTCATAATAATTCTGCGGAGGAGGAGGAGCACCACCACCACGCACATATGACGGGAGCATCTCCTCTTCGTCGCGCAGGCGTTGAGCATCTTGAAACACTCGAGAACGACTATTGTACATTGTTTGCACAAACAAAATTGCAGTGATGGCGACAAGATAATTTTTTCATACACTTTTTTTTTGCGAATGAACTTCACCTCCGCCACCGTGACTCCCTTGGTGTTTTATGGACTGGGTTTTGTCGCAGGTACCGTATGGGCATTGCTTGTGGCCATTGTGTTGAGTTCGTGTTGCATCACGATGTGTCTGACGTGCGTGTGCTGGGGTTGCTCTGCGTACGTAAACGCGAGTCACAAACGTCAAAAGGAAACAACAACAATGTAAAAAAAGTAGCACTCAAAAAACTAGTTACATTTTTTTTGGGGATGCTTTCCCCGTCATTTTTTTTTCGCTTGTGTTCCATTCTTCTTCTTCTTCTTGTTCGTCAGGAATTTCCTTGAACATATGCAACCATTGTTCGGCCTTCCAATGTAGGTTGATGTCCGTAACACATGCCCGAATTACGTCCATCATGACGCTTTCCCCTGTGTAGAACCACTCAATCTCCTTGGACTCCGCGTCAAATTTTTTTGGTAGCCATCCCTTCTCCGCGTACTCGCAATACACAGTATCTTGCACATATTGCTCGGTATTCTTGTTGCGCGACAAATACTTAAATTGTCCGTTCGTGTAATAGCGATATACGGGGGCTCGATACACGCGAACTCTGTCCAGCATCCAATGGATGAGGGTCTCTGCAAATCGGCCTCGCTTCACCTTCCACGAGCGGATGAGCACGACATCTCCATCTTGATGGCAATCAGGAATGTTCTCCGCACGACAAATCTTTCGGTACATGCTCTTTTCCCCATCAACCTGTGACCGATACATGTAGATAAATCCCTGGCAATCCGATGCCATGGGTCCTGCCTTAAGTTTTTGCACAATTGTCCGCACTGCCTCATCCGTGTTCTCAATGCTCGGGCACGGATGCTTTGGATCCAGAGTCAGCGTCATTAATTCATACAGCATCGGGGGCATATCAAGCTTGGGTCGCGACGAAACCCGCACAATTTTTTTCAGTGATGACTTTTTCTTCTTCTTCTTCTGCCACTTCTTCTTCTTCCTTCCTTTGGTGAGTGGGATGAAACTCCCCTCTTCCACCAGCACGTCCTTCAGTTGGGGGGCCACCACTTTCACCAGATATTCCTCACTCTCGCTACCAACAACGAACGTGACGCAGTCGTCGTCGTCGTCATCCTCCGAAAACACGCGGCTCCGGTCGGACGCGAGATCACTCCCGTCCAATCGAACACCCATGTTACTACTACTGCCAATAGACGACAATCCACTGTCGTGTCTCCAGCCCTGCCTTGACGATGATGATGACGACGATGTAGCGTATGCATGAAATGACCTATCTCCCGTTGTCGGAGAACTCTGCGTAGAGGACAGTGGAGATTCCGGCATTGGTGGTTCAGCTTCCTTGCCTGAGGCGACATCTTGCGGAGACAGGGGAATTGGTACAATTTTCATGGCCACCTCGTGTTGTCTTTGCTTATCAATCGGTGTCAAATCGAGGAACGGAATTTCGGCCCCTCCCGACACGCGTCGAGATCCAACGGAGCCGGAACGCGCACGTATCGGGGAATTGGGAGTGGATGCCGATAAATTGACAACCGGCACACTGGTTGTTTGTTTCTTTTTTTCCATCTCCGCCTCCGCATCAGCGTCTGCGTAGTCCCCGTCACCGTCGTCGTCATATCGTTTGGAGCACAATGTCGGGGACAACATTGGTTCAGACGGGACGTGCTGAAGTTTTTTCAGTCTCCTCCCTTCGGAACGCGGAGAAGGAGATTTTTTGCCACGAATCAGTCTACCAAAAAATTCCTTGATTCCTTTTCCTCCTCCTCCTTCCTCTCCGACGCCTCCATTGTCTAATTTGCTCATTCTTTCTTTTGTCGCAATGTCTGTTTGTCGCTGCCGCTGTTGTCAAAAAAAATCAAGTGTCGATACAAAGACAAAAAACAAAAATCACCAAACACGGTCGCGATGGACATGGATGTTTATATTGAACAAGATATACAAACGTTTCTCGGTATTGTTCGAACATAATATAATAAATAATTTTGCGGCAATTTTTTTTAACACGTTTCTTATTTGCAACACAAGAAGATATTTGACGACACCAATGTGCACACGAGTTAATTAAATCCGAAGGGAGAAAAAAAATGGAGGGAACTGTGGTGGTGGACCCTCCTGACGTGTTTCGCTTATCCGGACCACCCTCTCGTCCTGTTTCTCCGAGCGCAAATCTGGACATTCCACAACGTCATGATGAAGATGACGATGAATTTGATTTTGATCCGGAAGTCCGTCGGCAAGACGTGGAGGAACCGAGACCAGGACAACAGCTTCTCCGTACGCGCGAAGACGAGGAGGAAACATTTTATTGTCGACGCACTGAACAGCGTGTCACACGTGATCGCATGCCCCGGGATTTGCCAGATCGCGCTGAATGGGAGCAACGCCATTTTGGGGAAGCACGCTGGCACACGCATGCCCCGTCGCAGGTGATCAATCCACTCACGGGCCAGTACAACGTTCGCCTCAAGGTGACGACGGCCATGTTTGAGCGCATGTTGCAGGCGGAATTTGCAACCAGATATCGCAATGAGTCGCTGTATGTGTTGTTGCTGTCGAGACGACGAGACGAATACGATTTGCAAATGACAGATCGATTGCTTACACTTGCACGACTGGTGTCTCAGATAGGGTTCACGGACAACGGGAAGTTGTCACTAAGTATCGCGGCACACAAGCAAGCCAAACGCCGTCTGCTCGAAGCAAACCCGTCGTTGAAATCCACGTTGGATGGAGACCATGCATCTCCTGTTGATCCGTACGTCGCCGTGCTCGATCTCCCATACCATGGCGTGCAAAGTTTGCTGGGCACACTGCAGTCCCGATTTGGCAATGTGCGGGCCATGGTGGCCAAGTTTGACGTGGCGCCCGAGGACGTTGCGTTGCTGGGATACTTTTGGCGCGATGACACGTCCGACCCGGAGGCTCGAACGGGCACACTGTTGCCTGAACAAAAGACAGACTGTTTCGGACGCGACATCCCCCGGCGCATCAGCGGACCCACAACGCGAACCGTCCACTATTATGACTCTCCCGAGGGCTACCACGAGAATGGCATGGCAACGGGCCGTCCGGCCAATGTGTTCCAGTTCCCAGCGCTGGATCCCAAGTACACGTCGTGGGCCAGGCACGCGCGACCTGTGCCGAGGAGATCCGTTACTCGACACGTGCTGGCACAGGATCCCGGATCATTGGGGACGGGCATCCCTCGGGACCGTCTGGTGGTGGGTCGTCCTGACATTGGCCCTGGACGCGACCCCGTCAATGACCACGGCATTTACCAGAACTATTTCGTGTGTTGTGGACAGTCGCTGGACAACGAGGGGTGTCTGATTGACGTCTTCGACGCATATACCAACAAGAGTCGCGCATACAAAATCTTCACACACAAGGATGCGCGTCGTTTGTATGCATGGATTGAAGACAGACTGGCAGAGGGACGCGACCCCAGAGATTTGAGTGCTCCTGCCATTGGCATTTTCCTGGCATCCATCCGCAGAGGCACGGCGTGGGTGGATCGTGGCATCTACGATCGTTGGCACGAGCAGATTCTCGATCTGGCATCCCACTTGGCGCGTCATATTGTCGAGGCATGCATTGCGCTGCAACAGACCGACTGGACACGAGATAACATACTGGAGTATGTGCCGTTCTTTCTGCCATGGATGCCCGACGTCGTCAAGCTGTACACACTGGTCGCAACGTACAATGGGTATCGCTGCAACGGTGCATCGTTGCGCGGACTGCCCCAGAGTCCCGTGGAATGGCTGCAATTTCTGGTGCTCAATGTGTTCCACATGGACGCCTTGACGCAACCTGGTGGATTGATCGAGATTCAAGCGCGTATTGACGCCATTGGCCGCGCGGATCCGTCGCTCACACGCGCACAAACGTTCACACGCGACGTCCAGAACAGAATCGCTCGCATGACTAAGGACGGGGAGCGCATACTCAAGCAGGGACAGAAGGAGGAGGAGGAGGAGGTCGTTGATGCCACGGTTGTTCCAGCACCTCCCGGACCTCAGCCTCAGCCCGTGCCTGCTCCTTCCCCGAAGAAAGCGGAACCCACGGTCAAGGTTGTTCGGCCGCCACCGACTCCCGTTCAACCTGAACCCGCTCCTCAACCCGGGCCTTCCCCAAAGAAAACAGAACCCGTCGTCAAGGGTGTTGTTCCTCCGCCGACTCCAGTGCAGCCTGGACCCGTTCCCCAACCCGGGCCTTCCCCAAAGAAAGCAGAACCCGCCGTCAAGGGTGTTGTTCCACCTCCGCCTTCAGTTCAGCCTGAACCCGTTCCTCAGCCTGTGCCTTCCCCGAAGAAAGCAGAACCCGCCGTCAAGGTTGTTGGGCCACCACCGACTCCCGTTCAGCCTGAACCATTGCCTGTGTTGCCCCCTCTTGAACCCGAGCCCGTGCCCCCCAAGCAACCTGTCAAGACTGTCCCTCTGCGTCCTTCCCCATCTCAGCCAACCCCACAAGGGAGCACAAAGGTGACAGTGGTTAGCACAACGAAAACGACAGTGGTGGTGGACGTTCCGCCAAAACCCACTCCGGGGCCCAAAAAGGAAAAGGAAGAGGAAGAGGAGTCATCGGAATTTGCGTTGCCCGAGTTGTCCGCGGATGGCGACACTGAAGAAGGATCCGTCAAAACGACCCCTGTGAAGGGTCCTGGTCGTGTTCGTCCTGTCGTTGCTCCTCCGAGGATACCGCAAGAACCAGCGAAGGAGGATGCCGATGAAGGGGACGTTGTCAGTCGACATGATGAACAGCAGCAAAAAGTATGGAGTCCCTCGGAGGTCCCGCCCGCGCCCAAATCTCAGAAGGAGAAGGAACAAGAGGTGGTGGTTGTGAAAACGGAACCCGAGCCATTGCCAACACTGCCAGAGCTGAAAGACGAAGACGAAGAGGATGATACAACAGAGCAAGCACGGAAGGAGCAAGAACGCCTGGACCGAGAAAGGGAGGAACGTGTGGCCGCTCAAAAGGAGAGGACTCGCGTTAAGAAAGAGGAAGACACACGCGTGAAACAAGAACAAGATGCCGAAAAGGAGGCTAAACGTGCTCGCGCCGCAAAAGAGAGAGAACAACGGGTGGTCGAGTTGAACAGGAAACGCGTTGAAGAGAACAGGAAACGCGCTGAAGCACGAGCAAAAGAAAAGGCCGATCAAGAAGCAGCCGCGTTGCGTGCCGAAGAAGAGGCAGAGCAGAGGAGGCTCGATGCGGAACGCAAAGCACAAGAGAGAGCACAACGTTTGGCCGAACTGAACAAGAAGCGCGATGAAGCACAAGAAAAAGAAAAGGCCGAGCAAGAAGCAGCCGCATTGCGCGCCAAAGAAGAGGCAGAGCAGAGGAGGCTTGATGCGGAGCGCAAAACACAAGAGGAAGCAGAAAAGAGGGAAGCAGCGAGATTGAAGACCGAACAAGACCGAGAGCAACGGAGGCTTGATGCGGAACGCAAAGCACAAGAGGAAGCAGAAAAGAGGGAAGCAGCGAAATTGAAGGCGGAAAGGGAGCGCGAACAGCGAAAATTGGAGGAAGATGAAAGAAGGAAAAAAGAGGCGGAAAGAAGAGAGGCGGAACGTATGAAAACAGCGGAAGTCGAACAACAAAGGAGATTGGAAGCGGAGGAAAAGAGAAAGGAAGAGGAAGCCGCAAGGCTACAGGCAGAAGAAGTTGAGAGACAACGGAGACTGGAAGTCGAGAAAAAGAGAGAGGA
>ERZ1066134.723-NODE-723-length-12935-cov-29.248137_pt1 | contig 12935 bp, 11 predicted proteins | sample MGYA00382781_ERZ1066134 | MGnify/ENA primary metagenome ERZ1066134 (study PRJEB33369, sample SAMEA5778364) | biofilm metagenome | biome: Industrial cooling water; feature: Water cooling tower basin; material: Biofilm | place: United Arab Emirates | collected... | reverse complement strand
AGAACCTCCATCCTTGAGGCGTTATCTGTAGCCGGACTTTAAGGAATTGGTATAAGACCAGGCTTGAACGAGATCAATGGATCTAAGTGTAGGATAACTCCTCAAAATATCAGCTTCTGAGATGCCAAGCTGCTGCATTCGCACAAGAACCCAGATTGGGATACGTGTACGGATTAGCCGCGCTGCACCCCCACAGACACCGGGCGTTTTAACAATCGATGGATACTCTAGCGCTGGGAAGCCATATAACTGTCTGAGCATGACCCTTTGCAAGGGAAGTAACTCTTTTGTTAGCAAGAAAAGTAGCTCTTCACGATCGAGCGGCTCAAGTTCTCTAATTTGTGAGTAGATCCTCTCAAGCTGTGGCATCGCTATCCCTATCAGGCTCAGATAGCTTTGATTCTATCAACCAAAACGAATTTGATGAAATATAGCAAAAACCCCCAGCGGAAAAGGCTAGGGGCTGTTGAGAGGTTTAAGTGAAAGGAGGCCAGTTAGGAATGGCCGTCCGATCGACTAGGCAATGAAATCTGCCGGTAAGCTGGGTTGCCGTTTGTAAGGAACTACATCTTCGCCAAAGTAGCGGCTGTATTCCTGACTGGATACCATGGCGGCAACGGCTGCGTCTAAGCCCCGCTCCTGGATCACTTGATTGTAGTGGAGCGACTCACTCAGATCCTGAACGGAACGACCGAGCAGATGCCGACAGAGAAATTCCACAACTTTGTGACCGGGGTAGGCGACACAGAAGCGATCGCGGTAGGCGGGAGAACTGGCCAATTGCTGGACAAACTGCCGCACTGAAATTTCACCCCGCTGCAGTTGGGCTTCCAGATCATAGCGGCGGAAGGCATCGGGAACAGACCCTTCACTCAGATCCATCACCTGCACATAAATCGCCTGGACGACAGTTGCCACATCCGCTTCTGCACCCAAACGGTAAATCCGGGTGGGCCGGGGTTGCGCTTCTACAACAGCATTGTTAGAAGAAGAGCGTCCCAGCTCTGCATAGGCAGGAACAGCAGCACCATTGCTTCCATTCAGGGCATCAGCCACGAGGGGCAGCTTAGCACCATCAATCCGGGACTGGACGGGTTCAAAGCTGGGTACGACCAGGGTGTCATCCTGCTTGGTCAGCTGGTTATATAACTTCTCTGTATTGGGGAAGTTAGCGGCGGGCAGGGTGGGGAAGCGACGGTAGGGAACCACATCTTCATTGAAGAGTTGGATGTACTCCGTCCCATTCACCATGGCCTTGATGAAGCCCTTAATCCCCTGAGTGGCAAGAATCTGGTTATACTTGCGGATTTCCGCCTGATCCAGAGGGGCGCGGCCCAGGAAGTGCTTCGTTCCCAGTTCAATCACTTTTGTGTTGGGGAAGGGCGCATAGAATTCGCGGATGTACAGCTGAGAGCAACCCAGGGCTTCGATGAATTCCTTGACGGTAATATCACCGTTGCTGAGTTGGGTTTCCAGCACCGTGAACTCATTCTTGATGATGTAGGGAGCAATATCCCGCTCGAAGATCTGACGATAGGCGGCCTGGATCAGGGTTTTCAGCGCCACCTTATCCTGCAGGTTGGTCAGCTTGAACACCTTGCTTTGATCACGCTGCTTGCTTACACCCTGGCTGACGCGGAATCCAATCGAAGCGTCGGGACGCAGATCCGTGACCTCACCCAGTTCAATAAAGCGGGGAGTGGTTTCCGGTTTCACCGTGATGCCTTTATCGCCAATGCTACCGGCCCGCAGGGTACGCAATGCCAGACCTGCAGGAGTGACATAACGTTCATAAGGAACGGTGTCTTCCCCAAAGGCTTCAGCGTACTCTGGACTATCAATCAGGGCATCCACCAGGGCATAGAGACCTTTCTTAGAGCACAGGTCAAAGTATTTGTTCATCTCCTGGCGACCATAGGTGGGGCGACCCAGCAGACGACGGTGGATGTACTCGATCGCCTTACAGACGTAGAGGGGAGTCCAGTAGAGGCTGCGGAACAGGTTGGACTTGGCCAGAATGCGGATAAATTCCCGTAACGTGATCTCACCATTTTCCAGTTTGATTTCGGCTACCTTCTGGCGTTGGCCGTCGTAGACATCCCGTCCGAACACCTGCAGATAAGCAGCTTTGATCACCTTCTGGGTGGAGCTTTCTGAGAATTTGACACTGACCCCTTTGCTGCTGGGGCTGCTGACGGTTCCCCCAAAGGTTCCCTTTTTCGGACCCAGGCCGGTAAAACTGGGTAATTGATCCAGCTTGAACACCTTGGGACCGAGGGAACTGGGAGCAACACCACGGGCGGACGGATTGCTCAACTGGTTATTGATTCCGGGGCCACGGTTGATCAGAATCCGGCGAGTGTCCTTATTAAAGGGTTGGGGACGGTTATTGGGATTGCGGGTTTCTTTCGGGAAGATCGCGCCGAACTGAATTTCCAGCGGATCGTTGCCCGCGCCATAGGGATGCTGATCCGGTAAGGGCTGATCTTGAGCTGCAAAGGTAGTGATGAACTGAGGAACTTTGCGGAAGGGGGCACTGTAGTTAAACAGATCTTGCTGGGCACCCCAGTTGCGGCATTCCTGAGCTTCCTGTCCCAAACCGCGCAGGTAGGGAACGGTTTCTTCGCCAAAGTAATCACTATATTCTTTGGAGTCCACCAGGGCATCCACCAGGGCCGGTAAACCCCCTTTCGAGACAATGGCAAAGTAATCTTGCACCTCTTCCCGGCTGCTAGGACCACGACCGAGGAAGTGACGGAAGGCCAGCTCTAAAGCACGGCTATTGATATAAGGCTCGAAGAAATTCTTACGGTACAGCGGTGATTTACCCAGGCGACGAATGAATTCTTTCATCGAAATATCGCCATTTTTGACCTTGGACTCCAGATCAGAGATCCCCAGGCTATAGGCGCGGGTGATATCCCGTTCAAACACCTGCCGGTAAGCTGCTTTGACCGTCGCATTTTTTTCGGAAGCGGACAAGCCGGGCTTCATCACAAATTTGGGGCGGCGTTCGGCGGCGTTGAAGTAAATTTGGGGCAGTTGTAACCCCTGCTGATCCCCAGAGGGGCGTTGACGCAGCTTGCTGGAGGGAGTGGGAGCCTTAAACTCGGTCAGTAACACATCCATGTACTGAGTCACGATCGCTTCACCCACTGCATCATCCCGGAAGTAGCTGAGTGCAGCCCGACGCATTTCCTGCAGTGCAACGATCGTCGCTTCCCCGGAACAGGCATTTTCAATGATTTCCCGCAGTCCCCGCACATTCACAGCGATAATGTTCGGGTCGCCAGCAACAATGGCGTAAGTGGTATAGCGCAAAAACCAGTCCAGGTCACGGAGGGATTTTTGCATCCGCTCTGGGCCGTAGCGGGCAATGTTGATCGGCTTGAATCCGGCGGGAATTGCGCCACCTCCAGCACTGAACACTGAGCGCAACCCTTCCAGGAATCCTCCCCGTGTATCCACAAAGGAGGCCGTTCCCAGTTGCATGGCTTCTTTCATGTCGATCCCTTTTCCGGCCGCCCCAGCCACAAAAGCAGGTTCCTCCGTACGGGGACGGGAGAGAAAGGCCATGGGTGAACCACCGACGAAAATCCGGTTAGCGGCTCTGGAAACAATAATCTCGGAATTATTGGTGAGAATGGTTGCAATCTCAAGCCGTTTTGCCCCTGAGCGGAGGTAGACCGCCAACTCTTCCAGCTCGCCCCGCTGGAGAAAACGGTCTTGCTGTTCAGCCTGAGTAATGGTGGAAACAGGTACGGTTTGATAAAGCTGCGGGCGGGCGACCGAGCTTCCTCCACTTGCCTTGACAATCATTTCTTTTCAGAGGCTCCCTTCTGACAGTTTTGCACTAAACCTTATGTCCACTTTTTAGATTAAAACGATTCCGGTAACCCCCACTTGTTATGTAACAAATGTGTAGCATTATCGGAGCTTTATTAATTTTTAAGGAAAGCTTGCATCTAAGTGGGGGACGCTTAACTTCCCTAATGTAACTAAGTAACCTTTTCCAGGAAATCATAATATTAAATATTGTTAAGCATGGAATCAGCAAATATAAACTTTTTGTTGCATAATGAAATCTCTATTCCGATAGGGAGATTGAAACGGAATAAAGCTATGCCTCTTCCCTTCCCAAACAATGGCATGGGATGATATGGCAGCCCTTTTGACCCCAGCTATGCATTTTCAGCTCCCTCTGCTTCAACTCCCACAAATTCTTACTGCGACTGCGGTTCACCTGGATGGTAGCCAATCCCTCACGGCCCAGGGCATCTGCACGGATACCCGCACACTTCAGCCGGGGGAAGTCTTTCTGGCGTTACGGGGCAATAACTTTGATGGGCATCAGTTTGTCCAGCGGGCCCTGGAGCAGGGGGCGATCGCAGCCATTACCGAGCAGGTGCTGCCTGGTGACTTTCCCCAACTGGTGGTCAAGGATACGCTGGTGGCCTATCAAACCCTGGGGCGCTGGTGGCGGGATACCTTTCAGATTCCCGTGATTGCCGTTACAGGTTCTGTGGGTAAGACGACCACTAAAGAGCTGATTGCCGCAGTGCTGGGACTGCAGGGATCAGTTTTGAAAACCGAAGCCAACTACAACAATGAGATCGGCGTACCCAAAACCCTGCTGCAACTGACTACCGACCATGCCTATGCCGTGATTGAGATGGGAATGCGTGGTCCGGGAGAAATTGCCAGTCTCACCCGCATTGCCCGCCCCGATATTGCCGTGATTACCAATGTGGGAACAGCCCATATCGGTCGGTTGGGGTCACGGGAAGCGATCGCCCAGGCCAAGTGTGAACTGCTAGCGGAAATGGCTACAACCAGCGTGGCGGTCTTAAATGCGGATAATCCCCTGCTAATCGAAACGGCAACGGAGGTCTGGGGTGGCAAAACTCTCAGCTATGGCCTCACCGCTGGCGATTTACGCGGCCACTTGCAGGGGGACAGGCTGGAAGTTGAGGGTCAATGCTTTCCCCTGCCCCTGCCTGGACAGCACAATGCCTTAAACTATCTGGCCGCTCTGGCGGTGGCTAAACTGCTGGGACTGGACTGGAAACCGCTGCTGCAGGGCTTGCAGGTAAATTTACCAGAGGGACGGGCTAAATCCCATCGCCTGGGTGAGGATGTGGTGCTGCTGGATGAGACCTACAATGCCGGGCCGGAATCGATGGAAGCGGCGTTGCGTTTACTGGCTCAAACTCCAGGTAAACGGCGGCTGGCGGTGCTGGGGCCGATGAGAGAATTGGGAGATTATGCTCTGGAATTACACTATCAAATTGGTCAAAAGGTAAGGGAACTAAATCTGGATGAACTGCTGGTGCTGGATATGGGGGAAGAAGGAACGGCGTTAATTAAAGGAGCTGCCCCCTTGCCCAGCCAACAATTTGCCACCCATGCCGAGCTGGTCAATTATCTACAGAATTCAATTCAGCCGGGGGATCGGCTCTTATTTAAAGCCTCTCATTCTGTAGGACTCGATCGGGTTGTAAATTCGCTGAAGTTGTAAATTCACTGAAGTCTTAACAGGTGTGCTGTTGATTGACCTATCGTTAACCCCGCTCAGGGCGAAAAATGGCGGAGGCGATCGATGCAGTGTGGGAAAATTGCTGAACTCAGCCACCTTCATTGATAGTGAGAGACAGTCTGGGCGAAACAAGAATTCATCTACCAGATGAGCAGCTTGAGCTAGGTTTTTATCCCTTCAAATCGTGCAACTGATCAAGGAAGATAATTTACCGGCAAATGGTTGTCCGTCCCTCTAGCTCACAGGTGGCAAACACAGTTCCGGAGGGGTCATAAGCTTTACCCTTCCACTGCATCAGAGTGGAGTTACGGGTTTGGAGGGTGAGGAAACCAAACCGGGATAGGACAAAAGCCTGATCCACGGGTGCCCCATCAAGTATTTTCCCTTGAGGTGATGGAAAAGCGTAGTTTAACAATGTACCACCGTGACCAATAACCAACTGGGCAGGACGATGATCACTGGCTCGGAAACTGAAACTGGCAAATAAGTGGACATGGCCGGACAGAACTTGTTGAATACCAGGCAAGGGGATGTCCTTCACAGCTTTTTGTAAGGTATCGTTGAGCGGATTGGTCGCGGTGGCGAAGGCCCAGATCGGTCGATGGGTGAGCAGCCAGGTATTCTTTTTAGTTAGTTTAGCGATCGTCTGAAATTGGGTTCTGTACTGTTGCACCTGCACCGGGGGAGCTTTGGAGTCAGCGGCCAAAGATGAATCCAGCACCACCAGATTGAGTGGGCCGGCAGGGACAGCATAGGGGTCAGTATAGTCGGGGCATTGGGCGGGTTTGGGGCGGGGGTCGAGGAGATGGAACCAACCTTCCCCACCCCGCTTGCAGTCCTCATGGTTACCCCGAATGACCACCCAGGGGGCAGCGGCCATCAGAGGTCTGGCGGGCTTAAACAAGTCGGCTTCCCAAGTGACCCACCGATCGCCATAGGGGCTGCCGGCACAGTCTGGATTTTTGCTGCATTGCCCTTCGCGATAATAGTAATCTCCTACATGGATTACCAGATCGGGCTTTACCATAGCTGCACTCTGGGCTAACTGAGCAAATGGCCATTGCTGCGGATTGTTGCAACTTTGCTGCAGATTACCCTCAATCCGGCAGCCCGTGTCGCCAATGACCAGAAAATTTTTGGGATTAGCCTTTGGAATCGGGAGCGGTTGTTGGTTGATGGAGGCAGAGGTGACGTTTTTGGGGATGCCCAACTGGCAAACCTGGACAGGAAAATTAAGGGTGGGTGCAGCATGAATCTGCATGGACTGGGGCGGACTGTTATTCAATTGCAGGTTTGGACAGGGGATAGGAGTTTGAGTCGGAATTGCAATGCGGGCGATCGCTCCATCCGGCCCCCAGATTACGAAGGGATAGCTGCTAGCGGCCGGGCGATCGAGGGGTTGCGGATCGGCAGCAACGATCGGTGAACGATTGGGCAGCATGATCAGTGCAAATGCAAGGACTGCCAAACCAGAACCGGCTGCTAGCTTGAAGATCATAAATTTAAAAATCTATTAATTTTGTTGCTTGGCTTTAAGAAGATTAACTGATGAGATATAGCAATCCTATTTGAGATCCAAACGGGGTAAAGGGGTGAAACCCCTTTTGTGGGGGAACCCCACACCCCCTTTTTCTCAACCCATTTAGGGTCGCTATACCTGGTTATGGCTTGAGCAGAGATCGACGCAGACAGGTTTGCAGAGATCAGTTAATGTCTTGTTGGGATAAAGTCTTACATGAAAATATCTTAATCGTCAATGATCTTGCTCTGCCTGGATTCCAGCCTATCTTGTACCGTGGATCGCTGGTTTCTCCGCAGACTTTGTTGCGGACTCTTTCCGCCACTACTTACCTGCTCCTGGGCGACAGGACATTCATGTATTAGAGCCATTTGCTGGTGTTGGGACAGAGTTGGGAACAGTGTTGTTAACTCTTCAGTTCGTAATGGGGAAAAGACAAAAGCAACTTTGTATGAAACTGCTGTTGTTCTACGTAAGCCACGTTAAGGGAATATAGGCCCCTAGCACAGGGCAGCCTTGAGCGGTTTGTCAGAAGTAAAGATCATTTTTGATACCACCACAGAAGACCCGAATACAATGCTCAATCGTCTGGACTTAATTGAACTGACCCGCAACCAGATCCAATAGCAAGGAAGGGCAGTGAAGATCATTGTGGCTTTTAGACAGGAGGCAACCCTTCTGGATTAGACAGATTTCAATCGAGTCAAACCCGCCGATCGGGAAGCCATGCAGAAAGTTCAGGCTAAAATTCACGCTATGAGTAAATTGCCAGACGTACACTTTGAACAATGCTCCCATGCCAATTTAGAGTTCAAGGTTAACAATGCAGATACCATCCCCGAAGTGCAGGTGGTCGGCAATACATTCGTCTCTCTGGCAGCGTATCAAAATAAGGGCTATGCCTACATTCCAATTGATTGAATCCTGCAGGGACCAGAGGACGGGGACATACCGAAAGAGAATAAATAAAACGGGATGAATCGTTACTCCAGCGATCATAAAATTCCTGGAATCCAGCGCCAGCGAACCTTTTCAAGATAACTTGCATAGCCAGGATCTTGCTTGAGAAAGTTTTCCTCAATAGGACAACATATAGCAACCCTAAATGGGTTGAGAAAAAGGGGGTGTGGGGTTCCCCACAAAAGGGGTTCCACCCCTTTACCCCGTTTGGATCTCAAATAGGATTGCTATAGTAAAGCATTAAGCTGTCTGACAAGAAAACGCTTGTAGTCCATCCGAAAATTAAATTAACCCCCAAATTTTACTGGCAAATTGTCCTGCGCCCCCTAAGCGTACAGGTGGCAAACACCTTTCCGGTTTGATCATAGACTTTGCCGGTCCAGTTCGTTAGGGTTGAGTTGGTAGGTTGGAGGGTGATAGAGCCAAATTGCGATCGGACAAATCCCCGGTCTACTCGTACCCCATCGATTGTCTTTCCCTGTGGTGAGGGAAAGCTGCTATTTAATGATGTCCCACTGTTGCCAATCACAAGCTGAGCAGGACGATTATTTGCTGTTGGAAAGCTTAAAGATTCAAACAGATGAATATGCCCAGACAGAATTTGCTGCATTCCAGTTAGAGGAATCCCCTTGATGGCTTGTTGTAATGTGGGATTGAGGGTCTTGGTGGCAGTTGAAAACGCCCAGACAGGTTTGTGGGTCACCAGCCAGGTATTCGTAGTAGTCAGTTTGGCAATCAACTGAAATTGTTTTCTGTACTGCTGTACCTGATCCGGGGGGGGGGTCGAGTCAGCAGCCAGAGAGGAATCCAGCACAACCAGGGACAGTTTACCGGCAGGTACAGCGTAGGGGTCAGTATAGTCAGGGCATTGAACCGGTATGGGACGAGGATCGAGAAGATGGAACCAGCCTTCTCCACCCCGTTGACAGATCTCGTGGTTACCCCGAATTACGACCCAGGGAGCTGTTGCCATCAGGGGCCGGGCTGGCTTAAACAAATCTGCTTCCCAGGTTTTCCAATTATCGCCAAAGGGGCTACCATTACAACCGGGCGTTGTACACTGAGTTTCCCGATAGTAGTAATCTCCAACATGAATCACCAGGTCGGGCTTACCCTGAGCGGCACTCTGGGCTAGTTGGGCAAACGGCCATTTTTGGGGGTCATTACAAGCTTGCTGAAGGCTACCTTCGATCCGACACCCTGTATCTCCAATCACCAGTAATTTTTGAGGGGCAGCTTTGGGAATGGGAAGAGGTTGATTATTGATCGATGCTGAGGTTAAGTTCTTTGGCATCCCCAACTGGCAGACCTGCACCGGAAAATTACGTGAGGGTTTGGCATGAACCTGCATGAGCTGGAGGGGACTGGTATTGAACTTGATTTTTGGGCAGGCAATAGGCGCTGAAGTGGGGATGGCAATCCGGGCGATCGCTCCATTTGGCCCAAAGATCACATAGGGATAACTACTAGTAGCTTTAAGATTGCCAGTAGCTTTAAGATTGCCAGTAGCTTTAAGATTGCTGGTAGCGTCAAGATTGCCGTTTTGCTCCTCGGCAGCACCGATCGCCCCAGGGGGTAGGATCATTAAAGTAACCACAAGGGTGGTTAAACCGTAAACAGATAATTTAAATTGCATAAATACTTAAGATTTGATGGCTATGATCTCTGGTTAAAGCTAGTTAACTTTACAAAACTCCAGATCATTAGACTAGATTTGACCCAACCAGCAAAGCTCAGTTGGAAGATTTAATTGCCGAAGACAAAGAAATCCTACTCGAAATTTATCCCCCTGTCAATTACCAGTTGCTATCGAGTTTGGAAGATATTTTGTACCATTGGTTTTGTGACTTTTGCCGCAGCCTGATCTAACTCACTGACTTCTGCGCTTTCCAGTTGCCAGCCCAATGCTCCCAGGTTTTCCCCTGCCTGAGCCAGATTTTTAGCTCCCGGAATTGGAATCGTACCTTTGCAAATGCACCAGTTCAGGGCAATCTGGGCGATCGTTTTTTGGCGGGCGGTGGCGATCGCACTTAAACAATTCAGTAACGGCCCCATTCCTGGTAATAACTGCCGAAATAAGAAACCCCGAATTCCCTTAGGATAGGGGCCGTTTGCTGAAAATTTGCCAGTCAGTAATCCCAAACCCAGGGGGCTATAGGCAATGAGTTTAATGCCCAATTCATCACACACTTCTTTCAGTCCCAACTGCGTGACCGGATAGGTGGATAGCAGCGAATACTGCACCTGCAGAGTGGCGATCGGCACTCCCCGTTCCCTTAACTTGCGCTCCACCTGCCGCAGTCGTTTGGGGCCATAGTTTGAGAGGCCCACCGCTTTAACTAAACCTTGCTGATAGAGATCCGCCAGACCATCCAGTAAGGGCCATTCCTGCAGGGGGGCATAGTTAGCGGTTGACCAGTGCATTTGGACAAGATCGACCCGACCCAATCGTTGGGCAGAGGCTTGATAGGCCGAGCGGATCGATCGACGGGTGAAGCGCCAGGGGTAAGCTGCCAGTTTTGTGGCCAGACAGATCCTTTCTGAATTCACACCTGTATAACTGCGGGTGAACTGTCCCAGCAGGGATTCACTTTTACCCTCTAACCGCCCTGTACCATAGGAATCTCCCGTATCAAACAGGGTGACCCCATTACTGACACAGAGGTTAAAGACTGCCTGGAGTTCCTGATCCATACTTTCCTGGTAGCCCCAGAGCAGCCGATTTCCCCAGGCCCAGGTGCCACAGCCCATTTGGGGTAAGGATAGGTTGGCTGAAGTCCGGGGGGATTGAGGATCGCTAGCCACCAACTTGGATCAACTCCTGGTCATTTGAGGGGATACCGCCATTATCGATGATGGCTTCCACCGTTTGTTGACTGGGATAGGGAACCCTGGCGGACGGAACCACCTGGGAAGCTCCCCGCAGATGGGCATCCTGATCGTCAAAGAAAATGTGGGCCCCAAAGGCTTTGAGAATTTCGGTCTTGGAAACACCCCCCATAAAAAAGGCTTCGTCGATCCGTACCCCCCAGGCTCTTAGGGTCCGAATCACCCGTTCATGGGCGGGACTGCTACGGGCGGTGACCAGGGCAGTGCGGAGGGGAGAGGGTTCAATTTGTAGCCCCGACTGCAGGTAAGACAGAGTTTTTAGTAATTTGGCAAAGGGCCCTTCCGGCAGGGGTTGACTGGCATAGGTGGCTTCATGGGCCACAAAGGCTTCCAGACCAAAGTTTTGATAGATTTTTTCCGCCTCATCATTGAACAAAACGGCATCCCCATCAAAGGCAATCCGCAGCTGATCCGTGAGGGGATTAAAATTCTGAGGAGGTTCGTAAATCAATGCAGCGGCAATGCCAGCATCGATCGCCTTCTGCACATCTAACTCGGTCGCGGACAGAAACAAATCCACATCAAACGCCCGCAGGTAAGGGGCAAGGGGAGCACCACTGGTAAGGGCCGCACGGGAAATGTCCAGATTATGGTGGCGGATCGAATTAAAAATTCTCAGACTGGTATTCGCATTATTCTGGGACATGATCACCACTTCCGCCTGCCGCCTTTCAGAAACCAGCGTATTCAACTGCAGAATGGCCTGAACCAGGGGAAAACCCGCTCCGGGGGGCAACACATCTTCTTCGTGCTCGATCTGATAACGGTTATAAGCCTCCAGCCCCTCCTCCCGAAAGATCCGATCTTCCTTTTCCAGGTTGAACAGGGCCCGAGAAGAAATACCGATGACAAGGGATTGAGTTAGATCGACAGGCATAACAGCTTGCAGCCCCAGGCCAGATAAATATCTGAGTCTAATTTAAGCCTAAAAAGCCGCCATCGCCCAAAAATATCTTTGGGTTCACAATTAAATTTTTAAGCGCTGACGTTCAAGTAGACGATCTTCGCTATTCAGCTTCAAAAGGTTAACCGTTGTGCGTGCTTCAGGAGTCAGACCCATAATTTTTACTCCAATGAATCTGAAGTGTTCATGCCAGAACTGTGATCGCGGATTGTACAAGAAAGAAAATTCTCTTGTGTCTGGATCAAATGAACCTAAATCAGTTCCCTTATATCTGTTACAACGCCAGCATGAGAAAGCCAGATTATGAGCATCGGTTTGTCCTCCATGCTTTTCGGCGATAATGTGATCTACTTCATGGGGAAAGAAGGCAACATTTGCAGGTAGCAAGCAGTATTCGCATCGGTGATTAGCTCGTAATGCAACTAACTCACGCAAGGCTACAGGAATGTAAGTCATTGGAAACCTGGCGGGTTCAGATAACCTAGATTGCCTGCCTTGAGCATAATGACTAAGTGTTCAATCCGTTCGTACTCATCAAGTTCCATAGATTCCTGAGCTGTTAACTCCCCTTGTTTAGCTCGATTAAGTAAAAGTTTCAGCCGTTCCTGCATTTCTAGACTCGGTTGGAAAGCAGCGATTTCTTCAGCAGTGGGATTACTGATGATAAAACTCAAAACTGACTGATAAATCTGGGCTGGCACGGCGGGTTGCTTCAGACTCAAGGTAACGAGTTCAGAGAGCCGATCGCCAACCTGGGTTAACTGCTCAGCAACTTCATCGGGAACGTCGATCGTAATTTTCATACATTACTGCCCCTCAAGTCTCTTCTTTCGATCGGTTCTACGCTTTTGGATTCTAACCCTTACTTCTGAAGTCTGGGAAATTTCAGTAGCTGAAGCTTTCCTTTGGCGTATGGGAGGTAAGCCAGTGAGAAAAAAAGGCCACAGCGAGGCCAAGAAGGTAATGGGAGAAGTCAAAAGTGACATCTGCGTGGTCGAAAAGGTCATCCGCGTGGTCGAAAAGGTTATTGGAGTGGTCAAAAGTGACATCTGCGTGGTCAAAAAGGTGATCCGCGTGGTCAAAAAGGTGATCCGCGTGGTCAAAAAGGTGATCCGCGTGGTCAAAAA